>Ga0307515_10012151_pt1 | contig 16237 bp, 9 predicted proteins | sample 17_EM_MG_FD_194513 | JGI IMG/M metagenome (GOLD analysis project Ga0307515, IMG submission 194513) | Populus trichocarpa ectomycorrhiza microbial communities from riparian zone in the Pacific Northwest, United States - 17_EM | ecosystem: Host-associated > Plants > Roots > Unclassified | place...
AACATCTGGTTTTTGTTTTTTTTTTTTTTTTTTTTTTGTTCACACGGATCTATAATGGAAATATCAGCAGGAAGACAACTTGGACTGAGCTGGCTTTAGGTTTCATTCAACTAGTATTTTTCAAGCATGTTTGAGAATTTACAAATATTTTTAAAAAATTTAAATTTTTTTATTTTAAATTTTTTTTTAATATTTTTATATTATTTTGATGCGTTAGTATCAAAAATAATTTACTTTAAATAAAAAAAAAAGATTGATTTTTTTTTTTATCGCGTGTGGTTTGGATTAAAGAACATTCAACATCTGGTTTAGTTTGGTTTCTTTTTTTTTTTTTTTGTTCACACGGATCTATAATGGAAATATCAGCAGGAATACAGCTTGGACTGAGCTGGCTTTAGGGTTCCCATTCAACTCTAGTATTTTTCAAGTAAGTTTGGGAATGGTATCTCATCTGTGTTTTTAAAAAATTAAAATCTTTTTATTTAAAATTATTTTTTTAATGTTTTTAAATTATTTTGATACATTGATATAAAAAATAATTTAAAAAAATAAAAAAATCATCTTAATATATTTTTAAATAAAAATTATCTTAAACCATGATCGTTATCACAATTTCAAATATACATCTTCCTCCTACCTCGGCAGGCAGGCCCCTGATGTAGAGCTCGTTTGGGAACGCGGCTGCGGCTGCGTTCCCAAAAAATTTAATTTTTTTTTTTACTAAAATTTAATATGGTTTATATGTTTTGGATCGTTTTGATGTGCTGATGTCAAAAATAATTTTTAAAAAATAAAAAAAAATCATTGACATGTATTTTGGCACGAAAAATTATTTAAAAAGCACCCGCAACCACACTGCCAAACACGCTTGTAATAAATACGGTTCCACAGAATTGATGTTGTAATGCATAAGATAGACTTCTCTGATTGAGAACGAATTTACGTTACGCACATGCATTTGACTAGGCCATATGCAGTCGTGGCTGGCTGTACCACTTACTTAGAATGAGCTGTCTCTTTTACTAGTTCGTACACGCAAACTGCCCTCAAAATTACTCGCATTGAAAAAGAAAAAAACATCACGGCCTCCAAAAGGTTTTTGCAAACCTGGAGAACTGCTCTTCCCATGAATCTGGCCTTTCTCGAATCTGATTTTTCTACAATTTTATTTTATTTTCATAGATGATCAAATATTGAGGACGACGACGACGACTTGGGCATTGTAATTAATGACGAAAGCAAACTTAATTTCATGTTAAGACTCTTCTTTATTTCAATGAGCATTCTAAATCTTGAGAAAGAACTCAAGCCATGCAAGCAAGGAACAAAAACTACCAAACTAAAAAAACTGTGATTTACATTAAATTAGAGATATGATAATATTAAATGCTGGTGTGGGAGTTTATATATAAATTTTATAACTAATAGTAGAGAAACCTTTCTTTATGTGATTAGGATATATTTTATAACTAATCCCACGGGCCATGAAGTTAACAACTATGTAAATCTCTAGTGACTCTGAAAAGACTCGAACTCGTGATCATTAGAGAACAAACTCAACACTTAATCAATTAAGCTACCCTTTAGAGTTATCAATTTTCTTTTTTAAAAAGATAAGTTTTAATCATACTAAACTTTTTTCTTGTTCAGGAGTATTTTTTTTTCGTGTTTTTAAAATATTTGTTTTAATTAAGAAACATAACTGGGCACTTGAAATTTTGAGAAATTCAATTTATATATATGAATTAATTTGATATTTTAAGTAATATCTCAATCAAGTTTGATTCAGAAAAAACAAGCTACTTCATATATATATAAAATAAAGGGACAATGCAGTCTATTTATAAAATTAATAATAAATGTAACACTACCCCCGTTACTTTTTTTTTTAGTTTAAGGTGGGTGTCCGGGCCAACTTGCGCGTACCTCGACTAATCCCACGGGCCCTGAAGTTAACAATCATGTAAGCCTCCAGTGGCCATCATATGAGCAACCACAGGGCTTGAACCTGAAACCACAGAGGGAGCAAACCTCTTGGTCCCATACTCTTACCACTGAGCCACCACCTAGATGGTTACCCCCTATTACTTTTATATTTGGTGATAAACACCCCACATTGCGCACTCCAATTATCTTTTTTTTTTTTAAATAATATTTATATATATCAAAATATGAATTCTTCATAAATTTACTTGATAATCTAAAAATAAAAACATGATAAAATAATGAAGAATCCCTTAGACACCGATTTAAAAAATTTTGCTTTTAATAATATTTTAAAATTTTAACTTCATTTTTATTTACACATTCTGAAAAAGTATATTCCACCAAAAATAAAAAGAAATATTTTTCTAAGAACCAAACTAAATTTTTACTTGATTGAAAAATACTTTTCATTTATTAAATTTTTTAATTATAAATAAATATAAAAAAATTTAAAAATAATTTTTAAAAATCACTTTTCAAAAATATGTTATGCTCTGAGACCTTTTCAAGCCATGATTATTCTAGCATTAAGTAGACGATTATAACCTAAAATTTACAGCACACAAAAAGAAAATATTTGCAGCACATCACAAACAAATAACATGGAATTGTTGGGCTTTGATAGTAACTAATACAGACAAAATAATACAAGAAAAAATGATAAGAACAAGAATGCAAAATTATACTGAATAGAGATTACATAGAAATTCTATTTTAAAATTTTATTATTATATATTTTATCTTCAAGTAGTTTCCTAAAACACAAACTAAATAACTCTATTTATACTAAAAAAAAAAATTCTAAACAAACTAGAAAAAAAAATTCTATATAAATCTGAAAAAATAAAATAAAAAGTCTTATTATTAGTCCATTATTTATTTTAATTAATTTTTTTAAAATATAACTTGAAATAAAATTATTAAGATTATATTTAAAAAAATTATCTAGTAAAATTACTGTTTTTCAATAATAGTGTGAATACTTTTTTTAAAATTTTTTTTATAAATATTGAATTAAAATAAAATATATATTTTTATTTTTTAATTATATATTTTTTTCATTATGATTTTTTTGATTTATTTATTAATTTTTTTAAAGTATGATAATTGCTTTTTTAAAACTTTGCTTCTGATACATATTATTGAGAAAGAGAAATGCATAAATAAAAAAAGTGAATTTTGATTAAAGAATATATTTTATTTAATTGAGAAATTAAAAGATTAAATAAAAGTAAATTATTAACATGGCTACGTGTCACCCCTCGGAAAAAACTAATAATATCCAAAGCACGCAACACAAATTTATGCAACAAAATTATATCTTTTTTTTTTTCTGGGAAGGAAAAAAAAAAAGAAGAAAGAAATCGTGTAGTGGGTGCTTTCTCAAGCGCAGATACACCAAACCTCAAAGACAAGATGCCGCCCACGTTCACGTTTTGATAAAAATAAAATAAAAAAACCCCGCCATCTCTCTCTCTTTCTCTGTAGTCTTTGTAGATAACGTGGTCCCACAATTCATGATCCCACGTGGCTGAGGAGTGGGCCCCCCATGAGAGACATCGTTCCTAGATAAACTTGGGAAAGGTAGTGATCCTGACACAAACGGTCAGGGTCTACCCCTGTGATGCCACGTAGGATTATAGACTCATCCACGTCATCGATTCCATTTCATAGCTTTGTACTATTCTTGTGTCTAGACTAGACAAGTTTTAGAATTAGTTTTATCGGAAGAAAAGCATGTAAAACGATGCCTGACTGTTGATATTTCCTGTAGTTATTGTTTTAAATGGTATTTTATAAAACATATTTTTTTTATTTGAAATTATATTTTTATTTTAATATATTTATAAAAAATAAAAAAAATATTTTAATAAATCATCAAGTAAAAAATACTTTAAAAAATAATTATTATTTTATTATTAAAAAGACCCATTAGTAGTATTCCTTCTTCCTTTAACAACCTTTTCTACTTTCTTTTTTAGATTAATTGCTGTGTATCTAAAATTAATTATAATAAAAATATATATTCTTTTTAAACAAAATAAATATCTTATGTGTTTCTCCCATAGTTTTCAGACCCGGCCTAGTGGCCAGCTCAGTTTAAGGCTCGGGTTCCGGATTTTGACCGGATCACCGGGTCGCCCGGATCAATTTTTTTTTAAAAAAATCAAAACGACGTCGTTTTAGTAAAAAAAAAAAATCAACGAGTTGTAACCGGGTTTTTGACTGGATCTTGTTGAGTCAACCAAGTCACACTGGGTTTTTCCTTTCCTATTTTTTCTTTAACCCGTCCTGGTTCTAGCTCCAGATCAACCGGATCCTGAGTCGACTGACAAGGCCGGGTCAGGTTTCAAGGCTATGATTTCTCCTACTTAAATAACAAATCTCTCATCCTTTTCTTTTTCTTTAAGCAACAATGACCTTATCCGTTATTAATTTTTTTTGGTCATACAACCACAACCTATTCATTTATTCCAATCACATACAAATTACATTTGATCATGTCAACGCATAAGATCAACCGTGTTCTTCTTTTTCAGAAAAAAAAAAAAGTCTTCTTTTCTTTACTCAACAATAAATCCCAACAATACAAGTAGAATTAGGACCGGTCTAATGCCTTTGTATATTTCTATCCAATGACTAAATATTAAAAAAGATTGCGACATCCAACTAATTAAGATGATAAACGGATAATCTTCACGTATGAAGACTGATTATATTATATGATACCTAATTGTTTAAAAATAAATAAAAAGACAGATGTTTTTATATTAATCTAAGACGAGATAAAGCTATGAATGTACGGCAGACGCGTCGAGCAATGCGCGACCTGGGAGCATTAACAGCCGTTGATACTGTTAAGGAAATGAAGGGAGGCATCCGTGACTTTTGGGTGCTCTTTTGGATTAGATTTTTCTTGGACTTTTTAGACCACCCGCACACGCCACGTTTCTTTTGTGAGAACTCCGCGTGCCGATCTCCTCAAAATCACATCCTCTCTTTCGCACATCTTTGCAGAGATATTTCATCGAGTAAACTATGTTTTAGCTCCTAAAGACTCAAAAACAATATATTATATGATTTTTTATTTTTTTATATTAATACATAAAAACAATTTAAAAATATAAAAGATTTAATCTTAGATAAAATTCTTTTTAAAATTTTTAGAGACACTGTTCGGAACGAACAGCACTTGCTACAAAAGTGAATTTACTGGAGAAAATATCATCACACACACACACACACAGAGTGTTAATGTCTATCCAAGATAATTTGTCAGCGTTATAAGTTGCTATCTCTACACGTGCCAACCGTGTAGAGGCCGTAGACGCCTATCTGCTCCCTACTAGTTCACAGTTTCTGACCGAGTAAGCCTATATAAAGCTTAACCACACACGTGTCTTCCTCTTTATTTCCTTACTTTGACAAATATTTCTCTTTTTAAACAAATTTTGTTTTTTTATTTTTTTTAAAAAAGAGAATACAATGCTGTCTGGAGATTCAGAGGAGGGAAAATAAGAAAAGGTGATGCTAGAAATATTAATTACATATAAAAAGAAGATCATATCTCAAGATTTTACCTAACTATAAATATAAATATACACATGTCACGATTAAATAACGTGGCCTCTTTATATTTATTGCCCAATCCAGTAACATACAGAGCCAAAGAGTAACTGAACAGTAGTGCGTAGACCCCACGCAATGCCGATGCCAACCTCAAAGTATAATCCCGACCGTCCAAATCCAGTCATCAATTAATTATACACATATAAATACTACTTCTGCTTCAAGTCGGCCTCTCTTTCGTTCTTATCCGCCCTTCCTTCCTTCCTTCCTAATATATTTTCTTTCCCCGCTCTCTCTCTCTCTCTCTCTCTCACGATAATGGAAATAAATCAGCCATTGTATATCTTCTCTCTTTGTTTTTTTATATAAATGCCCCTTCTCCCTTTTCTCTTCATTGTTAATCAGCTTCAAAAGAAATAGTATATCTTCTCGTCCTTTTTCTTTGATTTAATTTGTTTGGTTTCTTGATTTAAGATTTTTTTAAAAAAACTGGGAATTATGATAACACAGTCTTGCAAGGACAATTTGGATATGATTTCGGTCAACGATTTTCGTGTCGTGGACCGAATCCCTCGTATCATGAATGTGCTGGGAGCTCTCTCTGAAATCGAGGTTGGTGAGCATGATGATGAAGGCGTAACCAGTCCTGTCGTGTCCAAGCCGCGCCGAATCATGGTGGCCAATCAGCTACCGATAAGAGGGCACCGTAATGAAGAAACAAAAGGTTGGTCTTTTGAACTTGATAAAGAGAGTCTTGTTTTGCAGTTTAAAGATGGATTTCCTGCAAATTCAGAAGTTTGGTACGTGGGGTTGTTGAAGGTTGATGTTGAAACGAAAGATCAGGATGAGGTTGCGCGGTTGTTGTTTTCTATGTTTAGATGTGTTCCTGTTTTCTTGACTGATGATCAGAAGAACAAGTATTATCATGGCTTCTGTAAGCACTATTTATGGCCTTTGTTTCATTATATGTTGCCTTTGTCTCCTAGTCGTGGTGGTGTACGTTTTGATAGGTCGCTTTGGGAGGGGTATATAGTAGCTAATAGGTTATTTGCAAACAAGGTTACTGAGATTTTGAGGCATCATGAGGATTCTGTTTGGGTGCATGATTATCATCTTATGGTGCTGCCTGCTTTCTTGAGGAAGAGGTTTAACAGAGTTAAACTTGGCTTCTTCTTGCATAGTCCGTTCCCATCATCTGAGATATACACGACTATACCTGTCAGGGAGGAGATTTTGAGGTCTCTTTTGAATTGTGATCTTATCGGGTTTCATACTTTTGATTATGCTAGGCATTTCTTGTCTTGTTGTAGCAAGATGTTGGGTATTGATTATCAGTGCAAAAGGGGTTACATTGGCCTGGATTACTGTGGTAAGACTATCAGTATCAAGATCTTACATATGGGAATTCATATGGGACAGCTTGAGTCGGTTTTGAATATGGAGCAGACAGCCACTTTGGCCAAACAATTGAAGGAGAAATTTGAAGGGAAAATTGTAATGGTTGGTGTGGATGATTTGGATTTGCTTAAAGGTATTAGCTCGAAGTTCTCAGCGATGGGGAGACTTTTGGAAATGCGTCCGGAACTGATAGGGAAAGTGGTATTAGTCCAGATTGCTAATCCGGCTAGGAGTCAGGGTAAGGATGTGCAAGAAGTCCAAAAAGAGACTACTCTTATTGCTCAACAGATCAATCAAAAGTATGGTTACGAAGGTTATCAGCCAATTGTTTTCATTAATGGTCCAGTTAGCACTCTAGAGAAAGCAGCATACTATGCGATATCTGAATGTTGTGTGGTTAATGCTTTAAGGGATGGGATGAATTTGGTTTCATACAAATACACTGTTTGTAGGCAAGGCAGCCCTGTTTTAGACAAGGCATTGGGGATTGATGAATCGTATCCAAGGAAAAGTTTCCTAATTGTGTCAGAATTCATTGGATGCTCACCGTCTCTCAGTGGGGCACGTCGTGTTAATCCTTGGGACGTAGGTGCTGTGGCCGATGCCATGTATGCGGGTATCCATATGAAGGATGAAGAGAAACATTTGCGCCACGAGAAGCACTATAAGTACATTAGCTCTCACGATGTTGCTTTTTGGGCGAGGAGTTTTGATCTGGACCTTGAGAGGGCTTGCAAAGATCATTATCTCAAGAGGTATTACAATGTTGGGTTTGGTTTGAATTTCAGAGTTGCTGCTGTGGGAACAAATTTTAGGATGCTCACGACTGAAAGAGTTGTTGCTGCCTATAACAATACAAACAGCCGCTTAATCCTTTTAGACTATGATGGCACTATGATGCCACAGTGTGCTGTTGACAAAACACCCAGAAGTGAAGTTATTTCAATCCTGAATTGCTTATGCAGTGATCCCAAAAACGTTGTTTTCATTGTGAGTGGCAGAGGAAGGGATCCTCTAAGCAAGTGGTTCTCCCCATGTGAGACATTGGGTATATCAGCCGAGCATGGTTACTTTACCAGGTACTGTCTTGCACATTTCATTAGCTTATGTGATGCATGGATTTGGTGCTTTCTATTTTAGCCCTTGATAACCTTGTTTACTCTGCTTTAGGTGGACAAAGAATTCTCCATGGGAGACTTGCTCGGTGGCAATGGATTGTGATTGGAAAAAGATCGTACAACCTGTCATGGAGCGTTATACAGAGACAACCGATGGGTCTTTCATAGAGCCAAAAGAAAGCGCACTGGTGTGGCACCATCAAGACGCAGACCCTGATTTCGGCAGCTGCCAGGCTAAAGAGCTTCTTGATCACTTGGAGAGTGTCCTTGCTAACGAGCCTGTGGTGGTTAGAAGAGGCCAGCAGATTGTTGAGGTGAAACCACAGGTATGAAACATATTGAACTGTTTTCAACTGGGTAGTTATGTGCAGCCACTGGTGGTTTGATGTTCTGAAAAAAGGACGGAAAGATGTGTTTAAGGTCCATCAAGATAATTTCTGAATTACATTGCACATTGAAGTCCAAATGAGGAAACAAATTTGCTTTATGAACGTGAAATTATATGGGCTGTGGTTATTTTGGTATAACTGCAGTTTGTCCAGTGATACAACATGATACTATGTCTCTTGCAAAATGAAAGAAGTTATTGTTGGTTTTGTCTTTCTATTTTTTCATGCCTTTTGTAATTCAAGAGGCATGTGCACTGCTAATTAATGTTGCGTAGGATTTGGTTGTTTCAAAAATGGGAAGTTGGGTTATGATTCTTGACTTCACCTATAAATCTGCAGAAGTAGGGTTATTTGTTCTTGACCTATCTTTCTTGGTGAATTTCAGGGAGTAAGCAAAGGTATAGTTGTAGAAAACCTTATTTCAACCATGCGAAGTCAGGGCAAGTCACCGGATTTCCTGTTCTGCATCGGGGATGATAGGTCCGATGAGGACATGTTTGAGAGCATTGCAAGACTTGTTGACAATCCATCAATACCACCCATTGCAGAAGTGTTTGCCTGCACTGTTGGTCTTAAGCCAAGCAAGGCTAAATACTATCTTGATGATACGCCTGAGGTCATCAAGTTGCTTCAAGGCCTTGCTACAGCATCAGTAGGGTCAAAGTATGCACATACTCTTGAAGATGAAGATGTCTAAAATGACCATAGGAAAACAGATAAATAGGAAATCAAGGCCATGAGTTTGGAGGCTCTGGAATTGCTTCATTATCTCATCCATGTTAGGAGGGGGGAGAGGTGTTGGTTTAGGGCTTACTCAAATGATACAGCAAGGCTTGTATAGCAGATAGTTTTTTTTTTCTTTTCTTTTACAACCACATGTTCCCTCCGTAACCAGTCATCCATAATCTAAAAATTCACTAGCTGAAATTTACAAGATGACAGATTCATGTTCTTTCCTCATTTTGAGGCCAAATTTCATCTCATGACAGCATGTTTTCTAATCCAACTTTATTTTTTTGATAGATTTAACTCTATTATATAACAAGAAAAAGATTAAATGATAAAATAATAGTGCAAAAAATATTTAGAAAAATAATATAGTTTAGAGAGTTGCATATGATACTTGTGTGACTTTAAAATTAAAAAATTATTTGACACAAAATTCAATAAAAAAAATAAAAAGAAAAAAAAAGGCTAGAGTAGAGAGAAACAAATAAAAAAACTCAAATTAAAAAATTATTAGACACAAAATTCAATAAAAAAAAGGAAAAAGATGTTGGAGTAGAGAGGAGAGAGACAAAGAAAATGACATCTGAGGCATATCGAAACTTCAATGACGACATCTTCACTGATACTGCTGAAAAAATCTCAACAAGACGAATCCAATGACACAAAAATATCACAAACAATGAACGAAGTAGGCTATAACAGTTGTCAAAATGTATCAATGCTCACTCACTTTTGAGTTGTTTGTGTGACTCACTCCAATCATCATTGGTGACCTTCTTTGATATCGTTGGATTCGTCTTGTCAAGATCTTTTCAACGATACTAATGGTATCTTCATAGAAGTTTCGTGTGTCTCTGGGATTTTTTTCTTTCTTTTCTCTATCTTTTTTTATTGAATCTTGTATCCAATAATTTTTCAATTTGAGAGTTCTTGTGACAATCACGAATATCATCTACGACTCTAAATTATACTATTTTCTAAATATTTTTTGCACAATATTGTTTTATCAAATTCTTTTCATTACTAGAATCCTAAAAAACTCAAAAAGATATACTCAATCAATTATAAATATCAATTTAATATGCCTTGCACTTTGCATGATGAGTTTTTGAGGGTGTTTTGAGATAGTGATATAACAATTTCTTTTTAAAGTGTTTTTTTAATTGTAAATATAACAAAATAATATTTTTATTTTTTTAAATTTATTTTAACACCATCACATTAAAACAATTTAAAAACATTAAAAAATTAATTTAAAATAAAAAAATTAAAATTTTTAAAAACTAGTTGAAACACTGCAAATCACCTTTTAGGTTATCTCTCTCGGATAAATGAATGGATTCGAAAACCAAAAGAAAGTGGGCGGCTGATTCCGCCACATAACGCACAGAGATAAAGCTTACACAATCAACGAGAGAGATGGATATAGCAAACCTGCAAGATTGGAAGGAAAGAAAATCTTCCAAAATTTATGAAGCTACGAAATTAAGCTGACACCCTTTTTCCAGCTTTCTTTCTAGCACAACTGTTTCTGTAGGCTTCGCCGGGACTGAGCTGAGAAATTATTTCTGGCTTTCCATGAATAAAAATGTATTAGTAATTAAAGTTATAACTTGAATAATCATTTTTACTTTTTTCGTTTCTTCTGATGAGTCTTTCTTCTCATTGGTTTTGGCTTTGTTTCGTTGACTAGTCTTGCAGCGGGGCTTTGGGTCTTTTACCAAGGAGCAGGAATGACTGGCTCGACCTTAAGGAATGCGTCCGAAGATGCGACTGGAACTGGAAGAAGAGGAACGCCACTTGACCGAGAAGAAGGGTGTGCTCGACCCGTAAAAGAAGAAAGAGTCCTAATGCCTCTTCCTGCCTATGCTGCCTTCCAGTTAGGTTATATACTAAATCAACACAGTTTGGTAAAAGATTTCATAATGACACGAGATAAAAAAAAAAAAAAAAAAAAAAAGAGAAAATAATATATTTTCATTCAACCCTAATAAAACCCTAATTTGTGGTTTTATTAATAAAAACACAAATAAAAATAAGGGTTTTATTAAACAACCACTATTATTATTAATGTTTATATTAAACAACAGCTAATAACAATAACATTAGTTTTATACACAAACACTAATGTGAATAGTAGTTGTGTTATCACAACATGATTTTACCCTAAACACAACCTAAAATTTTACATAAAACAAAGTCGAAACAACCACAACCCAAGCCCAAACCAAACCATAAATTATTAATACCTATAATTGAGGATGCAATATTTTAACATCATTTTTATTTATTAATTATAATCCCAATTATTAATTATAATACCAAATTAATATATGTTATTTTTAAAATTGATTTTATTTATTAATTATAAAGATAATTGATAATATCAATAATGAAACATAACAATTTGCATCTTTAACCTATAAATGGTTGATTTGAAATTTTAAACAATCTGTTCACGATGTTCACATGTTCACCTATAAATTAATGATTTTAAATCATGTTTATTTAAAATAAGATGAAAATGCATAATATGTAAGCCAATATTAAAATCAACATGATAATTAACTAAAATAATATTATGAAAGTAATAATAATAAAAATAACTCATAACTAAAAAAAATAACAATATAATAATACATCCGGGCCTATTTATGTCTTCTGCGACAACAAGTGCATGAGCTAATTTCACAATAGCATGACTTTCACCTGTCTGTGTGGTCTCATCCTTAGAGATAACATCTTTCAGACTCAATGTCTCTCCTAATAGGTCAAGTATATTGCATGTCTTGTACCAAAAAGATGCATAATAACAAGTAAGTCCATCATTATCATCATCGAGATCACAAAGATCAGCCGCAGCACATCAACCATCATGTAACAACTATCCAACCTAATATTAAGCAAATACAAATCATTAATTCATAAATAAAGTGCAACGGTTTTGACCAAATCCATAAAAAGTAACAAATACTTACAACATTTTAAATTCGACATGCATGTGGCTCATAATCCATCTCCTCGCATAGAGAAACCTGCGATGAGTTTGGTATAATGATTCAGCATGTTATAATATTTGTTATAATATACTCAGGTATTAGCCCATGTATTACTTCTCGAAAATTACAGGATACACCTTTCTAAAAATAAAATTTCTTTGTGCATCCCATATCGATATATATTGAAGATGGTGCATCATCCAATTATAATCAATGTGCTTACCTAAACGACTAATGAATGCAACTAATCGCTCGCATGTATGTCATATAGGATGTGTTACTTAAAGTTAAATTGTCTCATTACACGGTCTGAGCAATACATATCGACAAGCTAAAAAAATTTAAGTGGGACAACTGTTATCTATAAGTTTATGAGCAATGTGCATATAACATGAGCAACTGATATATCATCTTCTAAATAAAGATCCCATACAATATATTGAAACATCAACAATGCAATTATTTTTCTTCATTTACCAACAACAACAACCCATGCAATTATTTCCCAATATTTTCTAATAACAAAAAATTTCAACATCAATAATGCAATTAGTTTTCATGATTTAATAGCATCAACCTATGTAATTATTTCCCAACTGTTATCAATGTAAATGTTTTTTAAACTTCAACAATGTAGTTATTTCTCATCATTTACTAACATCAACCTATATAACTATTTCCCAATATTTTTCAATATAAAAGATTTTTAGCATCAACAATGCAATTAGTTCTCATCATTTACCATAATCAACACAATCAATTATTTCTCATCATTTACCAAGAAGATGATATGCAATCATTTCTCAATATTTTTCAATATAAAAAAAATTCAACAACAACAATGTAATTATTTCAGTGCAAACCCTAATTGCTATTACTTTGACCTTAATAATATCAATGGAAACATATTGAATTGCATCAATTAAAACCTAAATGATCTCAATTGAAAAAAATCTCCAATTACGATAATTTTTACCAAAATCCAACACAAACTCTAGTTGGTATGATTTTGACCATAACTTTATTAATAACATCAATTGATTGAAAAACTACCTAATTGCATCAATCAAAACAAACTTTATCTCAATTTAAACAATATTATTAAATACAACAAGTATCTCAATAATCAATTTAAACCCTAATTTCTCTAATTCAAACCTAATTGATTCCATAAATAACATCAATTGTATTAAAAATACATAATTGCAACACTCAAAACCCAAAATTATCTCAACATCAACAAAATACCCAATTATCAAACACAACACCAATAATTATAAATCAAAACTCAAAATTCTCAATTCAATAATGAAACCCATAAAACTAAGAGACAATACGACTTTTTTTTCCTTGAGTTTTTTGATGGCTAGGTGGTGGTTCCACTAGTTGTCATGGCGAGGAGGTTGTTAACACAAGCTTGGGCATTTGGTTTGTAAAAAAATAAAAACAGTAGAAAGATTCGTGAAGAGGAGGGGAAGATGATTTTGATGTCTTAGTAGAGGATTAAAGACTGTTTTGGGTGATTAAAAGTTGTTTTTATGGTGATTTTTTTGGTTTTTAGAGTTTTTTTCTTTTGAATAAGTAACGACTATGAAAAATAGAGGGGTGATTATATATGCATTATAATCACGATTCAGAATCATGGTTGTATTATGTAACTTCTATTCTAAATAGTCATTTTTATTAAAACTATCATTCTAAATCGTAGTTTATATTAAAAACACGATTCATTTCAAGACCGTGATTCTGAATAACTAACTGTTTTATTAAATTATGTCATTTTCCCAATATCTTTTCAAATAGTGTCATTCCCCTAAAATTTTATCCTAACTATGTCATTTTTCAAAAATTACTAGGGCTTTAAGCACTTAAAGGGAAGGAAGTGATCCTAATAGTAGAGGATAGATTCAGTAAATATGCACACTTTGTTGCCTTGATGCATCCCTATATTGTTGCTACTGTGGCTAAAACCTATATGGACTAAGTCTATAAGTTGCATGGTTACCAGCTACTATTGTCAGTGATTTATGCATATAGAATTGATCCACCTCCTTCAGCTGCCATCCACCCTGTGTTTTATATATCTTAATTGAAGAAGCATCTTGGCAATAGAATGGTTGCCTTAGTACTGCCCTACTTCTACAAGGAAACTCCTTTGCTACCTCGAGCAATTCTGTAGTGTAGAATGACAAAGAGAGGAAATCGAGCTGCACTGTTGTACTTAGCTGTGTTTATCTATGTATCTTTTCTAATGGAAAGGAATTGGATGAGATTATAAAAGGTCCTAGACAAAGATTTTGAGGGTTTTGGGTTCGGTTTGAACTGGATAAGTTCTAATATCTCTCTTCGTTGGGATCTTCCTGGTACTAAAAAAAATTATTTTTGTTGATCAATTTTGAAGGTTTCTTTTCTATACAAGACATTGACTATTAATCATCTTACCTTTTTTCTCCAGGTTTTTGCTTTTATGTTTCTTTTATTTTCATTGTATTGGTTCTCATATGTTTGCAAGAAGGTTGATGTCTCTTTCATAGTTTTCAAATTAATTTTCTTTTCTTATTTCTTTTGTTTAGAACCTTTACTTCAGTAAAGGCTTGGCCTTTTCTTTGTCATATTGGCTTTTTTGGTCAATAAATATGTTTGTAGATTGGAATTGTTTAAATAGACAGAATAAATCAGATAATATGGTATGTACTTTGTGTTTCGCTATGTGAATAAATCTTTATGAGGGTTTCAATAACTTAGTCTGTTTTAGTTTCTATGTATATAGAATACAACATGTTTCTCTTACAAGGTGTTGTGAAAGGATTCTTCAACTGATTGGGCCTTCTTTGATAATCTTTAAATTTTGGGGTTATCTTGTACTATTAAATTCTTTTCTAAATGATTTTTAAGAACACATATAAAAATATCCGTAAAAAAAAAATTCCCTCCTTTCTCCCCTGCTCAAAATTTTCCAGCACACACCATGGCAATTTGCTCAAATAATGAAAGTATAATGGACATGGTTATTGTTCCTTTTGCAATAAATGTTATGGGATTCTTGCTTGAAGCAGGCCAACAAGTGTTTTTTTGGACAAAACCAACCACTAAACCAAATCTATCACCCACCAATCTCCAACTAGCATTCTCTTTTTAGATTCAGGAGTTCAGATTTATTACTGTACAACAAAGGCTTTTATGGGTTTGCTAGTGTTTTAGAAAACAATAAAAATATATTCAGATTTTTCTTCTTTCTTGCTCATGGAGTTGAAGAAGAAAAAGCTTGTGATGTAAGTTCCCTTAATTGTCAAGTGTTGATAAAAATGGCAAAGCTTGGATTTTTCATTAATTGGTTGAAAAATCTACCCCAAATATTTGTGTATATCCCTTGACAACGAGCCTTGCCTCTATTTTTTTTACAGAACCATCAAGATTTAGATTGGTCCTATAAACCCACTTGACTCTTATAACTTTCTTGTGTTTAGGTCTATCCACCAATTCCCATGTCTGGTACTTTTTAATTATTTTTAGCTCCACCTTCATTGCAGCTATCCATTTCTGATTTGTTACGACTTTATTATATCATATAGGCTCTATTATTCATTACAACTCTGATAAATATCAAAGAGTGATCTAGTTCCTCTCATAGGTTCATCATCCATATCCTCATTCTTTTTCTAATATTTAAGCTTCATGTCATTTTTCCCAACGCCAGCTATCTGACTCTAAGAATTTAACATCTTTGTTGATAATTATTTTATTGGTTTATGGCAAGTAGATCTTGTAGGCTTTTGAATTTGTGTTATAGCCTACAAATATCTCAAATTCTGCTTTCTTGTCCAATTTATCTCTCTTAATATGTGGAATGTAAGAGAAACACACACAAGTAAATGTTTTCAGATTAAAAAACTTTGGTTTGTAGTTATATCATGCTTCAAATGGGGTTTTTTTTTTTTGCAATGCTTTCTTTGACAACCTGTTGAATAGAAATACTATAGTGTTACTACCTCAACCTAAAATTTCTTTGGCAACCCTTTATCATGAATCAAACAGTTTTTCATCTCCA
>Ga0307515_10012152_pt1 | contig 16236 bp, 16 predicted proteins | sample 17_EM_MG_FD_194513 | JGI IMG/M metagenome (GOLD analysis project Ga0307515, IMG submission 194513) | Populus trichocarpa ectomycorrhiza microbial communities from riparian zone in the Pacific Northwest, United States - 17_EM | ecosystem: Host-associated > Plants > Roots > Unclassified | place...
CGAGCCTTAGATCTCTAGCGATAATCTTACCTATACATCTACACGTCTACATATATAGTCACTCGAGTCCACGTTTGCAACCATATCCCTATGCAGCCGGACGCTGGCGTATGCGTCCTTACAACTGGTCCGATCCCGGTCCAAAAATCTCTTGGACTGGACTGGACTAAACCCGGACTGGTGGAATCATTGCTTACTTCCCTCCCATCGTTAGGCTCTGGCGCCAACACCTCCAGCTCGTGCTCAGGCTCTAGCCCAGGCTCAAGCTCCAAGCTTTGGCTCAAGCTCTGGCTCTAGCTCTAGCTCAAAGTCTTGCTCGGTCTCGTGTTTTGGGTCTCTCGCTCCAGTGCAGGCCCGTGCTTTTGCTAAAGCTTAAACTTTAGCTCAAGCTCAAGGATTCGGCCACCATCTTCAGTCCCTTCCTTCGGCCAAAATGCTCGCCCCTGCCAGCCGATGGTCAATGAGGCTCGCCCCTATTAGCCGTCAGTCAAACCCCACCCGCCAATTCGATTCCACTTGCCCTCAGTCAAGTTGGACCATGCTGTAACGGTGAGTATGGAATATGTACAAAACCCTGCGGTGAATAGTTCGTTTAAGACGTTTGAAATCCCAATATTTACAATACAAACAAGCAGGGAGTAGTATTGGAACGTACTGACACTGCAGAATGCACTCGTAGTAGTTGGCAAAAGACAGGGCACCAAGATATACTGACAAGCAGTAAAAATGAGCATAGAGCAGTACTGTGCGGTAACATGAAGTATGGGAAAAATTTCATTTGTTCTGGCCGAAAGGCTGAGAGTAAATCGAATGATCCCAGTCAATATATTGATATTGGTCGATACACGCCAATACTAAACAGTAACGGGCACTCCAAAAGCAATCAATGCGATACACAACATATGAAGTCAGGCGTGAACGCAATGAAAGGTTAAATACGGCGCTGTACAGATTAGTACTGAGCAGTATTGAGCAGTTTGAATATGAACCCAAGTACTTTCTGCGATAGACTCTGTACTTGTGCGAAATGAACTCAACACACGATCAGATACTAATGAGTACGGATGAATACAAGATAATAACTGGCGGTATACTCAAGTTGGAGTATTACAAGTGATAGACGATGGACTGTTCCGCGAAATGAACATGGCTCAGCCACAGATACAAGCTAGTACATACCCATACTAGGCAGTAAAAGTTTGTACTGAACGTTGTGAGAGTGACATTGGAATGGTGTCGAATGAAAACATATATGGCCCCATACAGGTCAGCACTGACGTATATTTGAAAATACTGACAGAACGAAGGCTAAATCGCAAGAGTTCTAAAATGCGCAGGGATAGAAATACTCTTGGCTGTCGCACCAGAAAATGATAGCCGTACAATACTAACAAATACTGATAAGTATGGCTTAGTATTGAACGGTCGCAGTCTCTGCGCGGGGTCAGTCATTCCAAATTTATTACTACCAAGCGAGCGGGCAGCTGCCCGCAACTTTTAGACCATGTTCTATCGAGGCATTTACCAATGCCAAGGACCATATGAGGTCATAAAATTGCCTACCATAGGTGGCGTTATGGATTTGTGGGATTAGCCAGTCGGAAGTGGTGAAAGGTTCTTTTTCGACGCATTGGGCATTGAATTTTGTGTTGACTTCGTTGTTGAGCGAGATGCTTGATGTTGCAAGCTATGGACCTCATGGAGGTAAGCTGCATCTTGTAGGTCAAGGTTGGTATGCTTGATCATCTCGAACAAAGGAAAATCTGCGTTTTGAATGTCACTACATTGGGAATAGCAAAGCTGACCATACAACATTACACAATGTTTAGTGTCTGTTTCCTGAATCATCCTGGGGATATCATGAGAGAAAAATCAGCAGGCGTTCTTTCCGTCAAGGAATGTCCTTTTGATATCTTGCAAACATGAGATTTCCGCTGTCGTACACCACTATGTATATCTGTGACCAAACTAACAACATCAGACCGACGTGCTGCAAATTGCACGAACGTTGGAAACCGCTTCAATCTGGAGCTATACTCAGTAGGATTCATCTTGAATGGAACGAACAAATCGGCTGCTACTAACTAGATTTTGACTTGAAGCTAACATTATAATCCACAGAACTTATGACTTCATTGCATTTTATCTTGCTCTCCTTTCCGACAAGAGGAAACCAGGACTGCACAAACGCCTCACCGAGGTGCACGCCGATTAGAATTGAGCCTAACGACATCCGCTTCACCAGATGTGCCACCCCCTGAGACACAGCCACAATACAGACACCAGTCAGTCCACCACAATGCGGCCAAAGAAGCCACCAAAAATATGACCTTGGACCCACATTTGACAATGGTCTCTGAAACCGGGAGCAGCAAGAATACGAAGCACCAACCGACAGGATGTGAGTAAATACTTATTGTGTTAGATGGCCAACAACTAATGATATAATATATAGCCTGTGTACATAGACAGCTACATGGCAACCTTATAGCTGCCCGTAATGGGCAACCACTATGGTCAACCATGGCTTACGGCCACACAGTCTGCTACTATGGCAGGGCTTGGGGGTCGGGTAACGCTACCGCAGTCTGACATCCACCCTGTGTTGAATGTGGCGAAAATGGCTAAAGGAAGATTTTTGCAAGCCGCAATAGAGGAAATGCAATGCCTGATCAAGAAACCTCACACCAAAGTGCAAGAAGAGAAGATTTGGGGGGTTGTGTTTCCTGGGCATAGAGATGTGAAGGCTGCGATAGATAGACACCCGGCTATGGTTCATGAAAATCACACCGACAGCTAGTTTCCTTGCCAAAATGGCACAGCGCAGAATCCGCAGACATGCTGGAGGCATGCAGGCACTGGTGCACCTCCACCAGGCCGACTCCCACAGCCGACACCAGAACCGACACCACATCCACCCTGATCGCCACCTGCGCCACCCTGGGACAATGAGGGAGCCCACACTTGCAAGGTCGAAGGTGTGCCACCTGGATATGTGTATATACCGACTCCTCTTCCCAGCGCTCAAATGTTCAATCTTGATGCATATGCCAAGGATAGCCAGCGCGATACAGATTTCATTCCAGATTTGCTGACTGATGCAGGAACATCCACCAGTTAGTACACTATCTGCTAAGTTGTAATACAGCTGACATCTATTTTGCAGATGACAGCAGCCTATTGAGCGAACCTGCAAGTGAAGACGAGCATTAATTGAAAGTAAGAGGATTGTTGAGTGTATCAATATCTACAATCAGTGGGCACTTTCAAGTATATTGTAAAGGTTATATGTATATGTATTATTGAAGAACAATGGAGGGATGAAGGAGAACATAAATGAAGATGATAGATAGGCTCACAAAACACGATTAATGATATACTATGAGAAATGGAGTGATTGCATATTGTGCATACACCCGTGGCAGAATGGGGGTCAACGGAGCGTCAACGGTTTTTGGTCTGGCATCTTGGCTAATTGGTGTGGAGATTGATTGAGGACATTCATAAATGACGTAATGGCCGCCTTTATAGGCACAAGAGGAAGCATCATGCTCCTTGCCCCATCTTGAAAATGAGCGTCAACAGAGCGCGAACAATATTTGGTCTTGCATCTTGGCTAATTGGAGTGGCCATTGGTTGTGGACATTCATCAATGAGGTATTGGCCGCGTCTATAGGCAAAAGATGGCGTGACACGCTCTCTGCCCCATCTTGCAAATGAGTGTCAACGGAGCTTCAACAATTTTTGTCCTTGAATCTTGGGTAATCTAAGTGGCGCTTGAGCGCAGCCATCCATTATCCAGGAGTGGGCTGGCCCCACCAGCAGATAAGCAAGAAAAATTCCTGCAACAGCCTTCCCGACAGAAACAACTTATTTAAGTTACAATGCTGCACCTGAGAGTTCACGAGCGTTTTAACCTATAAAAACAGTCAAATCTTCATAAATTGACAATTACAGCCTCATCATGCTTTGAATTACCATGATGGAAAGCCAAAAATCATTGAAGCTCCGTTGACGCTCATTTCCAAAACCGGGCAAGCAGTGTCTCGCTTTCTCTTTGCCTATAATGGTGGCTAATATGTTGATTATGTATAGCAACAACCATATAACATTTTTATTATTTGACTTACAAGACAGAAAATCTTTGATGCTCTGTTGACGCTCATTTTCAGAATGGGGCAGGTAGCATGTCTCTCCTTTATATGATTATAAAGGCTGCCAATACATTCAAAAAAGGCAATGACGTACAGAAGTCAATATTTGACAATTAACAGTAGGATATCAGAATGCGACCTTATGTAGAACAACCCGAAAAGCAGAACTGGAGATTGGAACTGCCGGGTCTAGCCAAGCTCCACAAAACCCGCAGGTTGATAAGAATCGGTACTGGTATGGGTTTAGACCGGTGACAGGATTGAGGTCAGGTGTTTGGATTGTTCTGGGACAAGACCGAACCATTTTGGTTGTCCGAACCCAGACCACTGCCAGGATACCCCGACCCGTTGCTAACACTACACAGGGTCATCAAAACGAGTCCATTGACTTTCAAAAAGCCAAAGCACAAATTGCAGTACTACCTAGTAATGATGTGAACACACATCGGAATTCAACATTCGAGTTGGTTGAGCCAGCCTAACGATTACAAGAATTGAACCACTGGTGGGTTAAGAATCGAAAATATATTCATTACAAGCCACTCTTCACAACACAGGAAGAATGGACCAGCGTCGATTGCATCATGGAAGGTTTCAGGCCATTCCGATCCTGGACCCTGTGGATGTCAAAGAGGTATACTGTTACTCTCCATCATGTTATCACTGTGTACAATGACATGTTCCATCATATGGATGGCATTGTATGAGCTTGGCCTAGGAAGAAGACTCAATGGTAGGACGAGTTGTACTTCGCCATGAAGTTTGTATGACACAAGCGGTTCAATTATTATGTGGAAGTAACTCCAATGACTGCTCTGCTTCTCATTGCAGCACATATCGTCAATTCGTTCCAGATGTTGCGCTCTTTTGCGAAGTGGCACAAGGGAATAGTTATTAATTCTGAGGATGAGACATCGTATACTACCCAAAACTAAGAGGCGTTTCTGAGGTATGTGGTGAACGAATACTGCGGAAATCATAGAGCTTTGCCAGTCAGTATACCCGAAAGTGTACTGAGGAACAATCACTTCCCCTCCACAACTTCATCAGGATCTGGTCAATCTTGTTTTGATGCGTATGATTCGTCTAGCGATTGTGAACAATACACAACACCTGAAAATGTGGCTGGAAGGTCAACTAGGCAAAGTGATCACGCAGCACTCTCATTGACAGCCGCAAGGCTCTTTTCGAATTCACCTCCTGCACCACAAAAGGACATGGGGCAAGTTAATCTCAATCTGAATGATTACCACACTGACCAACTGGAGATTAGCAGTACATTTCGGATATCGGATATCACCGACCGGTGGCATCAACAAGAGGAAACACACTAACAGTCTGCTGATCTCTCTAATGTGGCACACGATATATTCTCTGTCATACCATAGTGTGTCGGAGTGGAGGCCAGTTTTACCGTTGGGTGAGATGTGTTTGGATGGAGGCAATCAAAAACCACAGGCGAGACCCTTCACGTAAGCGTTCCAGTAATGCAGGTTACTCAAGCCAATATCGGGTTATTGGCAGATGATACCCCAGCATGGGATTCGAGGAACACTGAAAACTACTTTGAAATGAAGAGAGAGGTGGAGGAATGAATATTGCAAAAATTGGCAGAGTCCCCAACCTTTTGGAGATGTAGCCGGGCAGCCAAAACCTACGTGCTACACAGCAGGAATCTCGCACTGCATCAACGCAGATGACAGCCATAAGATACATTTCAGATACTGATGAGATCGTCAAAGCATTTTGGACACTCTTTCAACATGATGTTCTGGCTACATTGAAATTTTCGAAAAGATCACCTTTGCAACCAGCTCTGTCTGTGAAGAACCTCCCTGGAGGAACAACTCAAGTATTGAATGTGCACCAAATCAAACGAATCAACCATCATTCAGCAGAAAGTGATGAGAATACTGCACCTGAAAGAATTTCGGACATGGAAAATTAGCTTGACTGGAATGGCCTCTTCCATAATGCAAATGACGGCGAAACCAATTCAGAGGCAGACAATGAATCAGATAGAGAGCTAGGGAATGTCATCAACGATCCGGCGAGCTCAGAGGAGTGGGATGTGAATGCCTCACCAAAGCTTCCCGGATTGATTCACCCAACACGGAATTCCAAGAAAATGGCTGAACTGGGGTTGGTGACTGTCAATGCAATGGAAATGAGGAGGAATAAGGCAAACAACAAGAAGTAGGACAGAATGCGTCAGTATGTTTCACCAGGTTCTGTATATTGCTTTACCAAGAATTTCGTTCAGAGATATATTATGTGGGAGTGGTGCGCAATGGCATGTGACTATCGGTGAATACGCAAAAGTATAGCCGGCGAGATGAATCATTTGGCAAGATATATACAATGTATATGCATGAGTGCGAACAGTGCAAGAATATTGCTGGGCTTGGCTTTGCCAAAGTGTCAATTCCCAATCAGCCAGAAAGGCAACGAGTAAGTTCAAATCGTTATGAATACAGTGATCGATGGTAGCAGATTTTGAATGGACAATACACTAAAATGAGTGTCAACGGAGCGTCAACTATTCTTGGCCTTGTAAGTAAGGTAATTGAAAAGTGATTTGGTTGCTGTTATGCATAACCAATGTATTGGCGGCCTTTATAGGCAAAAGAGAAAGTGACACAGTCACTGCCCCATTCTGAAAATGAGTGTCAATGGAGTGTCAATAATTGTTGGCTTTGCATCATGGGTAATCTAAGTTGCAATTGGTTGCAGACATCCAAGGATGAGATATTGCCTACATTTACGTGCAAACGCAAAACCGACAATCTCCCTGCCCCATTGTGAAAATGAGCATCAACGGAGCGTTAACGATTTTGGGTCTTCCATCATGCCTAATCTAAGTGGCTTGTCTTGGCAGTAATTCATATACAAAGTAATGGCGGCCATTTCAAGCAAAACAGTACACGACATCTCTGTAACCCTAGCCAGAAAATGAGAGTCAGTGGAGCCTCAAGACTTGTTGTTCTTGCATATTTGGTAATCAAGGCATTGCGTGGATAGTGGAGCTCATAACAGAGCTATTGACCACCTGTATAGGTAAAAATACAAAATATAAAAGCAAATGCACAGATTACAAAATAATCGATATGACGAACTGCAAAACATGCAAAAAGAGACTACCAGATGTTGAATAAGTGGTTTTGATAAGAAACTATTATCAAACAGCAAAAACAATAGCATTATATGAATCTAAAGATGGACCTGATGGGCAACCCGCTGACAACTGGCCCAATTCATATGGGTTGGGAGATTTTGGTCGAACCTTACCCAAAATATCAGTCTGGGTGTATTCACAAACCGGGAAACTAATGGGGCAACTGTTCGGTTTCAACCAGGATCCGGTCCCAAAGCGATGGTCCGGAACCATTGCTGACACTATGCTCATGTATATAGTTCATGTTTAATTCCGCAGAATATTATTAGAACACAATGGATGTACAACTAACTGAACTTCATTCCATGTATAAATGGTTCTAAAATTGTGATCCGAATGAGAATTGGTGCACAGCATGTACAGACTCTGATAAGCAACCGTGAGTGCTGACAGGGTCAAGGTGGTAGCACGAGAACCCTATGAAAAGATCTCGGTGACATTACGTGAGGACTTAGAGATCTGACTGAGGACTCCAACATGACCAGAGCGATGACATGAGAAGTCTCCAGCAATATCACTGTGCGTATATATGCAGACTTTGAATGCTGACCGTCGCGTTGTACAAGACCTGTGAGAATGCATGAGTAGCTACTGATATGATTATATTGACTATACATGCAGACTGTTTTAGCTGAAGGTGGGCTCTGAGAAGACTAGGGTGATTGCATGAGACCCCTGACAACATCAGGGTGGCGATGCATGTGCATTCTAACAGCTGACAATGGGCTGTGGCAAGAGCAGGGTGACAGCTTGCGGAGCCTCTGACAAGATCATGGTGACTACTCTGACAATGGACAATTAGTTCTGACATGACAGTTCGATTGCACAAGTAGCCTCTGCCAAACGACCTACAGTTCAGATCTAGCATACTGGTTTTCACCATGTCATGTTCAAAGACTCTCACTATTACCCCGAGAGCACTTAGTTAGTACACTCAAGCGCAGAGGGATGGTCAAAATACTACCATAAGCTTACCATGTGTTACGTGTTTGTTATCTGCATTTCATAAACAGGCTCTGGGCTAAATACTATTATCCATTGTTATGGCTCTTACAGGAGACTACCATAGGTTATATAGCCTACAGTAAATCACACATTGTGAAATGACATTTTCCAGAGGAACTGGTAGTAGTTTTGGCAAGCACAGTACTTTCCCAGCCTATTGATTGACTCACACACACTAGTCACAGCCTTTTGTGTAGTCCTGTTCTCATTTCCACATCCCTGTGCAGAAGAAGTGCTGTCTCATTGCCATATATGTTTTTGCGACTCAGAAATGGCCTCCTACTGCAGGGTTATGTGCTTCTTAGAGGACTTTGTTTCTTAGGGGTGTAAGAATGTTGAACCCATGCAGCTCATCTTTGCGTGATTGAGGGTCCTATTGCTGGAGGTCGAGGGAGAACAGGACATCATCTAGTGAGAAATGGTGACTATGAGCCCTTGCCTTTCATATCTTAACCTCAGTGCATGCTATCACCAGGTGTTCTTGGTTATCCTTGGACACTAGTAATTGCACTATATCTTTACTCCAGCTACTGTCCTTTGTTTCATTGGCAACATGACATGACCATAATGTAAAGCCCTGCATTATGAACTGTGTAAGTCAACACTGGGAGACATGACAGCATTCCTGTCTAAAGTCTAGATGTCCTGTCAGTGAGTCAGCCTCCTGGTTCATTGCGCTTGGGATGTACCGGATGTCATATATATAATTTGGTAACTTTGGAAATTACTCCATCTGTCGTGCTGTGAGTGGAGATTTCGTCAATATGTGTTTCAGAGAGGTACAGTTCCTATGCACTGTAAAAGTTCTATGCCAATGCAAGTAGTAGAGCCAGTTCACCACTCAGTCACAAATCACCAGGAGTTCTCTATTGTATGTGTGATATCTCTGCTCTGCACTCATGAACTTCCTGCGCCCACATGCAATGACTCTAGTCTCCCATCTTGTCGCATCTGTGATAGTACTGCTTCAACTACATACTCGCTGGCATTACACTGCTGCATGTAATTGCCCCATTCCTCACGTAGTATCAGTACGGGAACCTTGTTAATGGCATCTTTAAAGTTTAGAAATCCTCATCTGCCTCTCCGGACAAAGCGAAACATTCAACTCTGCTGTCTCTCAATCATTGCTCCCCACCTTGGCCTTGAATCTTGACATTCATAACCACTCTACACATACGGTATAAGTGCAACACGATGTGGGAGTAGTCTGAATCACACTTCAGGATCTAGCCCATCTGGCCAGAGATGCACCGAAATTTCTTTGCATTGTAAGTTCGAAGCCATTTCCCTACTGCCTCGGTCTTTAACTCCACCATGTGTACTCTTTCTTGGTTGATCTGGATCCCACAAACCTCAACTGCATTTTGGAACCACTCACATTTGGAAAAGTCTCATCTTCAGGCCAGCTTTCTGTAAGGGTTGAAGGACTGTTATCAGGTGGTCAATATGGTCTCATCTCGTTGAACAATGAATCAGAATATTGACATGGTAGACAGCCACGTATTGTCTCAGTTTGGTGTTAGATGGACGCTGACAGTTCATGATGTATATACATTGGTTGGGTATGTTGCCTACATCAGCAACGACCCTAGTTTCCGTCAGAAACACCCGGGTGTTCCGGACGGCTCTGACGGCTCTGACGGAACCTCGTACCCTCTGACGGAGAATTACACGCTACCCGTCGCCCAGGCGACTGGTCGCGTTGCACACATACCTCCTTTACTTTTTTGTGACGTATACGCACATCAGAATGACACGTGTGTTACACTCTTCGCAGTGGCTGCAGTTATGCTGAAGCCGTTTACACAACGCCTGGCGATGTTTATGCCTTTCTCCGGCCGCCGCTTCTTTGGGAATGCTGCAGGTGCACCTGGAAATCATAGCTACTACTTATCGTGCAACGATTTTCAAAACTTATGCATTCAGTTTGTATTCTCATCTATGTATCTATGCTACCTATCTACACACAGTATATCTGGACTGGCAGCAGGCGGTGATTGTCAGCAATTCGAGGTGCGCCTGAAGGTGACGATCGAGTGAACATCCACCTCCGGTACCCCTGTGTCTCCGTACACCCGCCGTCGCTCATTAACGATGGACTTGGAGGCCGTGATCGAGCGAGTTGAGAGATGCACTTGGGGGCCGAGATCGAGCGAGTTTGGAGATGCACTTGGAGGCCGTGATCGTTCGAACTTGGAGGCCGTAATCAAGCGAGTTTGGAGATGCACTTGGAGGCCGTGATCGTGCGAACTTGGAGGCCGTAATTGAGCGAGTTTGGAGATACACTTGGAGGTTGTGATTGAGCGAGTTTGGAGATGCACTTGGAGGCCGTAATGGAGCGAGTTTGGATATACACTTGGAGGCCGTGATCGAGCGAGATTGGACGAGTACTTGGAGGCGGTCGATGGACAGCGCGCCGGTTGCTGAGACTGTATTGCATCAGTTAGTTAACTCGCAACAGTGGGAATGTGACAAGGTGACTTTACCTTCGAGCTCTCATGGAGTACTGGCTGATGGCGGTCGATCGTGTATGGAGGCACGCCGGAAGCTGAAGCTACATTCAGCGGTCAACTCGTAATCATGAGAATGAAGGGAAGACAAACAATCTTTGAGTGCTGTACTCAGTGCATGCTGTACTCGGTGTATGCTGTACTCGGTGTATGCTGTACTCAGTGTCAACTCGTGATCATGCCATGGAGAGATAGAGAGGGATGACTTAACTTTGTGTTCTGCGATGATGGTTGAGATGTGGTTGAGAAAGAGAGGGATGGGGGATGAAGATGAGAACGATGTGGAGGATACGAGCGGATATGAGAAATCAGTGGTACGACTTGCCTGATTGGGTTAGGAAGACCTTGTATCGGTGTTATTACACGCCGGATCGTGACTCGTACCTGCCGTATCGGGGATGGTAAATTGACTCGCACAAGAAATTCTCTTAAGTCCCAGTTTCTCATGATGATTTGTCCCATCTCCTATACCATCACCTAAGAACACGAAGTTAAGTCATCCCTCTCTATCTCACCATGCCATGATCAAGAGTCAACCTGGCACGAGGAGCGTAGGATGAGGGTGAGAAGATATGATACTACCCGGCCGCAAGGATCCACGCAGTTGCGTGGATCCACGAAATCGTGGAAAGAGTGAGTGAGATCAAAAGATGGGAAAGATAGAGTGTGTATTTCGTATAGACCGACACAGCGAGAAGAAACGGCGAAACGGCAATCGGAGGGCGATATGCAACGCGACGGGTGGTATTGACGCCGGGCGCGGAGTAATCCGCCACCGGGGTGTCTCTGACGGCTCTCACGGAGCGCATCCACTCTGACGGAGCCATTCTGCCCGGACGGAAATGATTTTTGCTGATGTAGTCCACAAGGTACAACCATCCACTGGTAGAGGCCATATCTCATTGAAATGGTTGTCTTCTCTCGACCTCCCACACAAATCTGAATGTTGATGTATCCTGAAGCTAATTGAATCATTGAGAAGTATAATGACCCACCCATTGGTTGAACCAGCTCCTGGTTATGGAGTATTGGACATATATTCTTTTTGTTGATATGGTTGATGGTGCAGTAGTCTCTATACATTCTCAGGCCACCAACTTTCTTTGGCAAGAATAGTACTGGAGAGTCACATTGACTGCTGCTTGGGCATATCCATTCATTCTGATGTGCTTTTTCTAATTGATCTTGTAGTTCTGCATCTACTTTGGGCAAGAGTGGGTATGGGGGTCAGTACCGAGCATTGTTATCATCTTTGGGCAACATATCAATCCTGAATTGCAGTTTACTCTGGGTTGGTTTGTACAATGATTTGGCAAACAGGCTACACTTCTCACAATCTCAAAGCAGGTTGCAAAATTTATCTGATGACTCCTAAAGCTCGTGCATTCCTTCAGTATCATATCGCACATGAAGTATGAATGCTTTTCCCAACAGGCAGTGGCTTGTGCAATGGAGTTGTTTGTTATAAATAATTTCATTACCCATGATGCCAGTGGATTCTCATAATACATCTTCTTCCAGTTTATTGTCAGGCTGCAGACTGGAGAAGTAGTGGATTCAGGCTGGCTTTCCACTGTCATTTCAGGGTACATCACCCAGCTTTATCCACATCTCATTCATGCGGTGGTTGATACTCTGTTTTCAGTTACTATTATCAACCCAATGCATTCCAAGAATAATATCACATCCCTTAACATCATAGATTGTGAACCAACCTTTGAACATGTAACCATCATCTCCAGGCCTGAGTTCCACGTGCACTTGGTGTCACCTTGCAATCCCATTATCTACCGTGATATTGGCTGTTATTATGATCTTTCAGCCACTATCTCTCATGTCGAGCACCGCACCCAGTGTTCTTGCCTGCTGTATTGATGCTCTTCCCATACCGTTCCCTGATGCGCCATCATCTTTGACTCACTTGGCTGCTGAACTACTCTATGTGTTATCTCCATTCTTCGGTTAGAGCTGTCTATCAAACAGATGAAGATCGAAGATATCGTTATCACTGATTGAGAGACACTGCTAATGAGCCAACATGTTCATCGTAGCAGACACAGTATTAGTTTTGATTTCAGGGTGTCAGTTCACAGCTAATCACTCCCATCACCATTTCCCATGGTCAAATCATTCAAATTATCATTGTTATCAGTTGCACTATTGGAAATTTCCTGCATCTTAAGCGCCACGACATTGTCATTTTCTCATCTCAAGGTCAGGGCAAAATGGAGGCTCTATTGTTTCCTTCCTTCTCTGCCTTCTTTCCCTCCTTGTTTGTGACAGCAATGAGACCGTCAGTGCCTCTCGTCTTGCTCATTTTCTCTTTTCTCTGTGTCTATGTTTACTGCCGCTCTCTTCCCCTTCCATAATGCCAGGACCTTCTGCTTGTTTAGGCATGTTCTCGTGGTGTGGGCCACGTCTCCACAAGCATACCAGCATTGGACATTCCTTCCTCCGCTGCCATCTGTTCTGTATTTGTCTTGCATTCTGTTCAAAGATACTTGTGTGAGTTGCTTCTTGGAGTTAAGCATGGTATCCACTCAAGAGTGGTGCTTCATAACCTTATTGGGTGACACTGTAGGCTGGCTTGCCAATTCACAATCACAGCCATCGATGCTTCTGAATTGCGGTCAAGATTGGACTGGTATGAGTGGCGAAGGCATTCATCGGATGGTGGCAAATGGTGTTCTAGCTAGTGTCAAAGCACTCAGTATTATTCATTAAAAGTATAATCACATTTGCCACCTTTGCTTTGTAGTGACTCCCAATGCTCTCTAAATTTGGTCACAGCATTGTAAGGGATACAGGTAGTGTTGGCAACGGGTCCGGGTTACGGGTCCGGGTTACAGGGCGTCGGGTCGAGTTGGAACCCAACTGAAGTCCCCGGTCCGGGTCAGGAACCGCCAAGCAACCTGACGTGCTGACTCTTGGCGGACCAAACCCAGACCCGTACCCGTCAACCCGCGTGTTTTGCTGGGTTAGGCTAGACCTGTCAGTTGCAATCCCAGGTTCGGGATTGAGGGTTCCACATTTATCGTCGCATTCAGATATGCTACTGATAATCATATACTATTAATATTGGTACATCACAGTTCATTTTCAATGCATTGGCCGCCTTAGTGATCAAAATGAACAGTCCCACGGGCCCTACCACATCCTGAAAATGAGCGTCAACAGAGTGTCAACAATTGTTGGTCGTGTATCTTGCGTATTCTGGGGGGCGACAAAGTACACATAGCCATAAACACAGTATTGGCCACCTTTATAACGAAAAAAGAAAGCGAAACGCTCCCTACCCCATCTTCAAAACGAGTGTCAACGCAGCGTCCACGATTATTGGTCTTGCAACTTTGGTAATATGAGTGGCGCATGATCACAAGCATCCATAGACAAGGAGATGGCAGCCTTTGTAGGCAGATAGGTACGGGATATTCCCACCACATCCTCCGGAACAGTAACAACTTATGTCATTTACAGACCTCCCACCAAGTATTCTTGATCCCTTTAGTGTGCAAAAGCAGTCATAAGGATGTATATGGACCATGACGGCCACATCGTGCTGTGATTGGTGTTAGCAACGGGTACGAATTGGTAGGCCAGTTCCGGTTCCGGTTCCACCTGAATCCGGACCGTTGCAATGGGTCTTACCACACCAAAAACCAGGATCATTGGAAATGGGCCAGTTTTACCACCAAAAACCCGGCATTTCAAGTGCACATTTTTGGCTACCATTAAGTATTTGAGCTCTGATCGTATCACAACATAATCAATGCATAGATTGTGCAGTTTCAGCCACTCGTTCACCTCCCGCATTCAGATTAGCGATCGGACCAATATTCTTTGAGTCGCTATTGACAACCCGCGAATTTCCCATAACGTTTACCCTTATTTCACAGCCACTCGACGAATATCAATTGGATCACACAGCTGGATGCCAGTGGGGAAAGAGCTCGTAACACTGCGCTATCTGCGTATTCATCGTGGCACGATACAATCAGAACTCAGATACTTAAGTTGAGCTAAAGTTGCGGGAACCATGAAATGGAAGCGTGGTCTGGGTTGGGCCCGGCCAAAAACCGCGGGTTTATTTCCGGTCTGGGTAGCAAACCCGCCAAGACAAGGCGGTTCGGTGTGCTACGTGGTTTTTCAACCAGACTTGGGCCTTCAGTTCGGTTCCAACCCTGACCGAAGCCATGTAACCGGGAACCGTTGCTAACACTAGCTCTGATTAACCATGATGGAAGGCCAACAATCGTTGACACTCCTTTGATGCACATTTTCAAGATGGGGCACATAGCGTTTCTCTTTCTCTTTTGCCTATTACAGCAGCCGAAAATCGCTTCATGACTGTGTGCAACCTGTCGCACCCCATATTACCCAAGATACACGACCAATAATCGTTGCTGCTCCGTTGACGCTCATGATCCAGATGCGGCAGGGAGGGTATCATAATCAATTTTGCCTATAAAGGCGGCCAATAATTCCTTTATGACTGCCTCCAACCTATCAGCGGTGGGATTACCAAGGATGCGTGACCAATAATTGTTGACGCGCCGTTGACGCTCCTTGTCAACATGGGGTAGGGAGCGTGTCGATATGATTTTTGCCAATAAAGACGCCCAATACTTCAATTATGTATAACTACGATGAAATCAATTGTGAATTACCGGACTTAAATGAACTCAAATTGTTGATGCTCTGTTGACACTCATTTCGACACGGGTGTATCCACAATCTACAATCATTCAATTTGGCATCAGCAAAAAACATTTCCGTCCGGGCGGAATGGATCTGTCAGAGTGGACGCGCTCCGTCAGAGCCGTCAGAGACACCACGGTGGCGGATTACTCCGCGCCCGGCGTCAATACCACCCGTCACGTTGCATATCACCCTCCGATCGCTGTTTCGCCGTTTCTTCTCGCTCTGTCGGTCTCCTATTTCAAACAAACACTCTGGCGTTGTGGCCAACTGTGACCATACGTCGGAATGGGTTCATTGGGTACACGCTTGCATCGGGATCGCAATGCAATGGGTGACGCTGCGACAATCTCTCCTCGCGTTCTAGGGATAAGGTGAGAAGATATGATACTACCCTGCCGTGAGGATCCACGCAATTGCGTGGATACACGAAATCTCGGACGGAGCGAGTGAGACCAAAAGTTGGGAAAGATAGAGTGTGAATTTTCATTGTATGATAAGAGGAGATGGAAATGAGATGATGTCTATGTACTCCGGGGTCTGCCCAATATATACTCCCCGTCACTGTGTCCACCTCCGTTACCCTTGTATCTCCGTACAACCGCCGTCGCTCCTTGAAGATGTACTTGATCGAGCGTGTTTGAGATGCACTTGGAGACGGAGATCGAGTGAACTCAGAGATGCATTTGGA
>Ga0307515_10012153_pt1 | contig 16235 bp, 2 predicted proteins | sample 17_EM_MG_FD_194513 | JGI IMG/M metagenome (GOLD analysis project Ga0307515, IMG submission 194513) | Populus trichocarpa ectomycorrhiza microbial communities from riparian zone in the Pacific Northwest, United States - 17_EM | ecosystem: Host-associated > Plants > Roots > Unclassified | place...
AGACTACTCCGTACACAAGGGGAAAGTAATATTGACAGGAAAAACCCCTTGCTATTGGGGGGGAGGAAAAACCCTATGAGCCACCTCAGTAGGATGAAAGGAAAATATATAGGAAATCCCCTAAGGTGCCTTCTAGGCTGCCTTTTAAATAGTACCCCGAGCTAGTTGTAAGTTAGATCTTAAGGGCCGCTAAGGCGCTAGTGCTAAGCGAGCTAATGGCGATTTTCCATCCCAGGGATAGAAAATCGTAATTGGTTAATTTAACTACCTTATAAAATTTAGCAGGTTATATAAGTCCACTAACTTTTACTATAGCTTTTTACCGTTTTCTACCTATACTATATAATAAGCTATATGGCCTTCTAATGGGCCGTAGACGTACTATAGGTACTCTATTAGTCCTATTCTACCCATTCTATAACTTCTAGGTTAAGCTTATTTATATTAATTAGGGTTTAAGGGCTTAATACGGCTTTACCTTAGTTATAGCGTTTACTAGGTTATTTCTGCCACTAATCTATTTAACCTTTATAATCTTGCGCCGTTTATAGGCCTAATATAAGTATATTAGGTCGACTATAAGCCTCTTCTCCTATATTATACCTAGCTTAACTAGGCAGTTATAAAGGGACTTTAAATTAGTATATAAAACTAGGGGTAACTACTTTAGTTATAGAATCTTCTAGACCGTTAATTTAATTGCGGCTACTATATTAAAGCTATAAGCTAGTATATATAGTTTAGAAGCTAGTATACTTTAGGTTACTTATTTACACTTAATTAAAGACTAGTATAGTATATTTGCGTCCTAATTATAGTCCGTAAATATAAGTATAAAGCCGATTTGTAATAATAGGTCCCTATTATTAGTAAAGGAGGCGTCCGTAAATACTAGTAAGCTAAGGGAGTTTAGGTTTAATAGTATAAAAGTAAGTCCCTTTGCTGTATTGTTAATTTGCTATTAAATGCGCTTATTAATCTACTTAATATTTTCTTTTTATAGGTCTACTGCCTAGGCCGTAAAGGATAAATTATAGGCAGATTTGGGTTGGTAGACTATAGTAATATAGGCACCTCTTACGCGTTAGGCGACGTATTAATCCTTTATATTTATAGTTTTATAGGTCTCTCTACGGAAGCTAGTAAGGTTTATAGGCCTTACTATAACGGGCTTTAGGTTTTTAGCTTAGCGCTCCTAAGTTAGCTTAATTAGGTTGCCCTTTTATATAATTAAGCCTCCGTTAAACTTAATTAGAGTCTATTTAGTTAACTGCTCTTATAGCTTTACTAAGAACTTTACCTTTTATAGTTTAGTTTCTTTAGTATCCATAAAGGTCTAGTCTACTAGGAAGAGGGTATTATCTATTTAGAGTCTAACAATACTAAAGCCATTTAATTGGGTATATAGGAAGTAGGGGTTATAGGTTAACTGTTCCGTTTTAAGTTTACTAATATAGTGTTAGTAATATATTTTAAACTAGTAGTTCCTAGCTTCTGGTACTCTATAGAGAGGTTTTATAACCCATAAGATTGTTCCTAGTTATAGGTTAAGCTTATAGGGTAGTTATATAAAGATATCTTTGCTTAGGTAGGTACTAGACTATATATAGGCTTACAAGATGTCCCGTAGGTAAAGAGCTACGGGTTTACTTTGCTATAGTCTAAGCATAAGTATAAGTATAATCCGTTGGCTAACTTGTTAAATTATAGGCAATTGCGTAAGGACTAAGTCCTTTCTTTGGTCATTATAGGCTTATATAATAAGCCTTAATTTCTTAAAAGCTTTATTAGTATTAGGGTGCTTAATTTTATTAATAAAGCGTAAGTTGAATATACGGACGCCTTGCGGAACGTCTCTCTCCATTATAACTATAAAGACGCCCTTTTTAAGTAGTCTGTTAATCTCTTTACGTCGTGAGTTTATAAAAGGGGTTTTTTATACTAGAACTGATATATCCGTAGGCGGAGATTGCCTTATAGATATACCTACGGAGGTTAGGTAATTCTTTATTACGGGGTTCTTATGGGGGCGTCCTCGGCCATGCTTTACGGTAGGTTTAGTAGGTTTAGTAGGTTTCTAGGGGACTTTTAGGGTAGGTAAGGGTGCTTCTAGTTCGTTTGATTCGGCAGTCGCTTCTAGTTTATTTAGTTTGGCAATTGCTTTTAGTTTATCTAGCTCGACGTTATAGGTGTTTTTGGGTTGAAAATAGGGTTTTACGGACGTGCTTCTAAAGCTGGTTGGTCCGCTAGGGAGTTATATATAGTAGGTCTTGTCTTCTACGGCTAGTAAACGGTAAGGTCTAGTCTAATTGCCGCTTTTACGCCATATAAGGACTTTAGAATTAAGTGGGAGGTTATATACTAAGGTTATATTAGGTCCGTTATAGTAGTGCAGAGCATTATTAATAGTTTATTTAGCCCGTAATTTGACTATTTCGGCTATTGCCTTTTGTATTATAGCTGCTTAATCTATAACGGACGGGGCAGGAGGGTCTAGTTTGCTTATCTTTAGGTAGGCTCCGTAGACTAAAAGGGTAGGTACTAGTCCGTTAGGGCCAGTGGTATTATTAACGGCTTTTACGGCCATCTATAAAGCTAGTTCTTTTTAGATATTTTTATACTTGTCTATAATGATCTGGTAAGCTTTCTATAAGGCTAGGTAAGCTTACTTAATAAGCCTAACGGATTAATACGCCTTAATTGGAACAGCTTTTGTTAATATAGCCATAGCCGTAGTATATTGCTGGAATTCCTTGCTAATGAAGTTCCTACTAGTGTTATAGGTGATATACTTAGGAGGTCCAACGTACGTGTTAATCTAGTAGGTCCGTAAAATATCCTAAATGTGCTTTATGGATATATTTTATAACTAATAGGCGGCTTAGTAGCGGGTTGCCTTATTAATTATATATAGTACTGGGCTGCCGTTAATATATATAATGTCTATATATACTAAATAGTTAAAGTTAAGATCCTTATAAAGGGTGAACTTAAATTAGCTTAGGGAACGTCCGTATTTCTAGCAGTAGGAGTAGTATTTAGTTAAGTGGTTAATTACCTTCCTGTTAACGTCGTCGTGTCTAAAGCGTTTAAGAACTCTATATAGCTTTTCGGCTAATAGGTAGCCGAAACGGCGGTGTAGGTAGTAGATTTCCGTACTGGTAAGGTAGTATGGGTTATAGTTAAAAGATTCCTAAATGTACGTCTATAAGGTCTCTCCCTATATAAGAAACGGGTGTCTAAATTGTTATATAATTAGTAGGGTAATATACTTACTTCTTAGGGTAGTTATAGGGCCAATTAGGGTGTCCGTAATATTATTATAGTATACCTATAACCTATCTATGTTTATAAGATAGAGTAGGAAGGGGGTGTCCGCTTTTACTATATGGAAGTTAACTGGGCTAATTAGAGTCTTAACTTTAACTAATTTAATTAATGCGGTTGAGCTAATACCGAATTAGATGTTTACGGCCCCAGTTTATATAGTATTAATATCCGTATTATTATTTACGGTGGTCTTATATATAAGGTATTGTCCGTAACCTATAGTAGACTTCTTAAAGACACCTATATTAATTATAACGCTATAGAATTCTTTAGGGGTGTAGCGTTCTGTAGTGATATATGTAAATAGGTCCTGTTTGGGGTCCGTAACGTCCGTAATAGGTTTAATAGGTGTTACGGAACGCGGGCAATGGCTATAAAGCGTATGTATTTGGGGAGTCTACAAGACGTTACGCGATCGATCGTAAGGGTTGAGGGCGTAAGGAGGTAATATACCCTCGCGTAGCTGACATAAGCTGTATGCGAGGTGTATGTGAGAGTACGGGGTTCTCCTATAGAGGCCCCTACGGTCAGGTTCCGTGACACTACCCCCCCTCCTATTAAGGCGGAGCTCCGGTGATGCTGTGGTTACTATATATATATAGGGGGAAATGCTTAGGGTATTTAGAAGAAGGAATATCGTTATAGGTGTAACGGGCTTATATAGGTGCTTCTGACTTAAAGCTTATAGGTTGCTACTATACGAAGATACTGGGCTATAGAGGGGAAGGAGGCTGTTAGGGACTTGGTGAGATGTGAGGGTATTGTTAAGGCGCTAGTAGTAAGCGAGCTAATAGCGATTTTCCATCCTGGGGATGGAAAATCCTAATTAGTTAGCTTCTCCTTAGCGTCTAAAATCTGACTAATTAGATAACTTTAACTGGCGGTTAAAGTTCCTTAATATCTTATTAAAGTAGTTACGTGACGGTAATATATAACGATTTAGCTGTAACGGCTCCTATAGGGGATTAGGTACGAAATCTCTGCTTAGGCCTGGTTTTTATGGGTTTACGTAGTAAAAATCGCTAATTAGATCTTTTACGTTTTTAAAATCTTCCTATAGTTGCCATTCTGGCTAATCTATATTAAATCCTATATAGGTAGCTTTATAGTAAAGCCGCCATCCTCTGCCTTTGCTAAAGTATTTAGAGTTAATAATTTGTTTAACAGTCCACTCCTTATAGTTCTCGTCTTCGTTCTTATCTCAGATTAATACTAGTAAGGGTTTAGGCTATGTTTGTCCTAATAGAGGGTTAGGCTGGTAAAGGTATAGTAGCTATAGGTGAAACACGGGCTATATCCTGCGGGTAGCTAAGGCAGGCGGGAGCTCTAGTTCATATACAGCTCCTCTATTAATAACTTGTTTAATCTAGTAGGGGCTAAGGTTCTTATAATTAAGTGACTTTATAGGTCTTTATGTAAAGATATTACGTATATCTAACTATACCCAGTCGCCAACACGTATCTTAGGTGGTGGTGTTCTATGGCGGTTAGCGAAGTAAGCTTATTTCGCTTGGGCCCAGGCCATCTCTCCTTTATAATAGTTAAGTAGGTCTTTTATACGGTCTGCATATTAATTGGTAAGTAATATCTTAAGGCGTTTTCTATATAGCAGTTTCTTATTAATAGGATCTGGTGGCTCTATACCGGATTATAGGTAATATCCTTTATTCGCGAAGAACGGGGTAAGTCCTATAGTGGCTGAGACGTAGTTATTTGCTGCGAATTTACCTAGCGGAAGGTGGTCTACCCAGTCGTCCTAACTATAGGCGACTACCTATTATAAGTACGCCTTTATACTAGCGTTAGCGTTTTCTAGTTATCCCGCAGTTTTGTAGTAAAAGAATATAGACATCTTAATGGAGATACTAAGGCGTTAGCAGATCCGCCTTTATACGTTAGAGTTAAATTATATACCTTAGTTAGACGTAATAGAGTTAGGTAACCTATATAGTTAGTAGACTTTGTAAAGGAAGGTATTAGCAACGTCGCTTATAGCTACGCCTTTGGTTGGGATATAGTAGCGTTCTTTTATAAGTTGGTATATTATTATAAGGATGTTCTTATAGGTTCGGCTATGTCGTTTATAAGGCGGTAGGTTAACAACGAAATCTATAGCGATATCTACCCATCGTCATATAGGTACTGGTAGAGGGTGTAGCAGTCCTTAGTACTTTATATAAAATGCTTTAGCACGTTTATAGCTGTAGCAGGCGCTTATAAAGCGTTTAACTAAGTCTATTATTTTAGGCCAGAAGTAGTATCGGCTGAGAAGCTTATAGGTTCCTCCTTTGCCTAGGTAGCTGCTTAATTAAAGGTTATAGGCCATTTGGATTAGTTGCTGTTATAAGTCTTCTAAGTTGGGGATAAATAGATAGCCTTTATAATAGAGCCTGTTCTCTTTTACTTCTAAGGCTGCTATATTAATCTAGCCTAAGCTTTAGAGGTTAGTAGGCAGTGTATAGGTACTAGCGATCTTTATAGCAATTAGTTAATACAGTAATAGGTTAATAGGGGTGTTATATACTGCGGTAATAAGTTTGTTAATTTTAGGGGGTAACTCTAGTTTTATGGTATAAAGCTGAGGGGCGGTTAGTTCTGTCTTAGGTAGTATACCTAGGGCTAAGTTTTGTGCTTTTAGGATTGTTTGTCGTTAGAATTAATTATAAGGGTTATCTTCTAACTAAGGAAGGTCTTATGAACGGCGTATTAGGCTATTAGGCTTAGTACCTTATACTCTTAACCTATATGCAATTTTAAAGTTAAAACCGGAGAGGAACTCGTTCTAACATGCTTGGCGTTAGTTTAGTTATTTTATAGTTATAAAGTACTTAAGGTTGTAATAATCCGTAAGGACCTTAGTTGGCTAGTTAAGTTCTACTAAGGAGAGTTCCGGTTAGAATTCCTTAAACGCTTATATAATTATAAGGAGTTCCTTATTATAGATCTTGTAGTTATATTCTTATAGTGTAAGCTTAGATGAGTAGAATATGACTAGGTAGAGGAGACCGTTATTACCTATTTAGAAAAGGACGCCCGCGTTAACGTAGTCTAAGGAGTTAGTTTTAAGATAGAGTTATTATCCTAGTATAAAGTAAGCTAGAATAGGTGCTTTAATAAACGCATCTTTTAAGTCTTAGAACGCCTTTTCGCATTTAGGCGTCTAAATAAAACGTAAATATATTTTTCTTCCTTTTATAAAAAAGCCCTTTGTTCGCATTATTGCTATAAGTAGTACTATAATACCTAAGAAGTTGTATATAAATTTCTAATAGAAGTTAACGAAACTGAAAAAGGCTTATACATCCTTAATATAGGTAGGGGTTTGCTATCCGGTAATTATATATACTTTTTTGGGGTCTATATAGACACCCTTAATAGTAACAATTAGTTTAAGGTATTTTACTTCTATAACTAAGAATTCACACTTCTTTAAATTAATATAAAGTTCTGCGTCTCTAAGGCGCTATAGGACCTTTTAAACATGCTTAGTATACTTAGAAGGGTTATTGCTATAAATAAGTATATTATCCAGGTACGCGGAGCAGAAGTCGTTAAGGTAGTCCTGTAAGGCATTATTAATATAGCTTTAGAAGCTGCCTAGGCCATTATATACGCCGAAAGGTATAATAGTGTATTTAAATTGGCTAAAGCGCGATATAAATGCGGTTTTTTATTCGTTACCTTCCCATATTTAAAGGCGGTTAAAGGCGGCAATAATATTAAGTTTAGTATAGATTTTGGCTTAGCTAAGCCGTTTAAGGGTCTTGCGTATAAGCGGTATAGGGTATTAGTTCTTAATCGTAATAGCGTTAAGTCCTCTATAGTTAACATAGAATTAAATACCTCCTTCTAGCTTTTTAGTAAGGAGGATAGGAGTGGCTACTAGGGATATACTGGAACGAATAAACCCTTTATTAAGGTGCTTGTTGATATACTTTTTAATAACTAGGAGTTTATTTTTTAATATTAGGTAGGGTCTCTTATAGGGTAGCGTTTTTCCTTATTTAATATTAATGGTATAGTTGTTAGGTTAATATAGGGGTAGTATATCTACGCTCTTTTATAAGCATACGTTGATAAAGTTATAGTATCTCTTAGGGAGGAGCTTGCGGAGTTCCTCATTGGTAAGTCCTTTTTTAAGCTTTATAAACTTCTTAAAGTCTAAGGGTAAAAGTCCATAGAGTTCTGCGGGGGCATTGTTTTCTAAAAGGTTAACTATATCTATTCTATTACTATAGAGGACGTAGTCCTAATCTTTATTAAGCTTATATAGTTGTGATCGGGAGGCTACGGCAATGGTTTAGCCTTTCCTACGTGCTATACGGTAGAAGGTTACGGCGCTTATATAGTGGTAGTTAGTCGTAGGTAGGGTAATAAGGGTTTCCTTAGGTTAATATCCTAGGGAGTAGATAAAGGCGGCTAGGCCGTACCCTAGGCAAGTCTCTCTGCAGTATTTAGAGTTAAAGGTTACTTCTCTCTTTTGCTAGTTAATAGTAGGGTTATATTATTTAAGCTAGTTTATTCTAAGGATAATAGGGTAGTTTGCAAGTAGTATAATATAGGCCTAAAGCTCCTCCTAGTGTCCGTTTATGTTTAGGTAGAGTTATACCATATAGGTAATCTTTTATATAGTATAACTACTATTAGCGAGTTATAGGGCGCGGGCTTTAGTAAGGGGTAAGGTAGGTAGGTTATAAGTGCGCACGAATTAGGTATTTATAAATTTATTAATAGCTCCGCAGTTAATTATAAAACGGGTTTTATATTGTTTCTTAGCGGTAGTTCCCTCTATAGGTAAGACTATTTACTTCTATCCTTCTATTTTTACTAAGCTATCTATTAAGCAAGCCAATATATAAATCCCTCTATTATTAGAGTGTCCTAACCTGCGACTTAGGGCTAGGACTTTACGTTTTCCGCTTCCGCGTTTAATTCTATTACTATTACTATATCTTCATCTTATATAGTAGCGGCGTGTAGCAACATATTTAGTATTCGGGGCATAAGGTTAGGTATTTAACAGCGGCTGCTAAACCTAGCCATTAGGTAGTTTGGGCTATAGCTATAATAGCCTTCTTAACGGCATCTATAGCAACGCCTTAGCTTTTAGAGTAGCTTATATTCTCTGTCTAGTAGCTTCTTTAAAAAGGCTAGTATAGAGAGGTTAATATTAGGACCAGTAGTGTTACTTAGGGTAGTAGGCGTTAGTAGTTTAGTAGGTCCGGAGGGCTTTTATAGGGAGGTCTTTGGGTAAAGGTTTATAGTAGTAATCTAGTTTAGCCGTTATTTAATCTTCCGTAGGGCTGCTACTATATTATAAACGTTGTTATAGTTATAGCTAGCGGCTGCGTAACTAAGGCAATAAGTGACTTTTTTAAGGAGATCTTTCTGGTCTTTAGTGTCGTCTTAGGCGAGGACTTTGGTATATTCCTAGAATTTAATATAGAACTTATTAAATAATTTAGTAGGACTTATCTTTAGGGCGCGTAGTTTAGCTTAACTAGTGGCCATTAGGTTATGGTCGCAGTATATTTAGTTAAGGTCGTTAAGGGCTTCCTAGTAGGACTACTACTTCTAGGGACTGCTAGTCTCCTATTAAGCAAAAAGTCTATTAAACGGGATGCCCTTTATTTGTCTAATAATATAGCCAATCTTAGTATCTTCTGTAGGGAAAAGGCAGGCGCTCTAGGTTAGTTTCTTACGGGTTTATATCTTCTAGTGGCTATATTTCTTACGGTCACCCTTAAAGATTAGGGGATTAAGGTAGCGTATATTAGACCCTATAGTAGTAGTTTAGGTTTAATTATTATAGCTTTTATTATTGCCGCTGCTATAGTAGGGGTTCCCGTTAGGTAAAGCTGCTTAGCGCTAACCTTTCGTTAAGCGTTAAGTAGGTAAGGTTGCCAGGGGCGTAGAGACTTAGGTGGCGTTATATACAGTAGAGAGGTATCTAGTATTATTATAAATGTGCTTATTAAGCTAAGATTATAGGTATTTAATTGTACCCTTTCTTTCGGTAACTGTAGCAATAAGTATAATCTCGGCCTTCTTTAATCGTTGGACGTCGTGTTTAGACGCGCGGAGGTCGTCTTCAATCTCTTAGCATATATTATTAGCGAGCGCCTCACAAGCTTATAGGTCTTAGATAATATCGTAATCTTAGGCAGTACGCATCTTAGCTCGTATAAGCTTTAAATGGTAGTTCTATAGAAGGCGGTAGTATTTATCGGGTTCTTATACTACTATTTTTACAAATATCTCGGCGTCTTGTATCTTGATCTTAATAGGTAGTAGCCCTTTAGCTTATTTATCCGTGGTTATATAGTTAATAAAGGATAAAACATTATTAATATCCCCCTTATGGTTGTCGTAGTCTTTTAAGCCACTAGGCTTCCCTTTAGGGATTAAGGCTAGGGCTAACAAATTAAATCCTCCTAGGACTAATTGGTGTCGTGGTTTCGATATAAGTATTAGGTTGTTCTTTAAGTTTAATATAGTAGCTAGTAAGGAATTTCGTCTTACTATTATTAATTCTTTAGGAGTACGAAGTAAGGTAACTCGTAGACATGCTGCTTCTAGCAGCGTCTGCGGTATTATAGAGACGTAGAATTGGTCGTAGGCTAAGCGTTAGTAAAGAAAAAGGCGTAACGTAATGTCACGGAACGCGGGCAATGGCTACAAAGCGTATGTATTCGGGGAGTCTATAAGACGTTGCGCGATCGATCGTAAGGGTCAAGGGCGTAAGGAGGTGATATACCCTGGCGTAGCTAATATAAGCTATACGCGAGGTGTACGCGAGAGCACGGGGTTCTCCTATAGAGGCCCCTGCGGTCGGGTTCCGTGATAATAGATGTGCTTATGGGCTGGTTTTTGGGTGTAATTAAGTGTATAAAGGAGCGGTTAGCTAATACGGTCATAATATTAAAGGCTTAGCTGTCCGTAAAAGGTCTAAAAGTAGTTAAAAATGTCTCTAAGGTCTCTTATTCCTAAGTGTTTAAGTTAAAGTTAATTATAAGGGCTTTTATTAACTTATCAGGGGGCTCTTCCACTTCTTTTCCTTCGTATTCTAAAATGAACTAGTTAATACAGCTATTAAGTCTCTTCCTAAACTTATTATATTCTTCCTAGGTATACCTTATAGACTAATATTTTTCCTTACCGCATACGAAGCACTTCTAGCTGGTTTATCTACGGGGGTATATTTTCGTATAGGGGTTACTATAGGGGTTACGGGTAGGACTTGGTCAGTATAGGTACTACTAGCAGTAGCGGCAGTCTATAAAGTAGACGTCTAAGTCTATTTACGAATATTAGATATCCGTAATAAAGGCTTAAGTGCTGCCTAGTAGGTTTAAGACTTTATATATTATAATAGAGGAGCGTAGATTATTAATAAGGCTAGCTAAGGTATTTATAGGCTTATAATAGGCGTACTTATAGGGCTCTACTTCCTAGCAGGCCGTAATAAGTTTATTGTACAAAAAGTCGTCTATTTAAAGCTTAGTGTTAAGGCCGTGCTGTAGGTGCCGGAGGTCTTTAATAAGAATTTACAGGCACTCTATAGTCGATTTTTTAGTGTTCTTATTAATTACGGTCCGTAACTTAGTCGCATTCTATTAGGTAAGGATATTACGCTTATATTTTAGTCCTTTAAAGTAGTTACGGGTAGCTTTATATAGCTTATTAAAGGGAACACCAAGGGGGTTATTCTTAAGGTTAGTGTAGTAGTAGTTAAGTACTAGGCCGCGCAGTATAGTAGAGTAGGCTTGGCTAAACTCCTATTTAGGAATATCAGCCTTCTAATAGAGGTCCGTAAAGATAGTTAGTTTAAAGTTAAAGTTGTTATTTTTACTGCTATACTTAGATTCGTCGGTATAGAGCTTAGCTAGGTTAGCTAGCTCCTTATTATAGGTCTTTACTTAGGTGGTTTACGGATCTATAACTTAAACAGGTTATAGATCTATAGCTTAGGCGACGGGAGGGTTTTAGTCTATATTTTGGTTTATAGGGGTATTACAGTCCGTAACTTAAGTACTAGGTGTCCTTTAGCCCGTAAGATTAATTCTAAAATTGCTTAAGTTTATAGGATAAATTTAGTTAAGTAGGTTAGGTATAAGGCTAGTAATGCTATTAAGTTTAGGAGAAGTAAAGAGTTTATTAGTGGCTTTGACCTAGTCTAGGATTTCCTCTTTAGTCTATTCCGTTTAATCCTCCTCCTATATTATATTATATAAGGACCGTACAACAGTAACTTATTTATCCTTTTTAACCTATATACCTTAGTAATATAAAAGGGTTCGTAGGTTACGGATAGTAGTAGGGTTATAAGCCTTAAGAATAGCTTCCGTAAAGTCCACAAAGTCTTCCTTATATTGCTCCTATAGGTTATTATTTAAAAGCTTATAGTGTCCGTATTTAAGGATTTTAAAATTAATATAGTTGTTAACGCCGTCCGTAGACGTAAGGTTGACTCCCTAACTCTACTTTTTTTGACCTTTACTAATTTGCTTAGTTATATCTACTATATTATATAGCGTAGTATATCTATATAAGCTGTAGTGGGTAGTAGTAGCTTGTAGCGGATAGAGGGGGTCTTATAACGGTCCGTAAAGTTAATTAGCGGGTCTGTAACAGTTTAAGAGGTCTTATTATGGTCCGTAAAGGTAATTAATAGGTCTATTGTAGTTCGCAGAAGTATAGGTAGTCCGTAAGGGGTCCGAAAAAGAGGTTGGGGGTATTAAGGGAGGGTGTAGTAAGAATAGGGGTTTAAGGTTTAAAGAGGTTAAGAGTAGGGGGTTCTGTATAGGTCTGTATTTGCATTTATAAACTTTTAGTAAACCGTACTAAAACTTAAATAAGTATACAGAGTTAGTAATAAGTCCGTAATTCCCGACTTCCGACCTTCTAGTAGGTCGTACTAGGAGTCTAAATAAGTGGTCGCTGTCGTATATTGCTCGGGGGGGTATTAAGTGATTACTAATCTGTACGCGCTTACTGATTAGTGTTTGTACTAATTTAATAATATAAGTGAGTTAGATCCAGGGGCACGAAATACGTATAGTATTGTATACTCGTTTAGATAATAATGACTGTCGATTGTATAAAGCAGACTATATGGTCTATATACTAATACGCCTCCCCCTAATTAGTTAGTGCTTTATAAGTACACTAAACGCGTAAGCGAGTGGTTGGTGCACCGACGCGTAAACGCGTGGCTGCTGTACCGAACGCGTAGGCACGCGGTTGGCACAATAGGTGCTATAATTAGACAAGAATAATTGGTGGTAAGGACTCCGGAGGCTCTATTTATATATTAGATTTAGTTAAATATAAAGCTTATTAAGTTTACCTTACTAAGCTAGCTTTTCTGCCTCTGTAGTTAGCTTATAGCTAGTAAGATTAATATTTAAGCTCGTTAACTAGGGTGTAGTTAAAGCTCTATTAGAGTTAATATAGTTAATTAAACTGCTTAATAAAAGGCCTATAATTAACTACTACTTCTAATATTAATCTGCTTTAATCGTGCCGGCTAAGAGCCTATTGCGCTTATTAATAATAATCTTTTTAGCTTAACTAAAGGCTTATTTATATATAGAGCTTATTACTAGTATAAAGAATATATTAAAAGCAATCTTAGCAAGCGTTAAATAAAGGATTTAACTCATTTTAAGCTACTAGTTAAGAGAATTAGAAATAACGTTATTCCGCTTATTACTATTATTGGAATAGATCTTAATAAACTTAAGGCCTATATTATAGTAGCGGTTAAGCTTACTAGCGAGCTTAATACACTTTTAATTACGCTTTAAAAAAGTAAGGCTTTTATTTACAACTAAGGACTGTATATATTTATTAGCTAAATTATTATTAGATTTATAAGAAACTTTTCTATATTATAGCTTAACTAGTTCCTTATCTTCCTTATCTACTTACTTATTAATATAGTTATTAAATAAAGTCTTAATATACTACTTAACGCGCTTTTACCACTAGGGCTACTATTTCCACTTATTATAAAAATAGGCGCGTTTAAGAGATAGATAAAGGATTACTATGGTAAAATAGTAAAGGCTCTTAGCCTTTATTTTATTAAAATATTTATTAATCCTTTTAATAGCCATATTAACACCTAATTTAAGGAAAGAGTTACATTTGTTCTTAAGGCTTAGTTAGGTTCGTTAGAGAATTTAATAAAAAGGCTTTATATTAGTAATTAACTTCTATAAAGCGCCATATAAGCCTTTAACACTAAGACTATTAGTATTACCTTTTATACGCTTAGTAGTTAATATAAAAGGCTTTAGGATTTTAATAAGCTGCTTTACCTACAACTAATCTTTATTAGTAAGCGCGTCCTAAAATAAATTATAGCTATTATTAACGAGCTTCCTCTAAGCTAGTAAATATTTATTAATTGCTTTATAATAATAATAAATTTAATTTACCGCCCGTCCCGGTCCCCCTAGTGGGTCCACGCAGGCTAATACCTTCTATAGGAAAAACTCTATCTTAGAGAAAACCCAGTCGCGGGCCGTGCTGGAGAGACGACAGCGTTCCGATATTGGGGCGCCGGCGACTCGCCTTCTACCTAGCACTAAGTCTGCATATTAAGCCAACTGACCGCGCTTCGCGGATAATCTTATACTGCCCCTTCTTTCCTTATCCTTTTGCCCTTATCCTTTTTACTAGTCCTTTTACCAGTCCTTTTACTAGTCCTTTTACCAGTCCTTTTGCTAGTCCTTTTACCAATCCTCTAGGCTTTAAAAGGGCTGGTATCTACTTATATCCTCTGTATCCATTTCCTTTATAGCCTGGAACTAGGTTAGGGCACCTAACTATACCAGCCATTTTGCAGCCGCTTAGGTACTTCTTTTATTACTTAGGACGTCTTAAAGACGTTTAGAAGTGCATTATGCTATAAAGTCTGCCCTTTAGTATTGTGGACACTAAAATAGTATATGGTGTACTGTCTGCCTTATCTAGCTATATTTATACCGCGGGAGAATTTTTGGTACTCTAACGGATGCAAGCTATATATTAAACCCTATTACTTTTATACGAAGAAGAAATAGTGCTATAGCCTTTGCTTTTGTTAAGCCTTTATATAGCGGGATTGTGGGTTTCCCCCACGGGGTCCTCCACGTAGTTTCTGTGCGATCTTTAGCCTTTGCTTGCCACCGTCGGCGCTATTTTAGGTCCGCCTATTTCGCAATAAGGGTAGTCGCTTGCTAGCGGTGCTGGTGACCTCCTATGCGGTAGCGGCGCTCCGTCTACGCTCTGCTAGCGTTCCGCTGGCTACGCCTGCGGGGGTTTATTATAGCTCTCCGCTCTACACAGTCCTTCTAGTATGCAAGGAAGCCCTATATCTTATTCTTATAATCCCTTGCGCGGTCTCTAAGCGCTTCTAAAGGTACTAGTGGCCGTCTTACTTTTTACCTACGCTTTACTAATGTTTTCTAGATACCATTAAGTGCCTCTACTGTTTCCTTTTCTACCCTATTAGGAGCCGTCTTGGCGGCTCTTTAGAGGGCTATTATGTCAATATGGAGCTAGATTAGGGGAATGGCCGCTTCCTTCTTTATTATAGCTATTGGTGTTCGCCGGTATGCTCCTGTAACCCTACGGAGACATTTATTCTGGACCTTCTATAGCGGTTTAAGCAGGCTTTTCGCTGGCGTTTCGCCGTCATCCTGTACTCCCTACACTTAGGCGCCATATAGCATTGCTGGTTGGACGGTAGCCGTGTATAGGAGGCGCGAGCGGCGCATTAATAGGCCCTATATAGACATCGTGATCCTTAATATCGCTTTAAAGGCTACTAAGCCCTTGCTTGCCGCCTTCTTAATCTATTCTTTTTACTAGAGCTTAGGGTCCACCTAAATCCCTAGGATTCGCATGCTGGTTTTCTAGGGAGCTATCTCGTAGCTGGCGATGCGCACGGTGGACGAAAGGTCTGCAGTGGCGTAGCGCCGTCGCCTTGTGAAGTGCATAAGTTAGTACTTTTTAGGGGCGAACGTCGCGCTGTGTCGGTTAGCCTATATAGCATAGTAGTTGTAAGCGGCCTCCAATTATCTATAGTTCTCTACTGCGGAGTCTCCCTAGGTAATAAGGTTTGTGTTGTCTATAAAGCTAAACCCTAGCGTGCCGCTGTTAGGGCTTTGGAATTTCTCTAACAGGTCTAATATAAAGAAGAGGAATAGAATTAGCGATAAAAGAGACCCCTAGGGGATGCCTATTTGTGTCTGGATCTAGTTGCTCTTATATCCTGTAAACTTAATACGGGTCTTGCGTACTATTAGGAAGCTTTATACAAAGTCTATAAGCCACTTTAAAAAGCCTTTTCTTTTTAGGATATAGAGGAGCCTTTTGTGGGAAATATTGTTAAACGCCCCTACTAAGTTTAAGCTTAGCATTAACACCACGTACCCGCGGCGTGTTTGCCACGCTGTCTGTACGTAGGAGCTAAGCAGTTCTACCGCTAATAGTGTTAATTGCTTGCGTCTTGCTCCCATCTAGTTTTAGGGGAGTAACCTGTGCTTTTCCGCTGCCTCTAATATAATATTGGCTATATGCTTCTCTAGGACTTTTACTAGCGTATTTTTAAGGGCAATTGGTCTATAGCTGCCTAGGAGAGAATAGTCTTTCTTTCCTTCTTTGCGTAAGACTACTGTTATGGATTCTTTAAGGCTTTCCGGTATTGTTCCGTTAGTAAAGCAGTAACTAGCTGCTTCTGCTAGGTCTTTTATAATAACTAGGGCAACCATTTTAAGGACCTTATTTGGTATACCGTCTGGCCCTAGGGCTTTACCATTTAGAAGGCTTCTAATTAGCTTACTAATTTCTTCTATTAAGATAGTAGGGCTAATATTGAGTGCCCTTTGTTCTATTGTTGCCTTTGGCTTAAT
>Ga0307515_10012154_pt1 | contig 16235 bp, 11 predicted proteins | sample 17_EM_MG_FD_194513 | JGI IMG/M metagenome (GOLD analysis project Ga0307515, IMG submission 194513) | Populus trichocarpa ectomycorrhiza microbial communities from riparian zone in the Pacific Northwest, United States - 17_EM | ecosystem: Host-associated > Plants > Roots > Unclassified | place...
CGCGGCGGCACCGTCGTCGAGCGGCTCCCGATCGCCCGCGCGGCCGTCGGCGAGCTGCCGGGCGATCTCGATGCGATCATCGCCTGCAGCGATCTTCAGGGCATCGTGCCGGGTCGCGACGGGCTGGCCACGCTGCTCGGCGTCGCGGTCGCGGAGACGCTCGAGGAGCTCGCGTGCGGCGGCGCGTTGCCGCCGGCGATGCGCACGGGCATCGTCCTCGCCGGCGACCTGTACTCGGTGCCCGAGGCGAACAAGCGCGGCGGGCATGGCGACGTCGCCGAGGTATGGGCGGCGTTTGCCGAGCGGTTCGCGTGGGTCGTCGGTGTGGCCGGCAACCACGACGACGTCTCCGGGATTGCGGGCCTCGCACCGAACGTGCACCTGCTCGATGGCAACGTCGTCGAGCTCGATGAGGTACGGATCGGTGGCGTTGGCGGAATCATCGGCAACAAGGCCAGCTCGGGCGACGGCCCGAGGACGCACAGCTCGCGCTCATCGGCCGCGCCGTCGGCGCGGGGCTCGACCTGCTCGTGCTGCACGAGGGGCCGCATGGCGACGATGACCAGCACGGCAACCCGATGATCCGCGCAGCGATCGAGGCTCGCGCGGTGCCGCTCACCGTGTGCGGCCACAGTCACTGGAAGTCGCCGCTGGCCGCATACAGCTCTGGCCAGATCCTCAACGTCGATGCACGCGTCATCGTCCTCGTCGGCGCGGGCATGGCCGCACCGGAATGACGGCCACGTGCCGTTCATCGTGGACCGCACCATTGATGGTTCATCTGATCCTCCATTTGCGGTTCAGCGGTCGATGACGGCCATGTTCTGTTCGTCGTGGCGCTCGCCGGCGGCGGGCGTGAGCTTGTTCAGGCGTTCGACCTGCTCGACGCTCAGCTCGATGCGGTCGGCGGCGGTGTTCTCCTCCACGCGGGCAACGCGCTTCGTGCCCGGAATCGGCGCGATGTCGTGGCCTTGCGCGAGCAGCCAGGCCAGCGCGATCTGTGCGGGTGTCGCTCCGACCTCGGCGGCAACGGCCTCGACCTCGCCGACGATGCGCAGGTTGCGCCGAAAATTCTCTCCGGTGAAGCGCGGGTTGGTCTTGCGCCAGTCGTCGTCGGAAAGGTCGTCCGGCGAGCGGATCGTGCCGGTGAGGAAGCCGTGGCCGAGCGGCGAGTACGGAACCAAGCCGATGCCCAGTTCGCGTAGCAGCGGCAGCAGCTCGGCCTCCGGGTCGCGGGTCCACAGGGAGTACTCGGTCTGCAGCGCGGCGACGGGGTGCACCGCGTGGGCGCGGCGAATCGTCGTGGGACCGGCCTCGGACAAGCCGATGTAGCGGACCTTGCCCTCGGTGACCAGGTCAGCGAGCGCGCCGACGGTGTCCTCGATCGGCGTCTTCGGGTCGACGCGGTGCTGGTAGTACAGGTCGATGTGGTCGGTGCCGAGCCGCTTCAGCGACCCCTCCACCGCGGCGCGGACGTTGGCCCTGCTGCTGTCGAGGACCCCAGGACCGCCACCCGGATGCGAGACGAGGCCGAATTTCGTCGCCAGCACCACCCGGTCGCGGCGGCCCTTGATCGCCCGCCCGACGAGGCTTTCGTTGGCGAAGGGACCGTAGATCTCGGCGGTGTCGAGGTGTGTGACGCCCAGGTCCAGCGCCCGGTGGATGGCGCGGATCGACTCGGCGTCGCTGCCGGTCCCGATGTTGTAGTAGCCGGACATCGACATGGCGCCGAGACCGATCCGGGAGACGTCGAGCCCGCCGATCGAGATGTGCTTCATGCACCAGAGGTACGCCTCGAACGACGCGTGAACTAGATGCCCGGATCGTGATGCGGTCGTAAGTTCTGCTTGATAATCGGCGGCAGCCCCATGCAGGCAACATCACTGCCCCAGCTTCACGTCTTCCTCGCCGTCGCGCGGCATCGCAGCTTCGTCAGCGCAGCGCGCGAGCTGGGAGTGTCGTCCTCGGCCGTCAGCCAGGCCGTGAAGCAGCTCGAAGACCAGCTGCGCGTCGTGCTCCTCACGCGCACGACCCGCAGCGTGTCGCTGACCGAGGCCGGGGCGCGGCTCGTCGAGAACGCAGGCCCCGCGTTGAAGCATGCGCTCGAAGCGCTGACCCAGGTGTCGGCCAGACCCGGCGAGGTCGTCGGCCGCATCAAGCTGTCGGTGAGCCGCATGGCAGTGGCGCTTCTCATCACGCCTGTGCTGCCGACGTTCCGAGCGCGTCACCCGCGTGTCGACGTGGAGATCGTCGTGGAGGACCGACTCGTCGACATCGTGGGGGAGGGCTACGACGCGGGGGTGCGGCTCGAGGAATCGATCGATCGCGACATGGTGCAGCTCCGGATCACCGACGAGTTTCGCTTCGTGATCGTCGGGACCCCCGAGTATCTGGCGCAGCACGGCACGCCACGAAAGCCGGAGGACTTGCTGCATCACGAATGCATCGGGTACCGAGCGAGACCGACGGGTGCGCTCTACGCGTGGGAGCTGGAGCGCGGGCGTCGAAACTGGCGCGTTCCGATGCGCGGCGGTGTGGTCACGAACGATCCGCAGCTCTGCGTCACGCTCGCGGAGCAGGGCGTCGGGCTCACGTACACGTTCGAGCCATGGCTGACCGAGCACCTCCGCACCGGTCGGCTGAAGATCGTGCTCGAAGACTACGCGCCGAACCTGCCGGGGTTTTTCCTGTGCTACCCGAGCCGAGCGCAAAGCTCACCGGCGCTGCGTCTCTTCGTCGAGGTCACCAGGGAGCTGCTTGCCCCGTCAAAGCCCGCCACTCGACGCGGTGGCGCGACGGCGCGCTCGCGGACGTAGCATGCCGGTGGGCCGTCGTTCTGCGATGCGGCCCGTCCGGACCGACGATTGGTAAGCACGCCTTATCAGGCCATCCGTGTTGGTCATCTAGTTCGCAGGGGCATCGGGCTGTACCTCTGGTGCATGCGAACCAGCAAAGACAACGGCGGAGGAGTCAGTCGTCGCAACTTCCTGGCCGGTACCGCGCTGGGCGCGGCCGGGCTTGTCGTCGGGGCAGCGTGCGGATCGTCGCGCGGCGCCGTGGGGCGGAAGCAGCCACATCGAGGAGACAACACCATGAAGACTCGAAAGCTCGGAAACCTGGAGGTCTCGGCACTGGGCGCGGGCTGCATGAGCATCAGCGCCAACTACGGTCCGCCCGCCGATCGCAAGCAAGGCATCGACGTCATCCGTCGGGCGCACGACAAGGGCGTCACCTTGTTCGACACCGCCGAGGTCTATGGGGTGTACGCCAACGAGGACCTCGTCGGCGAAGCGCTCGCGCCGATCCGTGACAAGGTCGCGATCGCCACCAAGTTCGGCTTCGAGCTCGAGGCGGCGAGCGGCGGGCTCAACAGCCGACCCGAGCGGATCAAGAAGGTCGTCGAGGGATCGCTCAAGCGCCTGCGGACCGACCGCATCGATCTCTACTACCAGCACCGGGTCGATCCGAGCGTGCCGATCGAGGACGTGGCCGGCGCGGTCAAGGACCTGATCCAGGCGGGCAAGGTGCTTCACTTCGGCTTGTCCGAGGCCGGTGAGAGGACGATCCGCCGGGCGCACGCCGTCCAGCCGGTCGCGGCAATCCAGACCGAGTACGCGATCTGGGAGAGAGGGCCCGAGAGGAACGGCGTTCTCGCAACGTGCGAGGAACTGGGAATCGGCTTCGTCCCCTGGAGTCCGATTGGGCAGGGCTTCCTGACCGGCACGATGGACGCGAGCACGCGATTCGACCCCAAGACGGACCTCCGAGCCAGGTTCCCTCGGATGAGCCCCGAGAACCTCGCGAACAACGCGCCGTTCGTCGAGCTACTCGAGCGGGTCGCGGCCGAGAAGGACGCGACACCGGTGCAGGTCGCGCTTGCGTGGCTTCTGGCCCAGAAGCCGTGGATCGTGCCCATCCCGGGCACGCGTCGGATCGATCACCTCGAAGAGAATCTGGGTGCGATCGACGTCGCACTGACGGATGAGGACCTCCGCAAGATCGGTACCGAAGTCTCGAAGCTCACGGTGCACGGCCTCCGCATGGACGAAGCGAACATGGCGGTGGTCGAGGGCTGACGGCAGCCGCCTCGGTGGGTTTGGCGCTCGACGCGAGCGAAGCGGCCGGAGCACAGGACACCCGACAGGCCAAGTATCGGTGTCGGTCAATCAGCCAGCGACAGGAGAGCGAGACATGGCCATCGAGGCAAACCGTCAGCAGATGAACCGCTTCGTCGAGTTCATCAACACGGCGAGTGAGCAGCTCGCAGACGAGCTCATCGCGCCCGGCGCGACCTTCTACATCCCGGGCTCACCGGAGCCGATGCGCGGCCCGAAGGGCTACCTGACCATCATCGCCATGATGCGGAGCGGGTGTCCGGACGTGCAATGGACTCTCGAAGAGACAGTCGCCGAAGGCGACAAGCTGGCCGCACGTTTCACGATGCGCGGTACACATCGCGGCACCTTCTTCGGCGTACCACCGATGGGCAAACCGATCTCGATCCAGGCGATGAACCTCTACCGCTTCTCCGGCGGAAAGATCGTGGAGGAGTACGGACAGCCAGATCTGATGGGGCTCATGACGCAGATCGGCGCGCTGCCGCCGCCGCGGTAGACGACGGTCGTTGGATCTAACCCCGCGATCGCGCGGCCTGCACCGCGGCCACGCTGGGAGCCCGGTCGCGCGGCAACCGAGCCGGTTGCGCTCCGGCCGGAAAAATTCCGCGCCGTTGCTCCTGGGACCCAGACGGCTATGAGGTCCTCACGCAGGTCGCGTTCCGCTGCGCGTGTCCACATGAGATTCTCGTTGATCCACGATGGTCGACGGTCTGTGGTCCATGGCGCAGGACTTGATAGGGTCGAACAGCGACCCCGGTGTGGAAACTCGTGAGAGTAGCGCGCGCCTCCGCGTTCAGGCGGAGGTGTCGCACGCCTTCGCTAGCGTCGTCACGGACTACCGGCGGCTCATCGAAACGGTCGTCCGGACAGCAGCGACTCTCGTGGGCGACGGATGTCAGATCTTCCTGGTGAGCGACGATGGCCAGTCCTTGATCAACGCCGGGAATGCCCATCGCGACACCGGTATCGAGACCGAGATCCGGAGCTTTCTGGCAGGCCCACCTCAGCCGCTGGCCACGAGCCAGATGGCCAGCGCTGATGTGGTCCGGAGCGGGGAGCCGAAGCTGGTCCCCGAGATCGATCCCGATGCTGCAGTCGCCCGCACCGATGACACCGTCAAGCTCCTCGTCGCGCGGGTCAGGATCCACAGCGCTGTGATCGTGCCGGTCCGCGCTCGCAGCACCGTGATTGGTGCACTGTCGCTGATCCGGACCCGACCTCATTGCAGCTACACGTCCGACGACCTCACGCTGCTCCAGGACATCGCCGATCGTGCTGGGTTGGCGATCGAGAACGCCCGTCTCTATGATGGCCTCGAGCGGCGTGTCCGCGAGCGAACGGCCGAGCTGGAGGCGCTCAACGGCGAGCTCGAGGCGTTCAGCTACTCCGTCGCGCACGACCTGCGCACCCCGCTGCGCAGCATCGACGGGTTCAGCCTCGCGCTGCTCGAACACTGCGGCGACCAACTCGATGACAGTGGCAAGGAGTACCTCCAGTACGTCCGCGAGTCGACGCAGCGCATGGCGCATCTGATCGACGATCTCATCATGCTATCGCGGGTCGCGCGCAGCGGGCTGCGGCGCCAGGCCGTCGACCTCTCGACGCTTGCACGAAACATCGTTGCGCGCCTCGCGCACATGCAACCCGACCGCCGCGTCGAGATCGCGATCGCGGACAGCGTGGTGACCGAGTGCGACGCGGCGCTCCTGGACGTTGTTCTCGAGAACCTGCTCGGCAACGCCTGGAAGTTCACGGCGAAGCAATCGGCTGCCAGGCTCGAATTTGGAGTTCACAGTTCCACCCATCCACCCGTGTTCTTCGTCCGCGACAACGGCGCAGGATTCGACATGGCGTCCGCGGACAAGATCTTCGGCGTGTTTCAGCGCCTGCATTCCGTCGATGAATTCGAGGGCACGGGCATTGGTCTGGCGACCGTGCAGCGGATCGTTCGCCGACATGGTGGCCGTGTATGGGCGGAAGCGGCAGTGGGCCAAGGCGCAACGATCTATTTCACCCTCGAAGCAGACAGCAGATCCTGAAGGAGAAGGTCATCCTGCTCGTGCGGGGCAACCCGAAGGACGACGCGCCGACATCTTCGCACAGGTGATCGGACCTGGCCGCCCGCCAGTCTTCCTCTCGAGCTCGCGACATTCCTCGTCACTCCGGATGCGGGCATCGCTCACCGGGTTCGCCGCGAGGGAGCGGATCGTCGACCGCCGCGCGGCTGCGTCATGGTCCGAATGCGCGCACGTTCCAACGGCTCCCTGCGGGGCATCGTCCAGAGGAGACCTTAGGTTCCACTTGATTGGCCATGTCTGCCGTGCTCTAAGTTCTCAGCGCGGCCAATGGCGCTCGCCAGGGCCAGCGATTCCTGTGGCCTGACGAACATCGTCAACGCCGAGGGAGTGCATTGTCAGCTGGCTTTGCGGCCCAACCGAGCTCGACCGCGGTCAGCAGGTGAACGCTAGGAGGTCATCCGACATGTCCAGAGCCCCCGTCCCGCACATCCGCCTCCGGACCCTCGCCGCAGGTGTGGCGCTCGCGCTGCTGCCGATCGGCGTCATGTTCGTCATGACCACCGCGGCGCCGGCGGCGCCGGCCCCTGGGCACAGACCGCAGGGCCCGTGTGACATCTACGCCCTCGCCAGTACCCCGTGCGTGGCCGCACACAGCACCACGCGGGCGCTCTACGCCTCCTACGACGGCCCGCTCTACCAGGTCCGGCGCCTGTCGGACGAGCGGGTGAAGGACATCGGCGTCGTATCACCCACCGCTGGGCCGTTCCCGGATGCCGGTGGCTACGCCAACGCTGCCGAGCAGGACGCGTTCTGCGCCAACACGACCTGCTTGATCACCAAGCTCTACGACCAGTCGCCCATGCACAATGACCTCATCGTGCCGCCCCGCGGCGGATTCAGTGGGCCGGCGATGGGCGGCTTCAACAACCTCCCGATCGCGGACATGGCGCCGGTGACGCTCGGCGGCCACAAGGTCTACGGCGTCTTCATCGAGCCGGGCATGGGGCTGCGCAACAACGACACCCGGGGCATCGCGATCGACGACCAGCCCGAGGGGATGTACTGGGTCATCAACGGCCAGCACTTCAACGGCGGGTGCTGCTTCGACTACGGCAACGGCGAGATCGACAGCCGTGACGACGGCAACGGCACCATGGAAACCGCCTACTTCGGCACCGCCACCGCCTGGTATCACGGTCCTCCGCCTGGCCCGTGGATCATGACCGACCAGGAGAACAACCTGATCGGTTGTGTCAATCCGGGCAGTACATCCAAGCTCTGCGTCGGCCTGCCGAGTATCACCAACCGGTTCGTGACCGCGGTGGCGAAGGGCGAACCGCACCACTGGGCCTCGCTGGGTGGCAACGCGCAGCAGGGCGCGCTGTCGACCATGTTCGACGGACCGCGAATCGACCCCACGTATGACCCGATGCGCAAGCAGGGGGCCATCGTCCTGGGCAACGGCGGCGACAACAGCAACGGCTCGCAGGGCACGTTCTACGAAGGCGTGATGACGTCCGGATACCCGACGGACGCCGCCGACAATGCGGTGCAGGCCAACATCGTGGCTGCCCGGTACGACGTGCAACAGCTCCGCCTGTCGCCGGCATCGGCAACCACGGCTCCGCCGGGACTTCAGACGTTCGCACCGGGGTCGTCGCAGGACACCACCGTGACGTTCACGAACACCACGGGGTCGACCGCGGCGGACGTGGAGTTGAGCATCTCCGTGCCCACCCGGCATTGGAGGTCCGTCATCCCGGGCACCACCAAGACGTCGAAGAGCTTCGACTCGGTCGCGCCCGGCGCGACAGTCAGCGCGACCTTCACCGTCACCTCGGGACCGGCGGCTTTCAACGGCGACCTGGTCGGCACCGCTTCGTGGGCGAATTCCACGACCGGCGCGAGACAGCACGAGACGACGACCGAGAAGGTGCGCAACGTCAGTCCGATCAAGATCAACGAATTCCGCACCGGCACCAGCGATAACCCGACCAACGCGTTCATCGAGCTCTCCAACGCGGGCGCCACAGCCGTCGACATCTCGCGCTGGACACTGACCGAGCACCCGGCCCAACAGGCCGTGTTCTCGACGGTGACCGTCCCGGCCGGGACCACGCTCGCGGCGGGCGGCCACTACCTGCTCGGTCTCTCCAGCTCCGGGCTGGCCGCCCCCGCGAGGGCAGGCGACACCACCGTCAACGTCAGGAGCACGGCCGGGATGAACATCGGCGACCGGATCGTGATCGGCAGTGGCGGCAACACCGAGGTCGCGATGATCAAGGACATCCCGGCGGGCGGCGCGGCCGGGCCCCGGGTCTCCGGACAGCTCGGCAAGGCCGTCAAGCTCAACGGCGGTGGCGAGTACGTCAACCTACCCGCCGGGATCGTCGCCGGCCTGTCCGACTTCACCGTGTCGGCCTGGGTCAACCCGGCGTCCAACGACACCTGGGCGCGCATCTTCGACTTCGGCACCGGCACCACGGTGAACATGTTCATGACCATCAACGGCGGAGGCGCTGGGCTTCGCTTCGCGATCACCACCGGCGGAGGCGGCGCCGAGCAGCAGCTCACCGGCGGCGGGCAGCTGCCGCTGAACGTCTGGTCGCACGTCGCGGTGACACTGTCCGGCACCACCGGCACGCTCTACCTCAACGGTACCCCGGTGGCGACCAACCCGAACATGACCCTTCATCCGTCCACCCTCGGCAGCACCAATCAGAACTGGATCGGACGCTCGCAGTACCCCGACCCGTTCCTCAACGCCACCGTGGACGACCTCAACATCTACGACCTGGCGCTGTCTCCGGCCGAGATCGCGGCCCTCGCCGGTGGCGAGCCCGGGGCCGGCGACGTCGCCGACTACGAGTTCGACGAGAACGGCGGCGCCACCGTCATCGACTCGTCCGGCCACGGCCGCAACGCGACGATCGTCAGCCCCGGGACGGCCGCCACCGCCAATACGCCGCTGTGGCAACCGCTCCCCGACGGTCCGGTCATTGCGATCCCCGCCGGCTCGACCAACGTGCCGGTCACGAGCGCGTCCGGGTTCACGGTCGGCCAGAAGATGGCCATCGGCCACGGCAACAAGTTCGAGGTGGTCACGGTCACCGCGGTCGGCAAGCCGGGCACACAGGCACTCCTGGCGGCGGCGGCCGCGGCGGGCGCGACGAACATCAGGGTGACGTCGACCGCCAACATCTCGGCCGATGACAGGATCAGACTCGACATCGGCTCGAAGATCGAGACCGTCACGGTCAAGGTGGTCGGCACCGCCGGCAGGACCGGCACGGGCCTCACCCTGGCCGTCCCGCTGATGTTCAACCACTCGGCCAACTTGCCGTTCAGCGCTCGAGGCACGGGGATCAGCTTCACGCCAGCGACGAGCTTCTCCCACGCGAGCAACGAGCCGGTGCAGGCGCTGGGCGGCGGGATCACGCTGGACCACCCGCTGGCCGATGGTCACGCGATCAACACGCCGGTGCGTGACGCCCTGGTCACGACTGCGGGCTACCAGGGGAAACCGGCACCCGACCAGTGGTTCGGGGGACCTGCCTTGTCCGCGAACGCCGGCAACATGGTGCTGCGTGACGCCTTTGGCCAGGTAGTTGACAGTCTCAACTACGGAATCCTCGTCGACCCGTGGACCGCCGAGGGTTACCAGGGCGGCACCGGGAATGGCTGCGTCGTCGCAGCGCCGCCCGCCGGTGCGGGGCGAAGCGCGAGCCGCTTCCCCGACGGCAACGACACCGATCGCAACTGCACCGATTTCATCACGTCCAGCAATCCGACGCCTGGTGGGACCAACCTGTTCGCGCTCGACCCGGGGCCGCTCGTCTCACTGCGGTCCACGGCACCCGGCAGCACGTCTGACTACATCAAGCACAATGACACCGACGACGGCGTCGTCCTTGCGCCGGTGACGGCGGCCAGCTCGGGCACCGACAAGCAGGACGCCACCTTCGTGGAAGCCGCCGGCCTGGCGAACCCGGCCTGCGTGTCGTTCGCGTCGATCGACAGGCCGGGCAGCTACCTGCGGCACCAGGACTTCCAGCTCCACCTGCAACCCAGCGACGGCAGCCCCCTGTTCGCGCAGGACGCCACCTTCTGCCCGGGGCCGGGCAACAGCGGGCAGGGCACGTCGTTCCAGTCGGTGAACTTCCCGGGTCGGTACCTCCGCACCTTCGACAACGTCCTCTACCTCGCCAGCAACGGTGGCCCCAACCCCTGGGACACTGCCACCGACTGGGCGGCGGCCACGAGCTGGCTGGTGGTACAGCCGTGGGCACAGCCGCCGGGCGGCCGGAGGAACTGAGTCACCCCTCGCAGAGCGAGCTGCGAGGATCATCGACGAGTACGTGTTCGATGCCGTCGTCGAACTTGCGGTCTGCGCCACTGCCATGGCGGCCGAGCCTCCGGCCCCTGCATCACCAGCCCGCATCAGCAGAACTTCCCCGGTACGGCGCCCTCTGACTTTGCCGCCTGGAGTCGGGCATCGCGACCGCGACGAAGGGTTCTCCATCCGGATGGCCGTGGTGGGAACCGAGCGAAACTTGCGCCTGTATGCACAGCGATCGGCTCCCGGCGGCGCGCGCGGATGTATCGTAGGGCCGGGCCGGTCGAAATGCGCGGAAGGTGAACTCATGGGAAGGGTGAGCTATTGGCGAATCGGTGTGGTGTTCCTGGTTGTGTCGCCGCTGTGCGCGGTCGCGTGTGATTCCCGGACAGCGTCGGTGGCGGACGCGTCACCCGCCGACGCGTCGGTGGCGGACGCGTCACCCGCCGACGCGTCACCTGCCGACGCCTCACCGGACGCCAGGCCGACCCACGTCGAGATCACCGTCACGACGACCGGTGCCGGACACGGCGAAATCATCGCGGCGATCGCGAGTACCGTGTGCGACTCGGCCTGTCTTGCAAGCGTGCCATTCGGCGCGGTGGTCGACTTCACGACCACGGCGGATGCCGGCTCGTGGTTTCACGGATGGGTCGCGGGCTGCGACGGCAGGCACGCGTGCAGGGTCGTGGCCACCCGGGACGTCACGATCACGGGTGACTTCGCACCGGAACCCAACCGCGTGTTCGTGAGCTCGGCGGTGAACAGCGGCAACTTCGGTGGCATTGCCGGCGGCGACGCGATCTGTCAGGGGCTGGCGGTGAACGCCGGGCTCGCGGGTACGTACCACATCCTGCTCTCGACCACTGCGGCGGACTGGACGACACGGATCGCGGGTGCGCGTGGCTGGATCCGCGTCGATGGCGAGCCGGTTGGCGACCAAACGGTCGGCACCAGCGCCGGCCTTTACAACATTCGACTCGACGAGCACGGGACCGACGTGGGGCTCAGCACCTACTGGTCTGTCGGCAACACGCTCACCGGCGGGACGACCTGCAGCGCGTGGACATCGAGTGTCGGCGGCTCCACAGCTGATACGCAGGCGAACTTCGCGGTGACGACGCAGAGCGCGAAGCTCGGGGGCCCATTCACGGACGGCGTCGACGCGTGCAATGTGTTGCATCGCTTCCTGTGCGCCGAGGTGGATCGCAACGTCGAGATCGCGCGGATCGCGACGAGCGGTCGCCTGGCGTTCATGACGAGAACGGCCTGGGATACGACCACAGGGCTCGCCGCCGCCGATCAGCTGTGCGCTTCTGAGGCCGGGGGTGCCAGCAAGGTGGGAACGTTCAAGGCGCTGCTGCCGACCTCGACGGCGTCGGCGATCTCGCGCTTCGATACCTCGGGCCCACCGTGGGTTCGCGCAGACGGAACACCGCTGCTCGTCTCCGCGAAGAGCTTCGAGTCTGCCAGGTTCCTCGATGTAGCACCCGGCGTTCGGATCGACGGTACACTGGAACCCTTTCCGACGGCGATCGCGTTTGGTGGCACCGACTTCCACAGCATCACGCCCCTCGACTCGACCTGCAATGACTGGTCGCCGGGACCGGCGACCGAGAGCACCGGGTTCAGCCCGTGGTTCACGATGTCGAATGAGTTGCAGTTTGGGTGCTTCCAGTGGCGCCTGCTGTGTCTGCAGGAATGAATCTGGATTGACGCAACCGGACGCCCTACTCGGCGACGAGCTCAAGCCCACGCATCGAGCCCACGCGCTCGACGTCCGGCCGCTGGTGGCGCTCGCTCTTGCTCACGCGCAGGTAGATCGCTGCCCGTCCGCCCATGCAGCCGAACGTATCACATCGCGCGCGATCTGACGCAGCACTACAACGAACCATTGACGCTCGTGACGCGACTCTCGATGCTGCGCCTGCCGTCGATGGCTGGCGTCCCGTCTGGCATGTTGCTGTCGGTCCAGCTGATATTCCAGCCTAGGACGCCGGGAAGGCCCATCTCCGGTCTCCATCCTGGCAAGGCACTGAGATCGGGCGTCGTGACAACGATAGACTCTCTGCCGGCGGCCCATCCGGGCCGAAACGACAGCGTCCAGGTGCGATCCACCGGGATTGTCGCGCTTCCCTGCAAGATCGCCTGGTAGGTGATGTAGCCTAGCCGAGATGGCACGACCGGGATCGTGACGGTGATGTTCGGAGTCCCCGCCTCGCGCACAGGCGGCGCAGCATTGATGATATCTGGTAGGTCCACCGTCTGCGTACCAGCGCCTTGGAAGGCCGCACGCGCGACGCGCTGATAAGCGATGGTAGGCATCACTGCCGTGGCGACAACGAGCACGCTGGACACATCGTCCGGCTGCCGCATCGTCGCGTCGAGGGTCGCATAGCTGTCCAGTGGCGTCGTGGAAGGGTTCACGATATCGGTTGCATGGAGCGGCCATTGCACATGCGAGTTCTTCGTTACGAATGTGGATCTCACCGACAAGAAGTCGTCGGAAATTCCGGTCCCTAGACCGGTGATCGTGAGTGGACGAAACTCGATCGGCCTGGATGCCGCCATGTCGATCGGGAGTACCGCATCACTCCGCACGTCCAGCGTGGCGCCGCGGTACGCCTTCACGTTGTTCGTGCCGCCCGAGCCTGACTGCGAGAAGCTGCGCGCAAAGACGTCGGCGACCTCCTTCGGTGCATCCAGCGCGAATGCGCCACCGCCCTGCACTCTCGCAGCCGCGCGACCGACCCAGACCTCTCCGAGTTCGTCGGGCAATACCCCTTTGAGATCCACCGACAGGCGCGCTGTCTCGATGGTGCCGGCGCAACCTGTCGCCAGGACATCCCTCGTATCCGATATGGCCAGATAGTAAACGTCGACACGCGATCGCGTCGCGACGCAGCCCACCGCGACGCCGTATCGCGGTGAGATCGGATTCGCGTGGTAGACACCGCCGACTCCCGACAACACGGCCCAGGGCCCGTCACCATCTTGAAACGCGACGAGCATCGCGTTCTCTGTGCGGCCGGTCGAGAACGGGACGCCTTCCGCGAACGTCTTGATCGTGACGCCCGTGTTCTCGGCGTCTGCGTCCGGCGCCGCAGCATCCGCCCCGGGCGTCATCGCGCTCTTATCTCCGCAGGCCATGGCGACAGCGCCGCTGAGCGTGACCGCAACACAAGCCGACCTGTACACCCTAGATGATTGCCGCACGCGACCCTCCTTGGAACGGCTGGCAGCGTACCCCCACTTCGGCACTACCGTAACCTAACTAATCCAATAGGTGAGGATCTTGGCGGCGATCCTCGGCGACGCTAGCGGCAGCGAACCGTAGGTAGCCGTAGGTAGCCGTAGGTGCCGGCGGCCGTGCCGGCAGGCAGCAACATCGCCCCACGGCGGCGTCGTCGCTGGGGACACCAACAACGCGGATCTCGCGCTCGCCGCGATCGCGCGATCGCGCCGCGGCCGAGCTCACGCGCGAGCGCCGGAACCGCGCCCACCGGACCGCGTGCCGGCACACCTCGACCAGCTCGAGTTCGACCGAGCGCACCCTGGGGCGCTCAAGGCGCCGCTCGGGATTGCGCGCTTTGGAGCTGTGGCCGCATGACTGTACCTACGAGCGAGCGCGTGATCTGGATCGGCGAGGTCCGCATGCAGGGCCCCGGCTTCGACTGCCGCAACAACATCGCGGTTGGCGTCAGCTGGGCTGCCAAGCGGATCGCGGTGGCGCACCTCAACGCGAGCGCCGGCGGGGAAGTTCGGCAGCCTGATCGGTCGTCGCTCCGTTGACGGTCGTGACGGCGGCACACCGTCGGAGCTCGCTCGGCTCGCCTGGAGGCCCGGGAGCTTGGCGGGCCGGGACCAGACGAGCCGAGCGAGCCCTAGACATCTGCCTCCGACGCATGGGGTAGGAGCGCCGGGGGCGAGGCGATGGGCGGTGGATGGATCTCGTGGACCTCGATTCCGAGCTCGCGAAGCTTCGACAGGAGGCTCCGGTCCGCCTCCGCCAGATAGGAGTTCTGATCTGTGCGCAGCGTCAGGGCCGTCCGCACGTGATGCACGGCGTCGGTGCGACCCTGATACATCAGCGCAAGCGCGAGGCTGTGGTGCGCGACCGCCAGGAGGTCTGGACGCCACGTCAGCGGCGACAGCAGGTCGATCGCGCGACGGAACTGGCCCTCGGCCTTCGGGTAGTCGCCGTGGTGGAGCGCGGACAGCCCACTCTGGCACAGCGCGCTGGCTCCGATCATCGGCTCGTTGACGGCAGCCGCCATCGCGATCGCCTGATCCAGCAGTGCCAAGCCCGCCGCGGACTGGCCCTGGCCGATCAGCGCAGCGCCCAGCTCGCGCAGCGCCTTGCCGCGGGTCGCGCTGGGGCGCTCGGGCAGGTAGTAGAGCGCTTCGCGCGCGAGCGTCGCCGCGCGGTCGGCGTCGCCGCACGAGAGTGCAAGCCCGGCGATCTCGGTCAACAACGCCGGCATCTCGGCGGCATGGGTGTACGCGCGAACGAGTCGGCTGAGCGTTTCGAGCACGAACGGCCAGCTCGGATCGGGCTGCCACCGCGCGGTGAGCGTGGCGATCACCGCACCGAGGTCATGCACGAACTGGCCGTGCCTGAACCACGTGGCCAGGTGGCCAGCCGAGGCTTGCTCCGCGTAGAACACCTGGACGCGGATGCCGCGTGCTACGAGTGGCTGCAGCGCCGCCAACCCGGTCTCCCGCAACATCACCCAGCGCTCGAACGAGAGCAGGATGCCCAGCCGCGGCACGTGGTCCGATGACACCGTCCACGCGGTGGCCAGGCGGTCGAACACGTCCGCGCAGAGCCTCCGCGCGGGCACCAGATCGAGCAGCTTCGCGGTCGGCGTGCGCTGGAGCGCAGCGAACGTCACGGCGTAGGTCCGCGGACCGAACGCCGGCTCGACTCGCACGGTCGAGAACAGCTCCCTGCGCATCATGGCCATATCGACGCGGGCGTGCGTGCCGCCGCTCGAGTACGCTGCGCGCCACGGCAGGGATCGTTGCGGCGCGCCGCGTCCACGGCACCGGGACCGACAAGCCAGACGCGACCCGGATCCTCGCCGAGCGCACGCGTGCCCTGCAGATCGAAGGTCGTCTCATCGCGGCGGAGACTCAGTGCAGCTACATGGGCGACAAGCTCGCCGAGCAAGAGGGCGTCGTCGCGACGATCGCCGGACAGATGCACGACCTACAGAACGCTCGCAACGCGCTGCGGGCGCTCGCGAATACCATGGCGGGCATCCGCATCTGGTGGCGCAAAAGCCACGCGCAGTTGTTCGCGCTGGCCGAGTCGCGCACACACGGCGACGGCGACCCCGCCGCGGCGATCCGCCGCGTGATCGACGAGCTCGAGAGGGAGCTCGCCCAGGTCGGCGACGACAAGACCCGGGCGGCGCTCGAGACGGCACAGTCCGAGCTCAAGGACATGGCGGTCGCGCGGGCTGTCGCCGACATCGCGATCATGATCGGCCTGACGCTCGCCACCAGCGGCCTCGGCGCCGCTGCGGGCGGCGTCGCGCGGGACCTCCGCATGGGGCGCATCGCGGCGCAGCTGGTCAACGTCACCACGCAGTCGGTGGCGATGGCCGCCCTGCGCACGGTGCTCTATCACGACTCGTTCTCGAGCGCGTTTGGCTCGGAGCTGCTCACCAACTTGGCCGGGCTCGCGGCCCTTCGCGGCGTCGCGGCCGGGCTGTCGAGGCTCAAGCTCGGCAAGTCGCTGGCGGCACTCAAGGAGGG
>Ga0307515_10012155_pt1 | contig 16234 bp, 8 predicted proteins | sample 17_EM_MG_FD_194513 | JGI IMG/M metagenome (GOLD analysis project Ga0307515, IMG submission 194513) | Populus trichocarpa ectomycorrhiza microbial communities from riparian zone in the Pacific Northwest, United States - 17_EM | ecosystem: Host-associated > Plants > Roots > Unclassified | place...
CTAACTTTTCTCAATGAAATGAAAATTAGATTTTCTAACTCGGTAGATGGAACAACTTGATATGGATCAACTAATAATTTCATTTGAAATACATTGTCTCCCTCAGTCACTTTATCATTACCTTCTTAACAACTTATACACGACTATTAAATCTAGTCATCACAATAGATAATCAATCAACTCTATTATGATCATTTCTAATAAATGGATGTATCAATATCAATATCACTTATTGATATTGTTTGGTAAAAATAAAAACGTATCCATCAATAAATTGCAAACTCTTGAGTCATTTATAGACAAGAAACTATGCATTTTTGTCTAAAAAGAAGGTGGCTTTTGGCTTTGCAACACATAACTCATCATTAAGCAACTCTATATTTTGACGGTTATAATACAAAACTAGATCCATTTTAACTTTCATATTATCTTTGTTTTCCCTTTCATGTTCATGATCATGTTAAAAATATTATCAAACATATTCTTCTTGATACGCATAACATCCAAATTATAGTGAATGACATTAGTCTTCAATAAAAAAAAACTCATAAGAAATACTTTGTTTTACCCAATTATAGGTCATATCAGAACAAGAAAACTTCTGCTTACCAAAATAAAAACCTAATACAATGCCCTCATATTGTGTAACTACATCATACAATTCTTCACCCTGTAATACTAATGATGTAACATTCCTTTTAGATTTACCTTTCAATAAGTCATTTTTGTTGTTTCTGTTTTGATTATGACTTGGTAAGAATCTTTGGTGGCAGTAAAAAAAAGCTCTACCATCATTTATTAAGGTAAAGGTCTTATTATTTTTCACAGTATTTACAAGTTAATTTTCCATGTGTGTTTTAACTTAAAATCATCCAATACGTCAAAAATCATTTATAATCCACATTATGTTGTCTTTATCTAAAAATTATGTTTTCTTAAGACATATTAAAGCCCTAACTTACCATATCTTATTCAACTCATCAATCAACGATTAAAAATAAACATTTATATTTCTACCTAGACTATAAGGACTCGCTATGACCATAGATAAGAAAATTAATTCTAGCTTTATACACATTTATAAGTGCAAGTTGTAAATTGTTAATATAACCAATTAACAGAAATAGAGTGCCGTAAAGAACCTAAATAGATTGAATTCATCTCGACACAAGCCAAAATATATTTTATGGTTCATTGAAAACTAAAAATGCTTCATATTAAATTGTTTTCAAGTTTTACTATCGAAAGATTGAACCACAACTCCGTCAAGAATGGATTATGCCCCAAATTATCCATGTGATTTGCACCAATGAAGTGGTTCCAACTTCCAACTTCCAACTCACCCTACCTCTCAACCTCGAGTCCAGCCAATACCTCGTTATTATGATGTAATTTAGAGGATTGCATCGTCAGAGCATCATAGGCATGTGGCCCAGATTACAGCGTGATGCAGTGTTATTATTTTAACACAAGATTGGTTATTTTAACTTTACGGATTCCAAGTTACGTGATTGACATCATGGCGATCAACTGTGCTAAATATTATTAGAACGGTATGGTAAATGTAGGAATCCACAAACGATGCAAAAAAGATTGGAATATTGGATTCTGATTTATGCAATCAGATAAAAAGAGAACCGGATTTTGCACCTTGTTTCTTGCCGCGTAAGCAAGGGGCATTCTTTCCTTGCCAGCTTGCTTGGACTGGCCTATTGATAATTAGAATTCTTTCTTCTTCATCCCCATGATAAAATTTGAAGAGGGGGGCTGTGTTGACTTTTATCTTTAAATTTCACTCCATGGTCAATGCAAAGCATGCAAGAACCGACCTCCTCAGAATGAAATGAGGAGCCGCTGAACCCAAACAACCTTCACAGTTCAGCTCTCTGGAATACAGAGGAGAATTGCAGGTACACTAAAAACATAATATCCAACATGATTAAACCAGCATGCCATGACATCTGGTCACTATTATAGATTGTAAAGGACCTCGTAATTCAAATGATTATTTTTTCCTGTTTTAATTAGTAAGGTAGCATTATAGACATCATAAATTTCCCAGCAGCTCCGGCATGTATTACAGAACACAAGCTACAGCCTTAGGCAGAATTTTTCCTGTAACATTAAACACGAACCACACTACTATGACTATCAAGGGGCAGATACTTTACATTAAAAATTGGATATCATAAAATGTAAGAATTGTTGATGAAATTACAAATGGGGTCAGAAACCTAGAAAAACATCACATTCACCTTCTAATCCCGACACATTTATATCTGCAGATCATCCAGCGAAAGTTCATTTGCTGTCAGCAGTTTGAGCTTCTGCAATTTAAAATCAATTGCATTATATTTTGTTCAGATGTTCAGCTCACATAACAATATATAAGGATCATTGGAGGCTCCAGGGAAAACTAGTTACCGTCATAAATTGTGGAGGATCATCAAGGCTTGAAGAACCCAAAATTACTTCCCTCTGTAACTTGCTCGTGAGCTTGTGGCAAACTCTTAGCTGGAGATTAGTTAGAGTTAAAACACTAAACAAGCCAAAAGGACAACCATAATCATTGATTTGGGATTCAACATCTTCTTACCTCAGATCTCGTAGCTCCACCTACAATGAAAACAAAAATACGCTGGCCCATCTTTTTAAAATCACTAGATGCGTGTCTTAGAATTGAATCACTGCAGGGTAGCACAAAGCAATGACATTACAAATAAAGCCACAGGGATAATTAAGTTACTCTTAGCCTATCAAGTTCCTTGACACTCCAAAGACAGGCATAAAGCACTATGGTGGCACAACGAGCTCATATAAGCAATTAACTAAATCAATCAGGAGATCATAACCAAGCAGGGAATTCAATGACTGATAGATCACAGGAGCATAACAAAGGATCCAATAGATGTGTTCGGTTTAAATAAGAAATTATCAAGAGTTGAAATCCATGCTTTATTTTCCCACTATTCATGGAATATTCAATAGACTACGCATGGAAGAATAAGAAATATTACCTTGAATAACCATCATCGGAGTTCCGTGGTCGAGCCCATGTTGGTGTCCGTTTTGATCTCATTGAATGGGGAGCGGGAACATGATGCATTGGTGTAGACTGGGATGTCCCATGGAAAGATGGGCTTGGGTCATTCATACATGGATATTCATCCTTGGACAGTTCTCCTTTGTTAAGTTTATCAATAAGTTCCTGAAAAAAGATTTGCATTAGGTGAGTACCATCTTTTCATATAATCTTACCCACAGTCAAGACATCAAGGCTGTCAAAAATAACACAATTACTCAGCGACATATGATGTTTAGTTTGGTTTAACTTCTTGTTGGAAGATAGAGATTAAAAGGAACATGACTTCGTGCCTGCTAATTCTTAAACTTTTTTAATTTTTTCTCTTTTTTTTTTTTTGAGAATGCTACTTCATAATTCTTTAAAATGGTATTAAAGGGGGGAAAAAGGTTGGAATAGTTAAAGAAAACTTCATTATTTCGGTTGATGTAAGAAACATAAAAAGAAATATTATCTAAGAATACTTATCATTAGTATATTAAGTATATTATGATTTATTATAAATTATTTTTTTATTTCTAATTTTTGAAATATGAGAAAATCTCGATTTTTTCAATAGCAATATTCAATCAATTGTATCACAAATGTATAGGAAAAAAAAACAACTAAATTTGTAGAATTTATTAATATGGAATACAAAATATATCAAAAGAAAATATCAAAATAATAGATACATTATCTAGATAGAAGAAATTATCTTAATTTTATAAGTATATGAGATAAGAAACTTTAAAATATTTTCTACTTGAAAGAATGCTTGAACTTATCCTTGTGTTTGCATGATTTAAGGGAGTGTTTTTGTTTTTGCGGTTTAACTTGATTTTCAAAGTATTTTTCAAACTGTTTTTCGCCTGAAAAGATATCAAATTAATATTTTTTCTCAAGATATCGTGATCTTTTCTTAAAAAAAAATTGTATGTTTACTATCATTGCTAATTCTTTTATCATCTAATTAAAATAAAATCAGATTATTAGACTCAATCGGGGGCTATAACCCAGGTCCTTATTCTTTTATTTTTTTAAAACATAATTGCAGCACCTAGACATCATTTTTTACAAAGAAAAAAAATTGCAACCCGCAGTATAAAAAAATGTCAACCCGCAATCATGTCTAGTAAAGACAAAACAATGTTATTATGCAATATCAAAATTTTGATTGTTTAAATCCTTAAAACTCTTAAGAATTTAATAAAAGATCAATTTTTTTACTAGGAATATTTGTTATGGTAGGATATTAAATCGTAAACATACAAAAGGAATGGATGATAGTTTAGTTGTACTATTAGTTTTCACATTTCTAACATCTAGGAAACTAAATTTCCTTCCTTCATATTAGGATATTGCTTTCTATCATACCAAGAGAAAGTAAGTAGTTTGAAAATGTAAGATTTTAAGGAATACAATATTTTTTAGCGTGAACAAATGCATGCAAATTATAAAATTTTAGATCTCATAAATCTCTTGAATTGATTAAGATTAAGTTCTTGATGGCATCAATATTTTATTGAAATTTGTTGATTTTGTCGAAGTCTTCCCCAAACTAGACTAAAAAAGTGAATTTTGGTCAGCGGTTCTTGTAAATTACAAAATTTGATTTTTAAAAAAATTTATATTTTGAGATTTTATTAAATCCATGATTAAATATATTTTATTAGTGCAATGAAATATTGAATTACCTTCCTCTTTTCAAAGAACAATGATGTTGAGTTACATGATTTATGAAATAATACATGCTATTACTTTACATTAATAACAAAATAAAATTTATAAATATCTATTGAATACATAATTTAAATCACTATATTGAATTTAATGAATTTTTAATTGACGGGAAAGGATTTCATATTATCACTTGGGAACAAAAAGATATCTCCATCACAAAAAAAATGAAGTTAAATTATATTTTTTTTATACTTAAACAAAAGATATTATTGAATTTAAAGTCAATATATTTAGGTTATTGAATTATTTTCATCCATAACATTGGTTTTGATTGACACCTTGGTGCTTTTCCTTTCCATGCATTCAAGTTTTTTAAATTCTTTAAAAAGGCTCGAGGCTAACATTTTAAAATAATAAATACTTTAAAGAGATAAAATCAACTTATCATGTGTGGGTCATGTGCAACGCACATGCAGAAAAACTAGTAAAGCATAAAAAGTGTAACTGTACATGAAAAATCAAATAAGAAGAACTCGGATGTACCTCTATCATGGGGTAAAAGCGGGACAACTGCCATGTTGTTTCTTCCTCACCGGTGCGGTCTTTCCTGGCAGCACGCTTCTTCTGGCAATTGATTGGGAAGAAGAAAAGAAAGAGTAAGCTTCAAAATTGACGATTAGATACAGCATTTCAACAAACATTTGTGTTCACCTTATGAATATCAAACTTCAGGGAAAAAGCACCAGTTGATCTTTTTTTGGTATCTGATGCCCCCGCAAGCAATCTCATATTATTCACAGCATTCATGTCATCCTGCGGTAATCTTGCCAGCTAAAATAAATTCATAAAATTAGTTCTGATGTGCAAGGAAAATGTTCTCAATAACATCAAATCAGGAATTCAAAAGATCACAAAAGCTCTGCTGGCTGACCTCAAAACAGTAAGAAAATGAAAACCAGCACAAAAACAAAGATAAGTACCTTCATTATATTAAGACCCCTTTCACCCTCAAGCTTCTCAGGAAAAACAGCGGCAAGAATCATCAACAACCGCAACTTATTTTCACGAGTTGTATCCTGCAAAAGAGTGAGACTCCTACTTTATAAATATTATTGGCAAGTTGAAATGCACCCATTACAATTTACGACAAGTTTTACCTCTTTCGTAGTCAGAAATTTAATAACATCTTTCATTCCTGCATCTCCAAAAACCAGGTCCTGCTCTAGTTGACCAAGCTCTCGAAGCCCCAACTCCCTGATAATTCTATTAATTTTTCCAGCAATCTGCATCCATAAAACACAATTTGTATAAAGCCATGGACCACTTGCAAATTTCATAAACCAGTGGGTCTTCTTTCTCTTTCTGATTACACACTATTCCAAACGTATTCAAAAGGGGAGAAAAACTTAGTACAATTTAAGCTAATTGCAATATGTGCTTCCATCTTGGAAAAAAATTGAACTTCATTTGTGCTCCCATGAATAATGGATTCTAAGCAGAGGACATAATTAACTTCTTATCTGGAACCATGCAATAACAATAACTCCTATGGTAGTCTATCCATTGTACAATTTCAAAGTTACTAAAAACCATGCAAATAAAATACAGAACCAAATATCTAATGGCATTTCCATCAAGGAAAAAGTTCCACTCATTGGTATGGAAGGAAAGTTCATATAATGTGTTCTGAAAATATTTGAAACTCAAAAGCGACATGCGGAAAGGGAGGGAAGAGGAAGAATTGAAGAACCTACTTTTAGATGATATTTCCAGTGAAGCTTCATAATTATGAGACTTGTTGGGTTGAGTAAATTTATCAATTAACAAGTCACCTCAAATCAATTGAGCAAAGTCTTGATAAAATCTACGACGCAGCACTCAAAAGAACATGAGTAGGATGCCTAAACATAAAGCTCTAAAAAGGGCAACATTGAAAAGTAGTAAACCAGAAAAAGTTCCATTTGCCGCACTCTCTAAAAAAAAAACATTGTGCTGTTCTAAACGGGGCTTCAGCAGCCTAACTAAAGTATGAGTAGAGATGGACAAGAAACAAAAAGCAACAATCAAGAAAGCACTCAAATAGTATCCTGCCTCTTTAATTTGAGTTAGTAATGGAATGGTTAGGGAATTCAATTAGAGCAGAATGCAATTTGGTCAATAACCTCAATCTTGTTTATTACTGATCAGATTTACACATAAAATCTGCATCAGCCCTCCATCAAACACCTAACATTTGAGCTAATAAGCAAAGAGCATCAACAACCTCTTAACCATTTGGGGGGGGGTGGGTGGGTTTACATTAAAGCCAAAGAACTTTAGGATTCAGAGATAACATCAAGCATGAGCATTAAATGGCAATATCATAGTGTCATCAGGCCAAGCATTGTTCATTTGCAAGACACCAACATTCAATCTTTAGGGATGAGACCTAGGCATAACCTAGTGGTAACTGCACTCCATCTCCACAGAAAAGGTCTGGAGTTCAAATACACATCCATTAAAATAGCTATTCATTCATCACAAAAGTTTTTCGGAAAGGATATCTAGAATGGAGAAATTAGTTTCAAATAACCACAAAGTATAATAGCTACACTATATGTCAAATTGCCTTGAAAAAAGCATAAGCTGGCAAAGTAGTCTAGAGCCCATGAGTCATTTTGCTAAACAAGTAGGAAGAATGAAGTTAAACTTCTGAACCAGGTTTGGAAATAAGAGCATCATATTATAATTGTATTCCTTATGTTACAAATGTGCCAACTAAAAGAGAAAAAAGAGCAGTTTGCTGTCAGAAGAAATAAACTAACCTCTACATGGAGAGAGAGCTTGTCAATCTGTTCACTGTATTGAGGCAATGCTTGAACCATCTGTTGCAAGTCCCGTGTAGAAAGTTCACCACCATCTCTACACAACAGTTAAACTTCAAGGTTGGAGATATACCATCACAGCAACTAATAATCTGGTATGGAAACAACCATATATCCATTCCTAAGCTCCAAGGGTACTTATATAAACAAGGAAGAACATTTCTCTTTAAGATAACAAATATCAGTTATTCTACTAACTCCACTGATATTTTTAACTTCTTACAGCATCTGCCATCCATCCACCCATTCCCCATACTTCACAGCCACCTCCCTCCTTGAAAAACAATCCCTCTCAATTACAAAACTTCACGTGTGTGTGTCATCCAGGAGGTCCCCACTTCCAACATCAAGTAGCACCTGAAATCATCGTCCATGCCATCATTAAAATACTTCTACTCATCATCCCAACCAGTTCCTACGAAAATCCAAAATTTCTCAACCCTCCCTTGACGTGGGCACTTCCAGAGGAGACAAATGAGTAGGTATGGATGACAGATTACTGTTTGCAATGTCAACTTCTCCCTGTTTTCCAATAAATAATCTTCTTTTCTTTTCATAAAAAATGCCTCTAGACCATTTGGTAATGGAATTTCAGGTTGCATAATATTATGAACCAGGTGGTTCCAAGCAAGACATGAAAAAATGAAGTTGGGATCACAAGAAGTGTAAATTAAATGAGCACACAGGACAAGAGCTCTGAAAAACTAAAAGAAGAAAAAAGAAAAAGAAGATTCGTAAAACCTTCCATAAAAAATAAATTGAAAAATAAACAACTTAATGAAACAATTCTAATATCAATGTAACACAGATCAGTAATTAGAGCAACATCTTATAACTAGCATGAGTCACTTCATGCATTTGAAAACTTGTGTCCTGATAGGTCTCCTTTTCTTACTCATCCCTTTATTGTTAGGCAGAGGGACTGAGTTTTCTATTAAATTAACTCATTTGTGAATTTTGAACCATTAATCAATGCTCCTATGAGGTTAAAGTTAATGAAACTAACAAAATATAACACGAATGACATCATGATAATGGTCAGCAATTTACATAATAAAGAATTTTCATCAACCTTGAACCATGTTGGATTTTGGCAGCTTTATTTTTTGATACAAAGTTGGTCATCTTCTCGTGCAACCGCTCACTAGCCTAATAAGGAAACCAAGGATTAGAGCATTCACCAGGTGGATGTTTAAAATCTAACAAATGCATAGGAACTATACATACAAATGCTATGTGTGCATGCCGAAGCTCAAGCCAAACAGGATCATGTTCCTCCAAAAGAACTTCCTTTTTTTCAGGTGGACCACCTGCTTTGCCGGGAACCTGAATAGGGAAACTCCTTGATGAATAGTATCCCAAAGAGATCCAACAGCAAATCAGAAAATCCAAGATTATAGATAGAACTCTCAACTATTGACTTACCTCATGCACATATTTATTTCCCTCCATATTCAACAGATCATGGCACATGGCATCATATGTCCACTCATGTATGACAGGAGCAATCTAAAAATTGTGAAATTAGCACATGAGCAACAAAACCAAGCCATGCAAAAAGCAAGTAATGAGTTTATAAGCAATGTGCATTTAAAGACCTGATCTATAGATCTATCCAGGATGAGCAGTTCACAGGTTTCTGTCTGGGGAAAGTTTTCAATCTTTTGCTTATATTGTGTTAGAGAATCCCAAATTCTAGCAGCAAGCTTTGTAGGAATTAGATCACGGGAAGTTGTCATTGTTGTTACATCAAGGGACCTGGCAGCACGAAATCTCACAAAAGGAAATTCCTGAAAAATAGACATAAGCATGCCTAAGAATATTATCAAGAGATTGTGAATCAACATATGGAAGCCATTATATATACCCGTAGTGAAGCAAAAACTGTAGCGATGCGAGAAGCCATCACATTCAAACACGCATCACCTTTGTGACTATCCTCATCATCCCCAAAAAGTTCTTCTAAAGCCCTTTCATTGTCAGTAATAAAACCCTGTGTGGAACAACGTATCACCACTAATGGGAAAAGAATAACATAATGAAGATAGGCGCAAGAAAAGGAAATTATGGATTTACATAAGAAAAATTCACATACAAAAGAAACAAGCTTCTTGAACTGTGATCAGAAATTTGTGAAAAGGATCAAACAATAAGTTTATATAAAAAAAAATTGTTTTAAAAAAAATGAAAATAAAATACTAGCTGCTTTCAATTGCTCAAACTATCCCTTAGGGGAGTTATTTAAAAAACAAAAGAAAAACAAAGATTATTTTCCATAAAAAGGTTGTGCAGTTTCAAGTTATCTGTGACACATTGGCATCATCATTGACTGGATCTTCAGAAACCTGGCATTGGAGCTTGGTCATTTAAGTTACCCTAAAAATAATCACTGGTCACTGTGGCATAAACACCAGGTGCATGAACAATTCCATCTTTATTTCTCTCTCTTTTCCTTTTCTTTTTCACAAGCTCTTTATTTTTTATAAGCTGACTGAAGCTTCCAATCCCATCTCTCTCGTGGAGATATAGGCTCAAGACACCAGAGGCTTTCTTGAGAAGAAGAAGAAGAAGCATAAATACCAAAAAAGCTACTTAGTGTCAGAAAATGGAATTGTTACAGATTGCCATGTCATGTGCCTTTTGACATACCGTGTTGCACTGGAGAAAATAATGATGACTACTTTCAAATAAAAGATAGTATCTAGCTCTAAAAATCAATCTTAGTGACGCTAATTTCTGGATGGAAACAAAAGAAACATGGGAGCTGCTAAATATCATTGATGAAATCAGGCATCTCTAAAGCATTGCTGGAAACTCAACCTGACAAAAGTGCTTTTCCTCGGCAAAATAGCTATTGTTATAATTTAATGAATAAGAAAATAGAAAAGATAATCAATATTTTGCATATGATACTGAACCGGAAAAATGAAGTAGCATCACCAAACCTGGCTATCTATAGCAAAATACTCCAAATTCATCTGCATAGCTCACACATCAAAATAACAAATATGTCAATATCAATTTGTAAGCTTTAAAACAATGATGGATCAAGAGAACATATATCTAGCTGATAAATCAAATTGCTTCAGCACAATTATTGATCCGAAGGACCAAAATTTTTAATGAGAAAGAGACCTATACCTCTCTCAATGCACCTATGCGAGTTAATACACTTGAATCTTTCTTGATATGAGAAACCAGTTCTCTTGATATAGGGGAACTGAAGAAAACAAATGCCCTTCATATACAGACAAGAAAAAAAAATAAGTTGACAATAATTAGTAAATTTGGACTTTCAAAAGTTAAAATTGACTCCCAGAGAACAACGAATAAAATTATTCACATACTTTTTGTACAAAGGCGATTTCCCAGCCATGTCTGACAAGAACATGATAACACTGCAAAATAAAACTAATAGTAAGAACACAACCCCTTATGATAACAAAAAAAAATATATATATATAGGAAGAAAGAAAGAAAGAAAGAACACCACCAGCATTATTTAAATAAAATAAGAGACAGAATTAGCAACATGATGACAGAAAAAACAAGAGTCAGGGAGACAAGTCCCCATACATTGCCTTCAATGCAGATAAGAACTTCAATTCTTTCTTTAAAGATGTGATAAAATTGCACAGACTACTAGGTATCACAAAAAGTAATGGGTGGAAGAATTACTAAATAAAAACAAAAACAAAAAATTCAACGTGGAGCACAGGCATCATGAGGTTAAGTCCCTTAGTCAACCTATCAACTAGAATAAGTAAACTAGTTAACAATAAGAGACAATACCCAAAAGGGTTGAGGATCATGTTTACTAAACTGAGTGCATTTCAAAAAGTCGTTCACCTGCCTTAAGAACTAAAATTCAGATTTATAATCTCTCTCGTGCTCTATATACAATCTATTCAAGATAAATTAAATATGCCTTAATGTTCTTCAGGCAAGTCCCAATTGCTGCGAAGCAATTAAATTGGAAGAGCTCCAAAAAACCAATATTCCTTTTTTTCTTTTTTAAGGGCAGGATAATGAACATGGAAAGTCAACCAAAGGAAAATATATTACTTCTCTTTTGTTGGTTGGATGAAGTATATAGCATCCATGGAGGGCAACGGCTGCCTTCTTCTGTATATGTCTTCTACCACTGCAATGAGAAAAATGATAATCAAGCAACTAGGTGAATGGTGAATGCAGCAATTAAAATTCAAATGCTCATTCTCCCGTTGTTTAAACCATATAATCCCATTTGCAATGCAATTTGAGGAATTTTACACATAAGCTAAGAGAATATCATATTGTAGAGCAACATGTTTCAGTAATTTACAACAATCAGAATTCTGGTATGGTTGTATGGAGAATGAAATGCTTCAATGGATAGCCATGTGTGAAATTAAATCATTTATTTTAATGACATGATATTCAATGAAATTACTCCATCTCAGCAAATACTAGAATAATATTCTTTGATGCTAGCAACCACCTGCTCTCTAAAGTGATCTAAATGCATACAATACATGCCAAGCAATATTTTGCACATAAAAACTACAAAAAAGCAAACATTTCTCCAACTGTCTCTCAAATGGATTTTAATAATTGTAATGAAATGTTCTGAACTATCCCAAATTTTAAGAGTTTCCCTTTTATTCCTTACATGAAACTCCTTCCTGTGTGATATCAGCCATCTTGCATGAGTATGACATGATCTTCACAGTAAGTCTGTCCATGATGAGAACCTGCAGGTAAGAGATTCAAGAACCGACATTAACGAGAAATGCACATTCTAAAAGATGGAAAACGATGGTAGGATAACTCTAATCACGTAAAAATGTAACAAAACACTTGTCTAAACTGAGCAATCATTGGGTAAGGTAACCATGCAAGATTCTAATAGAGTCCCAAATTTTCACTGACAGTTAATTTTGTCTGGATACACTCAAGCTACAGTTGACACGAGATGGACATGTACCATTTGTATCAAAACATAGGTGTCATGTTTCTAAGATTGATAGGAAAATCAATTTGAGATGCTGTGAAATGTTGGGATTTTTATTTGAAACTCCATCAAATACAAGAACATTTACTCTATCTAAGTGGTATTGAGAAAACAGTATAGATTACAGGCATTGCAAAATTATGACGAATTTGATAGGACCAAGTGAGGTACCTTCCAAGTTGATTTTGAGTTCCCTGTTTTGGCTGATCGAAGCATTTCATGCAATAAACCTGAAAAGAAATATCAACTTAGAATGACAGACGACATTCCCTTCCTAGTTTTCTCACAAATTCAACAAAAGAAATTAACAGCATCAACCAATTCAAGGTGGTCCATTAAGCTTTCGTCTGTTTAGCAAGCAACTTGTTCCAATGGGCAGAAATTTTCTCATATCAAAGCCATTCTTCTTAGAGAAATAAGATATTCAACTCCAATAATCTCAACTTCAAAATTTATAGAATCCAAACAAAGATACAGATATCGCATTAGCGACTAACCTTCGCCAGATTAAAATCGAAATCTCCAGCACAAATTATTTCATTCGTATCGATATAAGGTAGCAATTCAACAAATTCCTAGCGACTGAGATGCCAAACCCTAACTAAATTTGGCCAGTATCTCTATTTATTAGGTGCTGATCATTTATCAGAAATAACAAAATTACCGGTCATTTTACATTACATTACAAAATACTCAACTAAGTTTGAAGCTTAAAATAAATAAATAAACTAAATTATAACTCCATTGAACTAAACAAAAAAGAGCACAAGATCATATTAAATTGCTTGCTTTAGAATCAATCAAACTGAACCTAAAATTGAAAGCATGGATAGAGAAGGAGATATTGAAGTTACGTTCACGGCTAATTTGTCTAAAATTCCTGTAGTCGCCACCGTAAGCAGACGACGAATCAGAATCCGAGAACGACATGTCGACGATTAATCAAAACTCCAAAGCCTCCGATTCTCTCTCTTTCCTAGTCTTTGCTTGATCGGCGGATCCAAAAACGATAGTTGCAGAGATCGTTTTCTAGTGATCGAAGTAGGGAGGGAGAGAGAAACGGTAGAGGGAGGGAGATCAAAAGGAGGCAAAATGGGGGCTAGAGAGAGAGAGAGAGAGAGGATGAAAAATTGACTAATTTAGAAGTTTTTTTTATTAATTGAAAAAAAAATGAGTTTTTGAAATTTATAAAGGTTGGATTGTGGTGGCTAGCGTGTTGACCATTGCCGGTTCAATTTCGCGTTGCCTCGTGGAATAGAGGAGTTGAAAGATATATACCGGCGTCTGCAATGGAATTTTAGCCGTTGCTTATCGGATTAGTTAAAAATATCAATTATTTAAACTTAAGGTAGAACTTAGAAGTATTTCTCCCTCTAAAAAACTACAATTAAGAATCGTTCTCTATTAGAGAAGAAAACGAAAATTCCGTCAATTTACTAGAGAAAATTACATCAATTTCACACCTACATTAATCGTTTTCTCTCGTAAAAAGCACCTTAATCGTTTTTAATGCAAACACGACATTAATTCGATGGGTTGTCTAGTTTCTTTTCTTTCTTTCTTTTTCTAAGCTGATAGGAATTGTTTCGTAGTTATAAGTTGAAATGTAATAAAATATGACTTATATGTTCTCTAAAATATTTTTTTAAATGAGATGTACCCTTTGTTCTTGGGTGCAAAAGTGTTTTGAAAAAAATAATTTTTTTTTATACAAATTAATTTTTTTATATTTTTAGATTATATTCATGTGATGATATCAAAAATAAATTTTAAAAAATAAAAAAATATTTTTTTAAAGCATTTCAAAGCAAAAAAACACTTTAAAAAGAAATTGCTACCAAAATATTAAACGAGCCTTTAAGAATAGATGTGTGTTTGGTATTGTAATACAAAATGTTTTTCTAAAGTATTTTTCACTTAAAAATACATCAAAATTATTTTTTTATTTTTAACATCAGCATATCAAAATTATTGAAAACACTAAAAACTATTAATCTTATTTTTTAAAATAAAATGTATTTTTGAAACACATTCAAAAACAAAAAGTTATTGCACTACCAAGCACTCACTAGATCTACAGTTAGCATAAAGTCGAGTTCAAAAAATTACCTAAGGTGATGATTGAGTGAAGAGTCAAATCACAAAGAAGTTTGACTTGGATTGGATAAAGGACAAGACAAGAACTAGTTCATTAACTTGTGCTTTGTCGCAGGCTAGATTAATTTTTTTAAATGTAAAAAAGAACACTAAGAGCATAGGAATTTTTTGGGAATGCTATTAAACCCAAGCAAGCAGATAAATCTTGAAATCACTTTACCTTACTCTCTGCCTAGCTTGAGTTTCTAATTAAATGATATAAGAGCTAGCCCAATTGATTTAAAGGAAACTCAGATGACCACAAAAGCATGGATTCACTTATAAAGAAAAACCAAAAAAATAAAAAAAATATTGAGATGATGACATATTGGACGACCTCAGTCACACACAACTCATGAAGTTGTGTTTAATAACTTTTTTTAAAAATAATTTTTACTTAATTATATGATAAAAATTTTATGCTCATAATTTCGAGCATCAATCCTAAAATTAACATTTGTTTGAGACCGTGGTAACCCACAAACAAAGCAAAAAAAGACATTCACGAGGTCTATTTTCCAACCAATTCAATATTGATGGATGAAATCAGGAAAAAAGAATAAAATAGTTTTTTTAAATGATTATCAACATTAAGTAAAAGACCAGATTGCTCTTAAGATGACGATTAAGCCCTTGAAATCAAACTTTAAAAGTGAATTTTTTTATATAAAAAAACTTAGACTCAAGTTAAGTTTTATTTTGCATTTATGGGCATTATAGTAACTTAACTTTGCAAAAAAAATAAAGAAGAAAACAGTAACCTCAATCAATTAAGAGGTGGCTAGTCCACAATAATTGAATGAGGGTAAGTATGAAAGTCATTGTAGACATCAAATATGGAATGAGAAAAAAAAAGGATGAAATTGAAAAAAAAAACAAATTCAAAATGAACTTAAATAAAAATATCAAAATAATGATAACAAAATCTAATAGACAAGAAAAAATTAAAGGAGAATGAATTTGTAAACAAAACAAAATTTTATAAATTAATCAAATAAAAAAAAGAAAAAAAATAAGGGACAATATCAAAAGAAAATAACTTGAAGGGTTTATATGAAAATGTGGAGGGCAAGCATGGATTTACAGGAGGAAAAAGAAAAGAAAAAAAGGATGTTCATGACACGATGAAGGTCCAACGACTGCACGTGCTGCACAAAAAGAAAGAGGAGGCTGAGACAAATCGAAAGCCTCGGTGAAATCATATTTTTTACCACCAGAGTCATTCATAGGTGTTGCTCAAAGGTGACAGAGCAGCTGATACATACAATACACACGTCACCAGCTTTTTGTTTTTTTCAAAAATACTATGTTAACCTCGGGAACCCAATATCATTACAAAAAAATCATTTTAAAATTATAAGCGAGCCCCTCAAGTCAAACTTTTGAAAAATTGAATCAAGAGGTAATAGAGTAATTATACTATAGAAAAAAATATGGAATGTTAAAAAAAAAACCCTAGACCATGATTAAATGTTTATTTTATTTAGAGGTAACAAA
>Ga0307515_10012158_pt1 | contig 16233 bp, 9 predicted proteins | sample 17_EM_MG_FD_194513 | JGI IMG/M metagenome (GOLD analysis project Ga0307515, IMG submission 194513) | Populus trichocarpa ectomycorrhiza microbial communities from riparian zone in the Pacific Northwest, United States - 17_EM | ecosystem: Host-associated > Plants > Roots > Unclassified | place...
TGTTTGTTGAATATATATATATATATATATATATATATATATATATATGAACAGTACAACCCCGAAACGGCACGTCGAAACACTCTGAAACTGAAACATTCCATTCTAATTAAAAAAACAAAACACCTACCGAAATGGAATTGATAATCTTGAGTACAAGTAAACAAACAATGGCTTGCAAGCTGCTTCACACGTGAGATGCATGGTGAGGAAGCTCGCGTCTCTGCACTGATTGGTGACAGACAGGCAGACAAAAATTGTAAAGCCGCCACCTAAAATTCAAATTAACAACAGACTGAAATTAAAGACGGTGACATCTCTCACTTCCAAAAAAACATCTCTATAAACGGGTCGGCTGTTAAGTAAAACATCATGTACCAACCATATCTAGGAGATGATACAATAATAAAATCTTCGGATAAAAAGATTTTTTTTTATATAATTTCAAGTTTGAATGACGTGGTTATTAATATAATAGTTACTGAAGGTTTATATAATTATTAACTTTAGAACCCGTAAGATTAGTTGATGTACACACAAATTAATCCAGACATCCACATTAATAAAAATAAATATCATATCCCTGTCACAAGAAGAAAAAAATATGTTTGTTCAAAGAAAAAAAAGGTAAGAGTATTCTTTTGAATAGTTTTGAAGTAGATTTATATAATTTCAAATCAACAATAAATACAGGGAAACATATATTTTGTTCTCATTATTTTTCTCTTTTCTATCTAGATATATATAGTAATTAAATGCTATCTAATAGATAATTTAATAGTAGTATATATACTTATATAAATGTGGATGAAACCAAATCTAAATTCTATCCTATTTTATTATTTAATTATTTTAAAAAATAAAGGCTATATCGTTGTCAACACAAGAAGCAAAAAATCGACAGATGGAAGTGCGTTCTCTCGGTTTTCGCCTACAACGAAGAGATGTGTGATGTGGTGGACTGCTGGGAGGAAAAAAGGAATGTGATAAGAGGGGCATCTCAGCTACGGAGTGTTGTTTGTTTCAATTATTGTTCGAAATAATCGTCAGAACTCAGAAAGACTGCCAGTGGGGCATGGGCTCACATGGCCTTTAAATACTCTTGACCTTTTCGAAAATGAAAACTCACCTGTCTCTGGGGCCTGCAATTACCATGCATGAAGCCCACGTCTCGTGATCTGGACCTTGTATTGGTATTTATTATCTTTCTTTTATTTAATATTTAACCTAAAATAAATGGGTTCATAAGCCATTCTGACGACCAAGCCTGCACAAAAATGGGTTCATCCCAACAGAAAAGTCATGTCCAAAATGTTGATTATAAGACTTATTAAAACCTTACCAAGGAAATCTATTATGAGTTTTCAAAAATCTTTGTTCTTTCCTCAAAAAGATCTTTATTCTTAGTCATTTTAATACATAATTTTTTTTAAAAAAACCCAACCCAGGATTTGATATAGAATAAAGCTCAGATCATGATTCAAAAGGGTCGACCTGAGTTGAACTCTAAGTTTTTTTTAAAAAATCAAAACGATATCATTTTAATTAAAAAAAATTAAACAAAAAAAAAATAATTCAAAAAGTTGGTGGCAAGTTTTGATTGGATCAGGTCTAGAACCACTAAGTCAACCAAGATTTTTGTTTTTAGCCTAAATTAGTCCAGGTCTGGGATTATCTGAATTCCAAATAAATTAATAATTGGGTTCAAGCTATGAAACAATGAAAAAAAGCCTCCATATACAAATGAGGAAAACACTTTGTTAAGGCATTAACTGTGGTCAAATTGGAATTCCATTTCGTTCGCCTGATCCAACAAATTATTTAGTAGAATTTACGTCTCAAAGAATAATAAACAAATTCTGGTGAATATTAAGAAAAATAATCAAGGAAACACATTGATATTACTTACTTGTAAGGTTAACGCAATAGTGTGTCGAATAGCTTAAATTTTCAGTATTGCAAGGAATATCACTTGCATAAGTTGAAGTATAGTAATCTATTCCAATAAAATCAAGAGACCCTTTAAGCATTAAAGATTGTTCTTCATAAAATTGAGGCAGTCGTTCTTGAACGTAGCTGGCCATTTCAACTGGATATCTACCAGATTTTAAAGGCTCCATAAACCTTCAAAAAGGAAAAAAGGAATTAACGAAAACTTGCAATTAGTCACAATCTCCATAAATAAGGAGAAGACGTCATTTGGGTGTAGAACAAACTGTTTAGTGGTTCAGTTCAAAAAAAGAAACTCAAATTAGCCTTCAAGATATCATGAACTCAAATTAGCCTAACATAAACATTTCTCAATTAGGTATTTATGCCCATGTTCATTAAACCTTTGGACTGCAGCTGCATGAGCAAGAAGCATATTGTGCCCTACTATAGATGGCTCAGTGCTAGAAACACCACCAATGCACTCAGAGGAGACCCACTCCAAGGTACCAGTGTCAGTAGCGAAGGTCAGTGGCTCATTCATGGTTATCTCCAAATTGGCCAAAGCATAAGTCCGCATAGCTAGTCACTAAAATCATTCCTGCACCTAGAATCGACTAAGTAATTGACGAACAATTAATTAAAGTCGAGCATAGCGAGTTAAAGTTCTTAATAACATTGATTATTTCGGTATCATTTGCGGTTTAATTTTACGTTCTGGTTTTCGAATTTTTAAAGATGGAAACAGAAAACTGGAACATAGTATGTTTCGGATTTCTTTTGTTGAAAAGGCAAAATGACCAAATGCTATTATAATTTTCGAGAACCATTTTGTTTGATTTTGAAAATCTTAACAACTGGTTTCCAATTTTTTTCCGTTTTCCAAAAAAAAAAATCAAAGAAGCTTTTATAACTTAAAATAAAAAATACCCTCTCAAATCATATTTTTATACCATTGATAGTAAAGGCAAGCATTTGGATAATTGGGGGGGAAATTGACAATTTGGAAAAAAAAAAAATTCTCCAAAAAAAAAAAAACCTCAAAATTCTGCAACCCAAATTTTATTTTTGATTCTCCGAAATAGGTTTTTTATAATTATATTTTAGAAAATTCAAGAGCTTTCTCTAATTTTCTAAATAATTTGAACATCTTTTTGGCCCAACACACTTTCAAGAATTCAGGCTTTAGACAATAATATTGGGCTTTAAGCAATTTACTTATATATTAATAAAATAAATAAACAAAATAATTTTGGATAATACGCAGTCCCCCGATTTTTTTCCTTTACCCGAATTTTTTAAATTTCACTTCGGATAATTACCCGACTTTTCTGTTCAAAGAATCCCTAGAATTTTACCCGAAATAATGTATGAAAATTCGGATAATTCAAAAACCATGCAAGGGATGGAAGTAAAGTATTCTATAAGAAAAGGCAAAACGAATATACAGAAGGAGAAGAAAACTCTAAAAGCCTTTTTTCTGCAACTTCTTTGAGTTTTTAACTAATTATTCCTTTCATTGTTCATATCGTAGTTGGAAGTGGTTGAGAAGAAAACTCTAAAAGCCTTCCTTGTTCATGAATGTAATACACATGCAATGAGGGAGAAACCAGGGAATTTTTTAGTGAAGGTTTCCCATACACTTGGTCCTTTACCATCTTCATTTGCAGCACCTTCATACTGAAAAAGCTCGCATAATTTAATATATAAACCCAGCATTAATCATGGGAGATGTATAGGAACATTTTGTCTTTACATGTGCCCAAAATTCATTTGGGCCTTTCAATTAATTTCTAAACAGATGGAGTCTAAGAAATTATAAACAATATTATTAAAGGAAACAAATCCTAAACCTGATAAGCAGATGATGCAGTCCCAAATATGAAACCTGCCGGGAAGTTGCTACGATTAATGGCAGCCAAGTTGGAATCCTTCAAGCCATCTTCGCTACTGTGAACCACTGACAAAACCAAGAAAATGAAAAACAGGTGAAGAAGGCCTTTAATTTCCATGGTAATTAATTGCCTTTTGTTATACAAACATTCTTTAAACCCTCCATTTACATATATATATTAGGAGCATGCCGGGAACGTGGCATCTTTTCTTTTGTATGCTCCCATAGTAATTAATTACCTTAACTGCCATCAGGATTAGAGGATAAGCTGGTAGCAGTTTTCTGGGTTGATCTTGGCATCGTGTGAATCATACATGCATGATTTTCTTGCATTTTTATAGCTAGAGAGGGTATCATAGTTTTTCTAGTCAAGAAAAACAACTAATTAAAGAAAATATTGTTGGTTGAAGCATTTTGTAACTACAAGCTTCTTTGTCCTTCTAGTTTATTGATCGATAAACTAGTATGGGATTGATTGAAATCATAGAAAAACTTCTAAAATTGCATATATGTTAGGTATAAGAGTCATTCGTATATTCCATGAACACATCTCACATATGTAACTTCAAATCGTGATATCACCTACCACCAGAAGAGTAAAAATTGCGAAGTATAGAAAGAAGGAAGGAAGGAAAGAAAATGCTGGTCATCAATATTTTAGACATGTTATATAAATGCATTTGGATGAATTTCTAGTAGACTGAAAATATAAATTTTTCCAATCCTTATTGATCTCCATTGAATAATTATAGAAATAAAAAGAATGACGCACGGCATGATCAATCTTTGTACTCTTCATAATCTTTTTTAACAGGGCAGTTTGAGTTTGAACCATCCTTGATCGATCTATACCCAACCCAGCATTTTCATTTTAATATACCCAACCCAGCATATATATATATATATATATATATATATATATATAGTTTCTTTTATGCGGGTTTACTTTTGGATTTTGTTTTATGAGTTTCTTTCCCTTTTTTTTGTTTTGCCTTTGTTTGGAGACTTTATTCGATAGCATTATGATTTGTGAATAGAAATTTATTAATTAATTTTCAAGCTTTAACTCAAGTACTGAACCATCCTCCACCTATACCAAACTCAGTATTTTTATTATTTATTTTGCAAATACATATATAATTTTTATGTGTGGATTTGATTTTTGAATTATTTTATGTGTTTTTTTTCTTTTGCTTTATTTAGAGATTTTATTCAATTATAATATGCTTTGTGAATAAAGATTTATTACCTTTTTAAGTTCGAAAATTTTAATATTTGGTTTTATCTATTTCCTCATTAATGGTTGTTTTTAATAATTTTTTATTAGATTGGCCTAGTCAGTTGATTCGTGCTTTGTTACTAGTCAAATAAAATATTTTTTTACCATAAAAAAATGAATGTGCAGGGAGTTGGGTAATATATCAATTACAAAAAGAGAAATAAGAGTAAAAAAGGTATCTCATAATTCTCTTTTTTTTTTTTTACATATCTCGATCAAAATAGTTATTTTAATATGAGCTAGAAAGGGATACTGTGATATGCCGTAGACTAGTCAAAATTATTTTCAACATGAAAAAGATACTATGATGACACAAACCTCCCTAAAATGTGGGTTATTGACTCGATTGTATTTAATAAACTCAACTAATACAAATATTATGAGAAAAAAAGCAACGACCAAAAAAAAAGCTTACAAAAAAATTAACAACATAAAAAAGGCTAAAAACCCCGAATCGATCTCATCTAAATTAACATGTCAGATGTGTGACTTGGTCATGATACTTGGGCAACTCCATCGAAAAAAAACTAAATAAAATTATGAAGTTCAATTATCAAACAACCTAATGTTGAAGGGCGGAATTAAAAAAAATTAAAAAAAAATATCTGAGTCAATTTAGGTTAACTTGTTAATCATGTGATCATAGACACAAGATTGAAATAACCCTATAGAAAGAAGATTGAAAAAAAAAACACAAGGATCAATTCCTAATAAATCAAATGTTAAAGGATGAAATTAGAAAAAAAAAATAAAAAAAAGGCCTAAGAAAAAAAATTAGAGTCAACTTGTGTTAACCTTTAAAACTCGTGACATTAGTTATGAGCTCGGGACTAACTTCATAGAAGGCAAATGTTAAAAATTAATGAAGAAAAATTATAAATCATCAAAATGCTAAGGGATTAAATTAAAAAAAAATACAATAAAAAAGGATCCAAAACAAAAGAAATAACAATTAAAAGAATGAGGACTAAATTTGATATAAAAATAATTTGAAATCAAATATTGAGGGATGAAATTTACAACAATTTCAATTAGGAAAATGATTAAAAATAAACAAATAGCAATTAAAAGAATAAGGATCAAATTTGATATAAAAATTAAATAAAACTAAATGATGATGGGTGAAATTGAAAAAAAAGTGAAAGAACAGATAGAAATTAAAAATAAAACAAATAGCAATAAAAAAATTAATGATCAAATTTAAAATAAAAAATAATTTAAATGACAACTTTATATTTTGACAAGGAAAAAAGAGAGAAAAGTGGGATGAGAAGAAAAAAGTCTACAGAAATCTAACCACTATTTTATTCATGAACACGTGCGGCACCATTGGAAAGAGGATGGTGAGGCACTTCCAAAGCCACTCCAAAAGACGGAGTTTGGTGGAGGGTCGACTTCACACGCGCCGCTTGAAGGGCGCAAATGTCGCCTCCTCGCTAGCGCGTGATTTGATAATTTTTTTTAATAATACGTATATTACTCAAAAGATTAAATCTCCCCTCTCAACATGTTTATTATAATAATAATAATAATAAAAAGACAGGAAAGCTTTAGGATGCAAATTTAATAATTTTTGTTTCCAAGGGTAATATAATTTTTATATTGTGTTTTTAAAAGTTAAAAAGACCAAATTTCTCGGATGCAATCTTTTAAAATATTTTACCTTTTAAGGAATATAGTTATTACATTGTATATATTGTGTATTTAAAATGTAAAAAAACCAAATTGTTACTAATTAATCAACCTCATAACAATTCGGTTTATCATTGTGAAAAGATCATTATATCTCTACACACCAATGCCATTCTTTTTTCTTTGAACGAGCAAAATGGTAATTATTCATAAAGAAAAATGATAATTAAATGTTGTGGTGAATATTAATATATATGTATCTAGCTTCTTCTTCTTTTCCCCAATCGATTTCGGCCTGCACAAATTCACACGGCTTATACACGTATAAAAGATAATCTTTGGTGGGTGCATTAATGGGCCTCACCATTGGTAAACAGTTCTTGTAAACATTAGCTATGAAACCTTGCTAGATAAGCATGAAAAACCAGTGAATAGATATCTTGGTTCTTAATAAGGTAATATTCACGCACAGAACCAGCTATTTTAACCAATATCAATAAATTTCTATACCTTGGACTAAAAAGAAACGTACAGCTAAAATTCAAGAATTTTTTCAGTGTTACACCTCACAGCCTCTAATGCTCTTTTTTTTGCAAGAATTGTTACCTTAACTTGAGCTGGCCATGAAGAACTAATATCATGTTTAATTCTGTCACACAAAACTAACAATAATTAAGAGTGTGGTATTTAAACCTTCTTCTCCTTCTTCTTCTTAGTATCTGTCTTTGAAAATGGCAAGAAAATCACCATTGGTTGCATTCTTCTTTCAGTTGATCAACTCCTTTTTCACCCTATCTGGTCTAGCCATAGTGTCATATGCGCTATATTGTTTATTAAAACTGAAAGCCGCAGCACCACCACCTCATGTTCATACGAAGCATGAGATTGCTAGAGCACTGCTGGGTTCTGATCAAGATATATCCAAATGGCTGTCTAATAAACTTCCTGCTGCTTGGTAAGCCAATCAATTAATAAGTTGTTGAATAAGTAGCACTCCTTTATATCATAACCAGTTCATTTCGTTCTAGTTCCTTTGTCATCTCTAAGTTTTTGGTTCTTATTGGTCAATCATATGTATTTACGAAGGATAACCTATTGGACATGTTTTATATTTGCATCTGTTCATTATTATTCCTAGTAAGTGTTCATTGATTCATAGACAAAAGAGAAAAGATCGTATCACAGGAAATATGGGAATTTTCTCTGCTAGATGCGATGCTGAGATATGTGAAAATCAATTTGGACCTTGATTTCCATGTTAACCTTACCTTCTTTGTTCAATCATTAGTGCAAATCCATAAATCTATGATACAAAACAAAAAAAAGGGAATTCTTCAGCTCCTTCAAGCTTTTCGCACTAATCCTACAATTAGTGTTAGGTATCTTGACATGGATTCTGCTTTTTGTTGTGTATCTGGCTAATTATAAGTATTGAATGCCTTATAATTCTGCCATTCCTCTGACTTGATTTCCTGTTTTTCCTTCTCTCTAATTTTTCCTTATGAAAACTACCGTTATATCAAACTTTTCCAGGTTTATTTATCTTCTACTAGTAATTGGCGCATCCCTCGTCATCATTTCCAGTGTCGGGTGCATAGGAACCGCAACCAGGAGCCCATGTTGTCTATGCTTTGTATCCTCAAGTGATTTGTGATTAATATTGATGTGTAATTATCCCTCGTTTTGCTTCATATCTGTCAAGAAATCCTCTGGGTTTGATTAGCGATTTCTTAACAGTTATTAGTACTCTTTGCTCCTAGTTGCGCTTTTCGTGGCTCAAGTTGGAGTAGCTTCCTTCATGCTCTTTAATCACAACTGGGAACAGGTAATGTCACTGCATTGCTCTTGATTAGTTGTATTATAGTTCAAGATGAACTGGAACATTGGTCTCTAGTAGTCTGCAAAAGGTCATGAAAATTCATATTACTTGAAGGCTGAAGCAAGGTCCAGGTCTTCTTACAATTGTAAAAGAACATCATGCCATCAGGATGTAATTTCTGATGGATTCCAATCTTATTTCTACCCTTTTGCTTTCTTTTTCTCTTCATTGTAGGGTTACTGTTGAATTCTGTGATCTACTATATGCTTGTATACCACATGCAAATTACAATTGCAGAATCTGATGCAGGATTTTGTTTTTCAACACAGGTTGTTCCTAATGACAGAAGTGGCAGTTTCCACTCAACCTACCACTTTTTTACTATTAACTGGAAAATCATCAGATGGGTTGTTATTGGTGCACTTGTTCTAGAGGTAAATCATTAAGAAAATTGATTTGTGGCAACTTTATTATCACTTTGTGTTTGGTAATGTGATTAAATCTTGATTTTGCAAAGATGAATTTTGTACTGAGTACGATGATATAATATCTTTGTATCAAGAACATCTTTAAGCCCAAACGAACGTTAAAAAATGCTCTTAAACGCAGTCTAAACTCATTACTAAACATGGCCCTTTTAGTATTAATTATAATAATATTTCTTTCATTCTTAACAGGCCATCGCTATAGTACTGGCTTTATACTTGAGATATTTGAGCAGAGTTTCATACCACCTGGATTACCATAGAACCGTTGTTTATCCTGACATGACGAGGAGAAATTCTGAGAAGAGGAGGAACCCAGCTACTGCTGCACCCTCAACTAGAGGAACACAAGAGATGACAGTCGCAAGATCTACTAGTAAAACAGGGAATAGAAAAACAGGGGGGATAAGCTGAGATAGTTATTTGTGCTATCATTTTATCCTTAAATTAGTGGTCCAATGGAAATTGTTCATTGACATTGAAGTTTGGCTGTTTCTTCTTCTTATAAAACCACAAGATGAAAGCTATACTCTCTCATGATATGATTTGTGATCCAGCAATTTTGCTTGATTGATTTAGTCATAACTCAATTTTGAGTTTCCAAAAAAAATAAAATTAAATAATAATTTAAGAATTGAGTTAAGACAACACAAATTGAAAGTTTGATGACTAATAAAGATGCAATTATAAAGTTGGAAGTCAATTTGACCAATAATTAGAAGAATTGATAAGTTTAAAGACTTACTTAAACTTTGAATTAGCTTGATTAATGCAACCAAGGGTTTAATCGAAGAAATATCAAAGTTCAGGGTCAATTGGGTTACAATTACAAGAAATTAAATTTCAGGAACCAAAATGAATAGGCATTGATACTATAGGGGGGTTAATTTATTTTTCTAGTGGTAATTTTGAAAGAATTAAAAGTTTGAGGAGTCAATTAAGGACTGAATTGATTAAATTTGAGATCAAGGACTATTTTGTAAATGACTCAGAAATCCAGGAACCCAATTGCATTAATCCAGGAGCGAAATTAAAAAAAAGATTTTCAGTTAGAAAACAAACGCCGTCGTTTCTAAACCAATTATTCATCCTCTTCTTTCTCATCCTAGGGGAGACCGGCTCAACCAAAACTGCACTAAATCTGATCCAAAATGTGGATCAAATTTATCTTCTACCAAACCTGCTAGTGGCCTCAGTTTCTCTCGCCCACACGGTGCTTCTCCGATGTAAGGATGGGTCGTCTCCAACAGTCGTGCCTTGTTTTCCTCAAACATGGACGAACAAACCGTGCTTATCCTCATCTCCAGGATCGTTATCCTGGGAGAGATCAGACGAATCACCAGGGCATTCTCTCGCCCTATAAAAGCTAGAGAAAAGCCACTCACCATGGGGACAAAAAGAAAGAGACAAAGAACAAAAACATAGAGAGAGTTAGGGGGAGGAAAAAAACAGAGAAAACACACAGAACAAAAGGGCCAGAGAGGCAGAGGAAGGAAAAACCCAAAATCCAGAGAGAAGAAACACCAAGAGAAGAAACAAATGAAAACAAAAACAAAGGGGAAGAAAGGAGCTTTGTCCAACCAGCGCTCCATAGCCATCGACTTCGCCTCCAACAAACCAGGTAAGCTTTTCTTTCCCTTGTTTTTGCAATTTTAATTAACTTGTCATTGTGCGAGCATGCGTGAATTATAATTCACACGTGCTTACCTATTGCTGGACCAGTGATCAAGCCGGGCCGGGTCGGCTGGATTAAGTCCAGCCATATAATTTGGCTAAATCCAGTCTAAAAATAAAAAAACTGTTGAAGTCGGCCTAGACCTTAGGCCCAGCTGACCCTTTTTTTTGCTAAGGCAAAACACATCCTTATACCTTTTTTTATACTTTTTTTTAATTTTAATATCTAGCCAAACAAAAAACTTTTAAGATATTTGAAAATTCCAAAAAAAAGTTCGGGATCCTTTTGTATTTAGTTACGAGTTTCTCACACTTTTTTTTTTATGACTTTACTTAATCTTGGATTGTAGACTTATACTGTGAAATGCAAATCTAGTATGCAATATATGTCTTTTTTTTTTCTCTAAAAATATAATAAAAATGTGTTTTGGTTTCAATTCAAATTTTATTGGTTTATTCATTGTGACTAGAGTCAGAAATATGTACAATAGGATTGTGAATTATTTTGAATCCTCAATATTCATTGGCACTAAAGTTAAGAATATTATAGAAAGACCATAAAAAAACATAATAAAACAAGTACTTAGCAATTTAAGACAAAACCAACAATATAGGTAGAGCCTACTTTTTTTTTCTGTATAATCAATCTTGTATCATAAAACTATATTGACTAGTTAGGGTTTCTAATGATTATAAGATTAAATATCTGCTTTTTTTCTATGTTGATAGTTTTTATTTTTCAATTTAAAAACAAGATATTAGATATTTATTTTTTTTCTAAAAAATTTTAAAATCGTCAAAATATCAAGTGTAACATCTCTTATGATGTAGCAACATTAAACAATAATGTAATGACCAACAAGTAGGTTTAATGGATTTCATGTGGTCAAGTATGTAATGAGCTTGTTTGAGGCAGATACGAAAAGGGAACAAGTTACCTTGCATGTGAACCAAATTAATCAAAAAAAATTAAACGGTAGAAACCGTAGAACAGGGCAGGACATAAAAAATAGGCATTCATCAACATCTGACAGAGGACTTGCTCACACCTCACACAGATTCTTCTTGTTGTCAGCGATGAAAAACCCTTACGTTTTAGCCAATCAAGATGATGCAACCCCCATAAAAAAAAAAAAAAAAAAAAAAAAAAACCTGATACCTCATTGAGTCCCGAGGTAGGAGAGAGGTACATCTACAGTTTTGTCTTTGCACAATACTTGACATGAACTAAGAAACTCATCTTCCGATACAGATTCAGTACTACAGACGACTTCAAAATGGAATCATAATTTAATCTTACAACTACAAATCTACAAACATATGACAAATTCGTGCACCCAGCAGGCAATTTTGACTGTAAACTAAATACCTTTGAATTATGAAAACACATACACAATTAAATCAAGAATGTACTCTATAAATATTCCAGTTTGTATACTGTAAAATGAAAATAAACTTTGATCACTATCAATTATGGTAATTACAAAAAAAAGGGAAGGATTCAAATCTATAGCTTGCATCATACAAAAAAAATTGAAGAAGCTATCAACTATTAACTCAAAATTTTCCAAGAACACCTACAACTCGAAAGCTTTGCCTTCGTGAAAAAACCCACGACATCTCTGAATACATGGGATTAAGATCCAACGAGATTTGCATGATTAAGACAAAATACATTTCTTCCTGCCAATCCAGCCTGCAAACAAAAAATAATCATTCAAGAGATTCATTATAAACTAATATCATATAGATCAAGATTAAAAAGATGCGTCAGAACAAGATCAGCATCCCTTAACAGCAGATCTATTCCAAAACCTGTTGTCTGGTGATGGCTTAATACAAGACATCCTCGTGCCCAGAAACCGTACGATGTAAAAAAAGACAAGTACACAGTAAAAAATATTACATGGGATACCTCCAATGCCACTTGTTCTTAAATTTCTTTAAGGGACGATGAAAATAAACTAAGCAAATGGAATTGGAAGGAATCACACATATCGTTTTACTTATTTTAAAAAAAACATACGCTTTAATGAATCTATCTGTATACACAGTCTCATAATGTTCATTCCCACAACGGCTGATGATAATCATTAGGATGATGCAATAACACTATGCCGTTGTGAGAATGAAGCATTACGAGAGCGTGCAAAAGCTTCAGCGCATCTACTTATCTTTAGGGTTTTGCCTTGCAGCCTTTACCACATATGGGGTGTGCGTATATGGTCGCCTGTGCCCGGCAGCTCTACGCTACCACTTTTGTTTTGGGCCGCCTACAACTAATATAAAACAGACTGGGCTGGACCCAGATCAACAAATATATACATATTGTTTAGTTTTTAGCAAATTAAATATGAAATGAAAAAATATAATAATAAAAACAAATTGATGTGAATTAACTCGAGCTAACATGATAAATATGTAATTTGAATATTATCGAGCAAGTCAGTATGGGTTAACATGTCAGACCCACATCCTAGGTCATAAAATTGGAATAACACAGTAGGAAAAGAAAAGAAATTGAAAAAAACCACAAAGTTGATTTTTTAAAAAATACCAATGATGGATGGCGATATCAGAAAAGAAAATCAGCCAAAAAATATTAACCCCATTAACATTTTAAACCTGTGAATCTGTGACTTAGATCATAAGATCGGAAGCACCCTATATGAAAAAACTATGAAACTCAATCCCGATGAAATGAAACACTGAAGGACAAAATTGGAAACAAATTACACAAAATATAGATTCAAAATAAAAAATAGAAATTAAAAGAATGGGAGTTAAAATCAAAATAAAAAAATAAATTAGAAGGCAACAACAAATTTTCAATTTAAGGGTTAAATTGAAACGAATAATAACATTAACAAAAGCATAGAAAAATCAAAAGAATTATGATTGAATTGTAAAAAATAATATACCATAAATTTATATTGAATAATGAAATTAAAAACCAATAAAACTTTTATAAAATGATCAAGGAAAAAAAACTAAAAATCAAAAGAATATGGATTAAAATGAAAAAATAATATAGGATAAATTAGGATTAAATGATGAAACTGAAAACAAATAAAACTTTTATAAAAGGACCAGGAAAAAAAATATAAAATAAAAAAATAAGGACTGAAGTTGAAATAGTTAACAAGTGAGGACAAACCTGTAATTTTTAGGGGGAGAGGAAAAAAAAGAAAAAAAAGGCCCAAAGCTATAAATCGCTCCATCTCCGCCAACACAAGTCGCACCACCATGAAAAGGACGTGGTGGCACATCCAATGATAAGGTTGGAGGGAAATTTCAGTTAACAAGAAGCGTCGCATATACCGTTTAAAGTGCACAAGCACCTTCCACGCATTGTACACGCACCAACAGCTTTTTAGATTAAAAATTCAATTAAGCAAACTTAAACGATGAAAGTGCCCTCATGATATGGAATTCATATATATATATATATATATATATATATGAAAAGACCAAAATGCCCCTTCATGCATGACTTAAAATGTCATTTTGCCATATTTTAAAAAAGAGAAAGACCAAGTAGCCCTCTTACCTAGGTTAAAAAATATTTATCTAAAGGGTAATTAAGTCATTCTACTATACTAAAAAAATTAAAAGATAATTATACCCTACACAAATCTTTAATTAATGATGTTCCATGTAAAAAGACTTAAATACCCTTTGAATCAAAAGGCATTTGGGCTTTGTTTTACTGAGTAAAAACATCATTTCACTTAATCAAAGTGTTTTTGTTTTCAACTTTAGCCTTTTTATTAGATTGATGGCTCGTGCTTCGCTGTAGGCCGGGTCAATTTTTTGTAGTGTAAAAAAACGATACTAAAGCATTGTTATTGTATTGTAAAGAACAAAAAAAATCAATGACTTGACATAATAAAAAGAGAACTAAAAAAAATGATTATCTAATCCGAAGAATCAAATTGTAGAAGGATGAAATCGGAATATAAAAATAATAAAGGATTAAAGACCAAAAACGTCATAATTAAAAAATAAAACCAAATTTAATATAAAAACAAAGTGTTAGGGGGTGAAATTGAAAAAAACAATTAACTTAATAAATAATTCAAGACCAAATACATTACAATTAAAAGAATAAGGATCAAACCTAATATAAAAATAAAGTATCAATGGATGAAATTTAAAAAATAAATTAACTCAATAAATGATGCAAGATCAAATACATTGCAATCAAAAGAATGAAAACCTAATTTATCTTAACAAACAAAAAGCTAGACTTTCTTTTTTTTTTTGCAATGGTCGGCACAGTTTTCTTAGAGGATAGAGGGAAAAGAGGAAGGAAGGGAAAAACCCATTATCTGAACTCCTCTGCATGCCATCGGAGAATACGAGTCTCACCACCGTGACGGGGTGGTGAGGCACATGGAAGGCGGCATTCAGTGCTATCTGGACGCCACACCTGCCACCCACAAGGCACAGATGGCGCCCTCTTATAGCACGTATCAGCCACTTTTGAATTTTAATATTAATTTATATATTAAAAATATCAAATTATCCCTAACCCCATATGAGAATTGCAAAAAAACCATAACAAAAAAAAAATCTAAAATGACCTTGCCTCCGGAATAAAGATAATTTAATTTTTAGAGACATTTAAGTAATTGACATGCATAAAAAAATATAAAAAACCTGAAAAGCCCCTGAACCAAAGATAATTTTTTTAAGAGTTAATTTGTAATTATACTGTAGAAAAAAAAACATGAAATCACCGATTAATACCCTTCTTTAATGTAATTACTAATAAGCCATATGTAAAAGACTCTTATACCCTTAAACCCAAGCTTACCCACCAAGAGTAAAATAGTAGTTCTAATGTGGATTGAACGCACAATTCACTGTAAAACACTGTATGTTTTAGTTTTTTTTTAATGTAATATATGTATTTATATATATTGCTGTCAAAAGGGTGGACAAAGAGCTCGAAGAAGGCACCAAGAATTTACAAGTGAGGTGAGAACCACTGGACAGATTCACCACAAGAATTTGTTTCGGTTACTCGCAACTTCAACAAAGGAGAGCAACGACACATGGTCTATGAGTTCATGAGAAACGGCTCTTTATCACGCTTCCTCTTTGGAACTCTTAAGGCTTAGCTGGCAACAAAGAACACAGATTGCACCAGGGATAGCAAGAGGCCACTTGTACTTGCACGGAAGAATGCAGCGTGCAAATCATACCCTGTGACATTCAAAGCATACTCTTGATTATTCTTTTACACCAAAGATTTCTGATTTTGGACTTTCAAAACTTCTGTTAAACAATCAAGGGAAAGAAGGTTGATCTTTATAGTTTTGGTGTCATGTCATTGGAAATTATTTACTGCAGAAAATGTGTGGAAGTGATCATGGAGAAAGAAACAATCCTAGTGGAACGCAAGGTTGTTAAAATCGCGATTCAACTCGTAAAATCGTACGATTTTACGAGTCAATATAGGCTAAACGTGCTAAATCGTTCACAAAACTCGGAAATAGGTAAAGTCGGGTCAAAA
>Ga0307515_10012159_pt1 | contig 16232 bp, 8 predicted proteins | sample 17_EM_MG_FD_194513 | JGI IMG/M metagenome (GOLD analysis project Ga0307515, IMG submission 194513) | Populus trichocarpa ectomycorrhiza microbial communities from riparian zone in the Pacific Northwest, United States - 17_EM | ecosystem: Host-associated > Plants > Roots > Unclassified | place...
AACAGCCATGTTTGTGAATACACGGAAATGCAAGGGTGTGTCCATGTGCAGTTCTATGGCGTAGTAGTGGTGAATTAGACAATGAAGACCTATCATGGTACACGTCTGCCATTGGTTGATATAAAACTTTGAATTTTATTTATACAAGTAATTCCAATCTTGTACATATATATTACATATATTGATATCAGTCTAAATATGTTTATTTGTTTATTAAATCATAATACAGGCTAGATTCATTTTTATTGATACAAGTAAATCCTAGGATAATCTTCAATTTATGATTAGGTATTTTATTGAAGACTCATGCTCTAAACAAGACTATACTATATGATGTGAACCTCGTGATCACGTGGTCATGCAACCCACAATCAAGATTGAGATCTGATCCAGGAAAGCCGAAAAAGGTCCAATAGGAGTGTGACACAATGTAAACCTGCCCCAAGACACCAATACTATTGGAATGAAGTAGAATGACGCCACGAAGTCAGTTAATCTTTGATAAGTCAGATTCAGTTCGTTTAAGAACTGAAGAATGCAAGAATCACTCACACGTTAAAATTGAAAAATTCAGAAGTAATATTCATCAATGGCTGCCGAAATTTTGGTTACACGAGTTTAAATAGTTCTTGAAAAATTAACCCTAATGGATCTATCATTGTGGGCTGAATTGACCTACATACAAAACTGACTCAAAAACCCTCAACTGAAAAGCTCATAACTTGATCCAAACAAGTCTTGAATCTTAGCTCAAAAAAAGTTTTAATTAAGTCCAAATATGAAAGAAAATAATAAAAATAACTAATCTGTCATTAAATAGCATCAGCTCTTCTTTTCTTATGTAGTTAGGATGAATAAGGAATCCTTATAAGATAAGGATTCTAGAACATTAATGAATCGTTGCTACCCTTGAAAATCATGTTTCAGCTCATTAAAAATTCTTGTAGAACTAGGAAATTTCCAAAACAAGAAGCCACATCCTTTTAGAAAAATGATTCTTACCAAATAGGAAGTCCACAAGTCAAAAGGAAGTAAATAACAAAATTCGTACAGCCTGTTCTGACCTATATTGCAAGTCATTTCTGAACTCCGATTCACCTGAAAATTTACCCCTACATATACTAATACCTTCTGAATCTTATGGTAAAGTTTAAACTCGGTCCAACAGGTGGATTTGGAGTTATGCTCAATAGCGTAAAACTGAACAGTAAATAATTTTATGCCAAAATTTAAATTTGGTCTTGCTTTGATCGTATTACAAGATTGAATCATATCACTATATTATGGTTATACACAGGCTGATCAAATCATTTGTTTTGGATGATCGTGACTTTTGGTCAACTACTCCTTCACGTCGATCAGGGATTCTTTTAGCTTAGTTGATTTTTTTTATACATGATTGATTTTAACTCTCTTCCCTTTTATTTTGTGGTGAATGATAATTATTTTTTTTTCACTTGAACATTTATTTCAATTGTGTTCAAATAACGTGGTTTTATTATAAAATTAAATTAAATTTAACAAACTATTTTGTGAAATTACTCATATAAAAGTGTTAATTATGAAATTTGGTAGGATAGATATATCACTGCAATCTTCCTCTTACAATAAAATGATTGATGTTGAAGAGTGCATTCTATTACAACATAACATATCAATTTAAATTACCGCATGTTGTTCGAAGTTTCATGATTATCTGAAAACTTACAATTACAATATAATCTGAAACTATTCGCAATGATTTTACAGAAAATGTATATATATTTGTAACAAATTATGAATAATAATGACATGGATCTTGAAATGATAGGATAAATTTTGCTATGCAGTGGATTAAAAAAAGACAAGAAATTTAAAGCACCCTCGATTCTTCGAAACATCCGGTTGAAACAAAGTCAACGAAGGTACTGATGCACGTACCTTGTACATAGACATAGCCTTTGATTCGGCTTTTGACAACGCAACTAACTATCTTTTGTTTTCTATCATTTCTCATGCTTAGTTTTCAGTCAAGAACAAGATCCATCTTTGGATCCACTGCAACTGCATGGGGTGCTGCTAAAATTTCCAGGAAAAAAAAATAACGTGGAGAAGACACCTGCCGGTGCAAAAGTATACATTAGTTGCTAGTCTGTTGCCTTCCATCAGCGACAAACATAAGATGATCACCGTCTCTAATCAACTCAATGGCATCAATCTCAGCCCTATCCTTCCTCATTACTTTGGCAGGTGAGATCCTAAATTTCTTAGAACCCATCTCAAGCAATGCCCGAAAGCTATTTGGAAGTAGGACAAGCTTTCCTGCAACTTCCCCCTTTTCGGGGCAACTAATTGTCACTCTAGCATGACTAGTTCCATGATTATTATGACTGTTTTGGGACAGCAAGTCCTTCTCCCCCTTGTGGGCAGCTGACATCGTCCCAAAGAGGGAGTTGTGAAAATTATTAATTCTTCGCCTCGGACGGGTTTGGCTCAATGATCCATCTGTAGCTGGGAATGAACCTTCTTGGGACACTTGCCGAATTGCGGGCTCACTTGTAAATCTCTCAAGGAATCGAGTTCCATGTGCCTGCTTCTCAGGAATGGCAACCAAGGTTTGCTTTTTGGCCTCTTTACGAGTTTGGAAAATCAATTTTATTTCTTCGTGCCCTTGTTGGTCAGCTAGATCCCTTGGAGTCCAACCATGGCCATCTGGTTTGTCAATATCAGCACCTTGATCCAAGAGGAATATGACTAATTCGGTGTTGTCTTCACTAACTGCTACGTGCAGTGCTGTGGTCCCATTGTCCCTGGGAATTGTCACATCTCCTCCATATTGAACAATTTCCTCGAGCAAGTTCAAGTTGTTTAGCTCTGCAGCAGTGCAAGCAAAATGGCCCACTTCTCCATGATGTATGCTGGCACCATTTTCTATCAGAAGTTTGGTCAGTGATTCATGACCTCCCAGCATTGCCTCCCACAATGGTACATTTCCTTCTGAGTCTGCATGCACCTCCAAATAATTACATCACTTGAAATTATTTGAATCAATCACTCTTCGATCACAAATCTTTCAGAGTGATTAACGTTTAATGAGGAATTCAAATTATGTAATAACAGATACCCTAATATAAACTTCTTTATTTGTCGGTCGTTTAATGCTCTGATGAGAAGATCCTTATCAGAAAGATAATGTTTTAGGAGTTATGTCAAAGTATTAAGCAAATTATTCGCCACATTCAAAAGGCAAGCTTCTGACATCAACTGAACAACTCCAACGACAGTTGACTAAAGAGGCCACGCTTAGAAAATTGCCCAGTTGTGTCTTAATTACATGGTAGTCGTCGACCCATGTAACGAGGTGACCTCATTTTGCAAGAAATTAATTTGAACAATATAACAAGAGAAGTCAACAAGTATACATGCACCACTAATTTATATCTTTTTTTTCCCCTTGAAAGAAGAATGAACAAGTCTGGATAATTGACTTGTTAACCTTCAATATATTTATCTACAACTAGCAGGCCGTCAGGTTTTTGCATTATTAATTTAAACTAAAGGAGAATGAGACGTCAACTAGCCAAATTCGGGCTTTGAGCTAAAAATGATTTATAAACAGTCGTGACAGGCGACTGGCAAGCATGCCTCCATTTATAACCGAAACCTACTATATCATCAATTTCAACCTCATATATAACTTGTTGGGCGTGTGCCGTGTGCATGTGACTATGCGTCTACATGTATTGTTGCAAATTAACTAAACAACTATAAACAGGCATGGTGTCATAAACTACAGAGGATATAACTTCAATGTTTGCAGTTATAGATCAATAAAAATAGTCTACGAGTATAATGGTATGGCAAATGACTCCAACTAAAATTTCTCCAATCATGATGGTTACGGAAATAGAATAGACGATACCTCGGCAGTTAGGATCTACTCCATAATCCAGTAGAAGTAGCACACAGTTTTCACTTCCTTTGGACGCTGCTATATGCTAATGTACATAGATTAGAAGGAATAGCATCATTTGTGTTGTAGAGAGAAGCAAAGTTAAACTTTACATACCAGTGCTGACCTCCCATTGTGGTCTGCTTCGTTTGGATCCAGTCCCCGTTTCAACAACTGATGCAACAACAAATCATCTCCCCTTAGGGCTGCAATGCACAGACTGAGAGGTAGTTCCATTCTACCATGAGCTAGCATAGTGGTTGTTTCCACAAATACTCCCTCCATAACTGGGTCCTTCTGTTCTTTCAAATACTGCACCACAAAGAATAGAGAGCAACCTAATTATGCTTGATGTAAAATATTATTACAGATTTTATATTCAACACCTGGAAAAGATTTTGATTTTCTTGAAATCCTGTGTTGCAATTATGATAAAATTTTAAAATTTATAATTCAGGGAAAGTTTCTGATGCTAATACAAATTAATGCTACGGAGAGCTCCATGTGTAAGAAGATAGATCTATGTTGTGCAGATGTACAAACTGTCAGCAAGTTAAATGAGTTTACGCGAACCTGAAGGAAATTATTCATGATTATGGTCCCGTCTCCAACATTTGCCTGAACAATATTCAAGAATGAAGTACGGTTCATTCGTAGTAGTTGGCTCAATCTCTTGGTTCGCACTGTGAAGAGCTGTGGCCTGTAACAAAGTACTCCAATTTCACCGCAAATATCACCGGTTTTTGCCCCACCAACAACCTGAATCCATCCAGCATAATTTCAGCAATCATTTAATTGTATACCTAGAAAATTCTTGTCATGAGCATTTCGTTTTAAGTTACGCGTCATTCTATGTGTGTTTCAGGGATAAAACTTGCCTGTTCCCCTTCAGTTTTCATAGCAAGTACTTCCTGCAATAAAAATTAACTGAATTATTGAATCATATGTAGCAAATTTGACTGCATGAAAATGCTATTCGGTAAATATGCTGATAAAATCAACAGACTGAGCCTCTTTTTAACTCCACAATCACAAACATAAAATATGGAACAATCCAGTCCAAGCAAAAGAGTTGATTTTTACCACAGCACCAGTAACAAGTATATAAAAGTCTGTTGGTGCTTCATTCTGCAAGATCACGTCTTCATTGGGAGGAAAATACTCTGCTTCCATCTCAGAGACCTTTAAAATTCAATGATAGAAACAAAAATCCTACATAAATATACAGATAAAGAAGAAAAGAAAGCAAATGGAGAAACAATCAAGAGTAAGAGGTTATGGATGCTATAGTGACTTACCAACTGGAAAAGCAAGTCATTTGAAACCCCCTGAAACAAGTAGACCTTTTCCACAAGAGAGTAGAATAGATAATGTGAAATGCTTGACCGAATGGCTTTTGGAAGGAAATCAAGAGTCTCTTGCTGCTGCAGTCCCTCTGAATCTGTCTTGAACTTCAAGCACAAATGTGCAAGCATCTGATCTTGTAGGCGAGGAGGCAGCTTGTTCCTCTGAGCAAAACTTGAAGCAGATTGTACGGTATCTCTCTGGGAGTTTGAATTTACAAGGTCGGTCGTGATTATAAATAATAAAAAGTCAGAATTTTTATATGTAAATCCATTACACTATTGAACTAAATCAACAAGTAATAATTACTCACAAATCTTCTAGTTCGACTAGTCCCATGCACAACCAAGTTCGTCATGTTTCCAATCAAATATGCTGTCAATCCAAGGTTGAAGAGCATGTAGAAGATGTCAAATATCATCTCCCTTGTGTTCACAGGATGCAAATCACCATAGCCCACAGTTGTTAGAGTAGTGATAGACCAGTAAATGGAAGTCACGTATCTTCTCCATATACCCTGCTCTAGGAAATTGTCTCCTAGGGCTGCTCCAATCCAGGTGTTATGTGGATCATGATAGCGTGCAGCAATAAGATAATAGAAGCATCCAGCAGAGTGTACTGCAAAAAGAGTGACCTACAGGGAGAATAGAAATCCTGATAAATCATAGCATTTTCTAGAAAGAATACATTTTCATTCATATCAATCTTAATCTTATCTTGGAACACTTACACATAAAAGTTTAGCACATCGAACCCCAAAATAGTTATAGTTCCTATCTTTCTCCAATCTATTGAAAGAAACATTTAAGGGAGTCATCAAAACAAACCGGACGTTTCATAGAGGAGCTAAATAAAAATATTGAGCCAAAAATATGATTTGTTTTCCTTTTTTTATTTATAAGGCTATTTAGCTGAGGAAAAACTATTTACCTAGAAAATAGGGCACTAACTCTTCGGAGACGCCAAAGGCGAAGCATGTTGAAGAAGCCATAGGACTGTAATGGTTTGGGGGAGATCTTCCGTGCTAGTTCCGTTGGGATTGTGGATATGATATCCAAAGCCAACCAAGAAGATGCATACTTCCAAGCAATCTTCTTGTGATCATCAATGAGTAGGTAGGTGGCTTTGTCAAGGTAAGCCACAAAGAAGGTTAGAACAATATCCACAGCAAAGAATCCATTGACAACGTTATCACAGATGGAGAGTGGGCTCTGTGGTTGTTTGAGAAAGCCAAATTCGAAAGGCGATACCCAAGCTGTATAGATGACCAGAAGAACGAGAAATGTCTCCCAAATTCTGCAAGATCAACCATTTTAAAGCTTAGGCTGATTGTTTAGCAATCAAATGAGTTGTTTTCTTTTTTTCTTTCTGCTGTTTGTAATGCTTTCTCAACATATATACTACTACCCCATACAACAACAACAACCGAGCCTCATCCCCAAACTAGTTGGGGTGAGCTATATGGATCCATTTGCGCCATTTTGCACGATCAATTGGCAAATCCGCTTCAATATCAAGAGATTTAAACAAACTAAAAGGTCAAGTAACAAACCAAAACCTGGCAGCAAATTGTTGACTGTCTGTAGAGCTGAATACATTTAAAATGATAAGAAGTTTCTGATTTTCCTCTAACAATGGTGAATGCATTTAAATTAGCTTTCAAAATCCTCCTTCCATTTCCAGACATGAAAATGTAGAAGAATTCAAAGAACTTGAAAATTGGGTAAAGCAAAAAGTGGTTGCGAATGCTGTTCACTATACAAGTCAAACACTAAGATTTCCAAGGCCAGAACACCTTTAATTTAGTCTGACAATTCAACAGAAGAATTCTAATCTAATGCTATTTAATAGGATCTGCCACTTTTGGAATACAATTCCAAACCCAGGTCACCAATATCACAAAATCAACAACTAAAATGGAAGGGTGATCTTCTGTTTCCATACAGAACCAAGGGCAAGAAGGATACTTGGCCGCCAGGAACCTAAGCAAGAAACAGGCCCAAAAGCCTGGACTCGAGATTCTAAACAACAAGTTGTGGTAATTGGTAAAACAACAACATACATGAAAAGAAAATTAATTTACCGAAAAAAGTAGGAGTAAGAAAGGGAAACAAAAAAAAGAAGGCAAGAAAAGTCCCAAGAGGCCTGGGAGGAAGCGGGGAAGAAATCATTATAAAAAAGAGTGACAAACAAAAGCAAAAGAAACTTTAATTAAACCACTCCTCCCTAGCAGCAGTAGCCATTCACAAAATGTTACCAGACCAATCAACGGCGTTGTTTTCCACATCTCCTTGTATAAAAACAAATAAACTAGCAAGTTGGAGTAAAAACCAACCAAACATCATTGAAGTATATACATGGTTAACAAGAAGGAAGAAGAAAAAAACCAATCAAAGTCTTGGGACCAAGAAAGAAAACAAGATTTCAGGAGACATGATCACCTGTAACGACGGTCATAAGGCGATATAATGAACCTATTGAGCTTAACTCTTCGGTTACTCCTTGCACCGAGTGAAGGCAAAATCCCTGTCGAGAGACTGTAATGGCTACCGTCTCTTGACAGCTGCTCTAACTCCTCTTGCCCACATACTGAAACCCTGAAGACACCTCTGTTACGCAGCAGAGTGTCCATTCTTTGCTGCTACGATGCTGCACTCGTGAGAGAAAGAAAGAAAGAAGAAGAGAGAGAGAGATCTTTCTTTTTCTTGGTTTATGAAATTATTACGACATGTTGCGCTTTCCTCCTCCGTGAGCCTTCTTTCTTTATAACGCCCTTTGCCACCGTTAGTAATTTCTTCCTATTATCTTATTTTATGACGGATGGATTTGCATAGCAAGTTTATTAGTCAACTTTGTATTTTAAATCATTTGGATTTTTTTTTATTACCAAAGGTGAAATACTTCTTGTATTTTAACGTCAAAAGTAGCACTAAGAAACTCTCTCTCTCTCTCTCTCTCTCTCTCTCTCTCTGTATATATATATATATATAGTATGGAATAGTATGTTTTTTTATACATTTATATTTAGGAAGGGCAAGATTTAAGAATAATTTCATCTCCACTTCACTAATCTACAGAATTCTAACAAAAAAACTCACTCTACACGAAACATCTTTTATAGTATATGTCGACCAACCCCTTGAAAAGCCAGCCATGGCGACGAAGAAAACCGTCTAATACTTCATCATTCTTCCGTTTTCGACAGTAGCCTCATTCCATTAACGCCATTTAGAGCATTGCTGGATAATTAGCCCGCGGATCTAATACTCTAATTTTCTGTAGCAGACTCATCATATATACTTCCCCACTTCACATGGAAGACTGGGAAATGACAGCACTAAGCGCAAGCAAGGTTAATCACAAGCTAGCCGTTGGGTTTCAAATCAAGAGCAAAAGCAACGAAAGAGCACGGCTGGCATTTCTTTGAACTACTCAAAAAATTTTGCCTTGCAAAGTTAAACTTTCTGGGTTGAATATTGTACAGAGACTGCAGTAAGAACAAAAGAAGGTCTAAGAAAACATTAAGTATTAATAAAGAAATCATGTTTTTACTCTAATACTTAAGTAAGCATGGCCTCAATATAGTCCCACTGAGGACAAAATTAAACACAGTACTAGACAATACTGTGAAACATACAGGATTTTAAGAAGATAGAAATTGAAGGTAACAATATTAGAGCTACACTTGTTCTCAGTTGAAAGACAGCATTACAGTTGTTATAGATCAATGATGGGGCATCCCTGTATAAAGATGTTAGGAACTCACGATGAAAGGTTCATTGATTTTCCAACTTAGAAGGTTCTACTCAGAAAACATTATGTTAGGCATTTTCATGGTGGAGGATGATTTTTGAATGAGAAAGTTCTACTCCAAGAACAATTTTAAACTCGAGTACGAGTTCCAAATCACCATCACACCCATTTCTGCCATGATTAACTTCATCAGTACCGGAAGAAAGGAGAGTTTTTAAAAATGAATAATTAGAGGTATTACCAGATGCCTTATCTTGTAAATTTGTCAAAGCCCAAACCGATTGAGCAAAAAGGCTTTCAAATAAAACATACATCAAAGTTTTAGACTAAAACCAGAGCGACCACAGGCCTTAGAAATGCCTCTGCGAGCAAAAGTTTTTCTACTGGCCAGAACGTTATGCATGACTTTTACGTAGGAAATGGCGCACGTTCGGAGGAACTTGAAGATACCCAATCTAGTTCCATGAAGTCAACTCTCGATCTCGAACCCCACTTGGTCAAAGAATATATGCAATCTGGATTTTCAAAGCCATGTGATAAGTACTACGAACAGTGAATTTCCCCGATTTAGAATAATGTCAAATAAGTTGATCTGAAGCATGTCTAAAGTTCCAAGGGATTTGAAGAATTTGTCGAGCTTCAAAAGGCTGAAAAATGGACTGAATAAGGGAAGAATTCCAGCCATTTCCATGAGGAAGTGAAAGAGAATCAACCGTAGCTGTATCTGGGAGTAATTCGGCGGCGTACATGCTTTGAAGCCATTCTGCTTTAGCAACAGGTTGTACTTACATGTATTAATTGATTTATCATCTCCAAATCGTCATCTGCATCCTTTCTCCAGCAAAGATCATCCTTGAAGAACACTTTTCCAGGTGTAGCTGACATTCCCAAGGTAATACTTAGCTTTCCGTAAGCTATAAATCAAAGATTTATTTCGAATGACCAGCTAACCTTGTTTTGCCAGCATTACAAGATAAAAACAATGGAAGTCTCTAAACCCCATACTCCAATCCGCTATGCTTGACATAATCTAAACCAGTTCATCCAGTTCATCCAAAGCAAATAGCTAGCAATGACAGCTTCAATTTCATGGAATAGAGGTTTTCAAACAGAAAACAACTCATTATGTATGTCTAAATGGATTGAGCCATCTCCTTGATCAAAATTTCATTTCCATCGATCGTGTCTTCTCTTTCCATCCTTTAACTTCTTGCAAACTTTATCCCGAATTGAAGGAGAAGACAAGCTTTTTTAACTAGCCAATAATAGCAGGAAGACCTAGTTACTTATTCTGACGCTTCACTACCTTAGCATCATCCTTCCTTAGATACAAGGAATTTTTTGTATGGGCAGGGAAATATTTTTCCTCCTTTTCTTCTTCTCTCCCTTGCTGGGTTTGGTTAGGTTATATGCCGGGTCTGGTTGGGCCATTTTCATATTTCTTTCCTTTTCTTATTTTATACTCCCCCTTATTGGGTTAGGCTAGGCCGGATATAATTTAAGAGTTATGAAGAATTATAAACTAGAATGGAAATTGAGGGAAAAAATATCTAAACATGGATGCCAACGAGCTCTAATGGTATCCTTTTTTTATGTTGTTGTAATTATCTTGACAAATTCTTTTTGATGATATGGAACGTGTACATAATGAAGTCACGGTGGTATTTTGGTGGCCTGTTTTTTTCTTTTTCTCTTTCCTTTTCTTTTCTTTCTCATCTCCTTGATTTCCGCATCTAAATTTCTTTCTCCCTTCTTGCATGCGCCAACCTTCTCTTCTCCTCTCTTTCCTTTTTTTTGGGCACAGTTGGGCCAAGAAATGGGCTTGGTTGAGCTTTTATATAGGCTCGGGTGAGCTTTTTTTAGGTTTGGTTGGGTTGTTTTTTTTGTTTTCCCCTTCTCTTCCTCTCATTCTTTATTTTGGGCCCAATTAGGCTTCCTTTATTAGTTGAACCATCGATATTTGAAAATGCTTGCATTTCAAAAACTCTTTGCCCATGAAGAATATTTTTAATAGAGATTTTTTACAAAGGTCATTTCTATGGAGAATTTTAAGGACAAAATGTTATGATGAATATAGTTTCGGGGAGATCATTGAATGAAGATGTGTAGATTTTGTATTGAGAATTCATAGATTTTTTTTGAAGGTTTGTAGATAAGTATTACCATGGTGAAGATCATATGGACAATAAAAATGATAATGTTGTTTTTTTCATTGAAAAAATCAAAAGATTTTCTTATGTAAATGGAGTTACAGTTCCCGTAAATTATATGATCTTGGGTAACGCATTGTGGGGTGTGATAACCTCTTTCCTTTTCTACTCAAGTTGTGTTTACTTCCTTAACTATTAGAGTTAATCCTTAGTTATTAATCTTTCTATCTTATTTTTTAAGGCATAACAATTCTCAGTATCATGCTTGTTATTGTGATGAATGAGACAAAATTCATTAAGATTTCATGTGTTCACATTGGTTTTCAAAAGAAAAGATATTACACAAATTCTTTTCCCTTGATGGAAGTCAATACCTCATTATGAGTGGTGGTTATGAGCACAAGAAATATTAGTCAATCGCTAATGGATCCCTTTGGGTTCCTTTTAGATGCTCTATGGTTGTAAGAGACTGATGGCATTAATAAGATTTTTCTCTCTATTATTTGAACTGTGAGTGTCATTGTCTGGCCATGCTTGTGTTTTTTACTTAAATGTAATTTTTCATTACTTGTTTCACTTTAAGAAGAGTTTGGTCAAGAAAATTATACAATCATTCCTATAAACAATTGTTGTAAATCCCACTAATCAGGGTTTTAATAGCAATGAGATTATCTTTAGATATTTTTCATGGAGAATTGGAAAAGAAAAGGATTATTGCCAATTATAGAAACTTTGCACTTATTTTTTAGATTCCAGATCATGATTATGGTCCATATGAAATCCTTATCATTAAAATATCTTTTAATCCAAAGTCTCCCTATAAGGCATAATAATAAAATTTTCTTTTCTAAGTTTTTCGAGCCTTGAATGACCAACTCATCTCCATCTTAGCTAAACACCAATTGACTACTTGTCCATAATTTGATATCCATACTTTGCGTAAGAAGCCATCTTTTATGACAATAACAACCATATGAGATGAAACCACTTGGAAAGCCAATTTAGACATTTGATAACAAGACATAAATAAGCTGTAAAATATTACAAAAACCGTTTATTTCCCATGATGGTTCATCTTCCCCTTCCTCCAACCTCTTCTCCTTCTTACTCCAACCCACTTTCCCAGATCTAATTATCCCTTACCACCAAATTTTAACCTTTTCTTTTGTCCACTTGTCCCACTCTCATTTTACTTTGAGAGGTTTCCCCACAACTAGAAGACTTTTAACCTAAAAAGAGTGAAAAATAATTAGCAAAAAGCACCAAAATAATGTTTATTTAGAGAAACCTTTGGGGTTGTCTTTTTCCCTTATGTGGAAGAGTAATTGATAGAAAAAGTAGGGAAAATCACACCAAAACATCAAAAGCCTGAATTGTGAGGAAGAGAGAAATTTTGTTTTTTAGGTCACCAAACTAGTTCATTTCGACCAAAGAATTCCATAGGGTATATAGGAGCAAGAGAAGAAGAAAATGAAGAAGAAAGTATAGAAAAAGAGGCACTAACCAAGGAGAAAGAAGTAACCTTATTCTAGAGAGAAAAAACCATCATCATCCTCTCCTCTACTACCCATTCACCATAGGAGCCACCAGAAGCCTCCACAACACCTCAAACCATTCTTAAGGTAAGTCATTATCCTTTTTCCTTTTTTTTTTTGTTTGAGGTTTATGTTAAAAATAGTGTAAAATAGTGCTTTTTTATTTTAAAATCCATGAACACGAGTTAAAAATGGTGTTTTTATGCTTAGTTAGCCTTAATCTAGATATTGTATGATTTTTGTAATAGATATTAAAAGAAAAAAAAATATGATGGTTAATTATGTGAAAAATGAATGCATAAAATTTAAAGGATGATATATTTTCAATAAGTGATGATCAGATCCTAATCAATTTAATCTATGTGCAAGAGGGGTCTGATCCATTAACAACATGGGCCTAATTATTTTTCAATGGTGAGTTAATTAATTTCAGAATTAGAGACAGTTTTGGGCTTGTTTTTCCTAACACACAGTTTACTCTAACAAACATAATTTGTTATTTAACCTTGGATCGAGCTGAAATTTTATCAAATATTTCTAAAGGTCTTCTTCTATATTGGTTTAAAATTTCAGGACAATCAGACTTTGAAAATGCCTTCTGATAAGGTTAGAAGCTACTATGAGGGAATCATATAATTAGTTTTCTAATTGATTTATATTTTTTTTTCTATTTTATTTAGAACTCATTTATTATTTTTTCAGTTTTTTTTACAAATTTTTACCTATTATAAATAGTGATATTTAATTTTTTTTTATAGACTTTGATTTCAAAAATTATTATTGTGTGTGAGGTTTTGCTCATGCTTTTTGTTTTTTCATTGAACTACTCTGACTTATGCAAAATGGAGTGAGATTAATAATGCTTATTTTTCTTACATGAATACGATTTTACTTATGTATAATAGGGTATATTTTTAACACTAATAACCTTGTTCATTGTTTTTCTAGTTTGTGTGTTTCTTTATTATAGGATTTTAAAGACATCTTTTCTAATGACATTCCTGGTAGGTTGCCACCTATTTAGGGAATTAAGCACCACATTAATCTTGTACCTAAAGAATTTATACTTAATCGGCTAGCCTATAAAAGTGATCCTGATGAGATAAAGAAACTTCAAAGGCAAGTGGGAGAATTAAATGATAAAAGGGTACATAAAAGAAAGCATGAATCCATGTGCAATTCCAATATTATTAGTACGAAAAAAGGATAAGACTTGGAGGACGTTATTGATTGGCGTGCTATCAATAATATTTAGGTAAAATATAGACACTCAATTCCTATAATTGATGATATGTTAGATGAATTGCATGGATCTTGTATATTTTCTAATATTGATTTGAAAAGTGGATATCATCAAATAAGAATGAAAGAGAGAGATGAATGAAAAACTATCTTTAAAACCAAATATGGTTTGTATGAGTGGTTAGTTATGTTTTTTGGACTTATTAATGCACCTAGTACTTTCATGAGATTAATGAACCATGTTTTGTGTAATTTTATAAGTAAGCTTGTTGTGATTTATTTTGATGATATTTTAATTTTTAGAAAGAATTTAGAGGAACATGTTGAACATTCAAGGAATGTATTAGTTGTTTTGTGAAAAAAATATTTATATATTAATATGAAAAAGGTGTGATTTTTTCATGGAAAAAGATTGTATTTCTTGGATATGTTATTAGTGCAAAAAGTATTAAGATGGATGAGAAAAATATTAGGGTTATCCAAGAATAGCGTACACCTAAGCCAATCACTGAGGTAAGAAGCTTTCACGGTTTAGCTAGTTTTTGTAGGAGATTTGTTAAGGATTTTAGTACTCTAGACGCATCTTTAACCGAGATAATTGAAATCTTTGAGTTTTAAATGAACCAAAGAACAAGAGTATACTTTTAATTTATTGAAGGAAAAATTAATTTTGGCTCCATTGTTATCATTACCTGTTTTTACTAAAGCTTTTGAGATTGAATGTGATACCTCAGATATATGTATTGTAACTGTTTTAATGTAGGAAAAAAGACTAATAACTTATTTTAGCAAAAAGCTTAATGGTAAAATATTGAATTATTCTATTTATGTTAAAGAGCTTTACACTTTAATAAGAACTTTGAAGACTTGACAACATTACTTGTAGCTTATGAAGTTTAAGATACAAATCAATCATGAGTCATTAAAACATTTTAATTATTATATTTATGATTAAAAAACACTTTATACTTTGATAAAAACTTGGAGAATTCGTTATAACACTTGTAGCCTAGAGAGTTTGTTAAGTTATTGAACCATTTATTAAATTGTTACATTGTTACATTTATTACTTGTAACAAAATTATTAAAATTCACTTTTCTTATAAAACAAATGAATTTATTAAAATTCACCTCATCACGTGACATAATATGCTAGGTAAATGTTTGTTTCTTCACATAATATATTCTATCAATTGGGTTTTATGTGATGCAAAAGAGGGATGGATCTTATGGAATTTGATGATTTTATATAGGAAAGATAAATCATAGACTATTTAACATTTCTATTAATTTAAACTGACTAAAGAATTTGACTGGGAAAAAAATAGAAACTTTCATTTATTCCAACACCAAGTTTAACTCACATCATGTCACTGAAAGTGGTGAGAGTTTTGTTTTCTAGTTTTTTTAGATGGGATGGTGGCCGAGAGGTCAAATAAACATTGATAAGGGTAATTTAGGTATTTACAAAAATTCAGTGTGTGGCTATTAATTGACAGTGTGCCGATAGCATCACCTTTTATACATTTTTACAAGTATGCAAGCAGATCCTCCTTTTACAACCAAATAATAATAATAATAATAATAATAATAATAATAATGTACTTAATTCCCTAAGGTTAATGCTCCTCCTAGCTAAATAAACTAACCTTGAAGGTGACTATAGGAACTAAATGTGGTAGTGTATTTTGTAGGTATTAATGAAATAATCTTGGCTTCAAAAGCTATTGTTTATAGATTTTTTTTTTTTGTTTAAATTCTAGTATCTAAAAGTTTATTGAATTCTAACTAATTCAGTCGAGTCGAGTCGGTCCAGTAAGAAGTAAATTTTCTTCAATAATAATATATTTTATTCATAAAACTTAAATTTAAAATTTTATTTTAAAAAACAAGTATCGAATAGCTCGAACCAACATCAATTATTAGGCCCCGTTTGTTTGCTGAAAAGTAGTTTTCTTTTGAAAAGTAAATTCTGAGGAAAGTGAATTCCGAGAAAGTGAATTCCGGGAAAGTATTTTTCGATATTTGGTAGTGTAATGAAAAATAAGTTGGAAAACACTTTCCAGTGTTTGGTTATGTCATGGAAAATGAGCTGGAAAATAACTTATTAATGTTTTATTTTTCTCAAGTTTATTAAAATAATGAGGAACAAATCTTACAAATTAAAAAGTTGAATGAGAATGAAATTGAAAAAAAAATATAATTTCATAAATTATCTCAAATAAAATAAATAATAATCAAAATAATAGAGATCAAATCTAAAAAATTAAAAAAAAT
>Ga0307515_10012160_pt1 | contig 16230 bp, 14 predicted proteins | sample 17_EM_MG_FD_194513 | JGI IMG/M metagenome (GOLD analysis project Ga0307515, IMG submission 194513) | Populus trichocarpa ectomycorrhiza microbial communities from riparian zone in the Pacific Northwest, United States - 17_EM | ecosystem: Host-associated > Plants > Roots > Unclassified | place...
GGGCCGGCAGAGAAGGACTTGGCTGGAGAGGATTTGAGGAAGGGCTCAATTCTCAAACCGAGAAAGTAAGACGTGGACAAGTAGTAACAAGGCAGGTGTGCGGATACAACTAAATGAGCCGGAAACCCCATATTGGTCAATTGGGCACTTAACGGCATGTCTGGTATCGCTTATACCTTAGGATGTACTTTTAGATGTGGTTATTGATGGCAGCCAGAGTCATCCAACAGCTGTAACGTACCACTATAGAATAGAAAATCATAGATGCTAGATCCAGGCTATTCTGAGAATCTACTAGTGATTGATTGGACCCAAGCAATAATCAGTCCCCAGTAGCTAGTTTTTCGGTTCTGTACCTGGTATGCCTTGAGAAACGTGAACATTTAAAAAAAAGCCGTAGCTTTAGTACTACCCAAACGCCTCCCAATGCGCATACCTCCTTCGAGTTCCCTCTCGGGGTATGGACTCGGTACACAATTACATCCACCTATCCATGGGCCCGGTTCCTTAAGCTGTGTGTTTCTGTCACCCTCTCCTAAACCTCACACAGGAGCCGGATTCCTAGACATCGGCAAGTAGGTCGTCCAAATCGTCACCGTCATCCCACCCGCCTCCCTTCCTTCTCGTCACGACAATGCGCTCCTCCTCCTTCTGCTGCTGCTCGGACACGGCGCCTAACAGCTCCTTGAGCTGTTCTTCGGTGACTTTCTGGCGCAGCTGGCCGGATCGTGCGAGCGTTATCAGGCGGTTCTCGACGTCGGTGGCGCGTGACTCTTTGACGAGGCGGATTCGACCGAGACGATCCGCAGCTGGGGGTGTGAGGATTTGGGCGAGCAGAGAATTACGTGCTTCAGCTGTGCGGAGAGGCTGTTAGCATAGAGGGCCCGAAATGGTGAGATGGTGAGATGGTGCGCGCGTGTCAGCTGTGGGACTGGGACAGGGGAAGGTGGGATGGCAGTCAGCGGGCGTCAGAATCGGTGGCCGAGAGTTGGGGGCCTTGGGGGTTTGGAGTAGGATTTTTGTTCTTGAAGGAATAGGTGCGTACCTTCGCGTTGTCTGTGAGAGAGGATGTTAGCTAACAGGCTCGCAATGGTTTGGCAGACTAATGCACCTCTGCTGGTCTTCCTGTCCGCCTTCGCCGCCGCTGGGGCTCCCTTGCTGCTGGCGGAGCTGCTGTAGGCGCGCGCGCCGGATCTTGAGGCTATGTTAGCGATACGGTGAAGGAGAGGTTAAAGGAGAGGTATTGAGGCATACTTCTTCGAGATCTGTCTCAGACATGGTGATGTCCGGAGAGGTAGTAGTATGGAGGGGTATTCTGGGGGAAATATCACGATGCCGGTTTGGCGGGGTGTCTTGCAGAAGTGTGCAGCGGGTAGAAAACAGTCTCCGTAGAGCCTTGATTTCTACGGTGACCGGAGACTGCTGAGACCGAGGCACGGCGCTTTCCCATGCTGTTGTGCGCTCGAGAAAGGGTCATGCGTCCAGCAGAGCGTGCGAGGTGTTGCGGTAGAACATGCAAAGGCTTCCTCAAAAGGACTATCCAGATACCTAAGCCACTGAGTATTTTGGCATTGAAACTGCCTCGAATGCTCGTCCTAGACATGTTCTTTTGTTGTGGCACAAACTAAACAAAACGGCATACCCAACCAACAGGGCACGGCGCAGCTCAAGCTTTGGGGGCGAAAGCCTGTCAAAACCGATTTGTCTCCGTGTATACCTGCTTAGTACAAGCCGAGTGCTCGCACAGCAGTACATAGTGCGGCACGCATTCCATTGTAGTCAATATATCGGCATCCCTTGGTATCTATTGGTATCTATCGGTATTTATTGATCACCGTGGAATCAGAAGCACAAGACCCGAGACTTGGTCGGAGTGGCTGATGTCGATCGACTGAGGATTTATTGATAACTGGTCGGGTTCCTTGGATGGGCCGTGGAATGGGGCATGAAATGGGGCGTGCATTGACAGCGAGCGTGAACGGGCCTCACAGGGAAACGGAGCCCTGGAGGTACCTAGTAGTTATCTCTGTTCCTTTCTCTCAAGCTCCAAAACTGACCAGGCCTTGCACGCGCGCTTGCAGGTCTTCTTCCAAAGACATCATCAGCATCCTTCCCGTCCGTCATCTCCACCTTCCTCCGCCTTCCCTTCCCATTAATCTCGCGTCCCGGAAGAGTTTCTACTCTTTGATCGTCCTTCGCAATGCTTCTATTCTGTTATTGATGATTTATTTTCCCTGACCTACGAGTCCCTCCTTTGTGTCCCCTTCCCCAACCCTGTACCTAGCCGTCCAAGCCTCGCAATCCGTCAAGCTGGCTGAGTACGTTCTTTTTTAATTAACCATCGTCCCACAACACAGCCCGTCCCCATACTTAGAATTGAATCCGAATCGTCGCACTAACTTCTGCATCTTGTTATATAGATACCTGTACACCGGCCCGTGGATTCACGCAGGTGGCCTGACCACGCCTTCACGTTCACAATCCCAAATACGCTCCTTAACTCCAACCCCAAAGGTCGCAGGGCTCAAGCAAGTCACCAAGTCGACGTCCACACCACAGCTAGGCAAGATGGCCGCCGTCATGGCTCCTCCAAACCCGTCATCCCTCTTCCGGACCGACTCGGAAGTCATGAACACCATCCCAGATCCACGTGCTCCGAGCCCTGCTTCTGCCCCGTCGAGGTCTGATTCCACCGATTCCGGTCATCACCCAGACCTAAACAACGAGGTTGCAACCCTGAGTACCAAGCTCATCAATGCCATCAACTATCAGACCAGTCTGGACGATTCCTTACAAGCCACGCGCCATGAATTGGAGGCTGCACGAGAGCGATTAGTGCAGTTGGAAACGGCTGCAAAGGAGCATGCAGAGATGATTGGGAAGGGCTTGTTGGTGAAAAGGGACGATTATGATAACATGGAGAGCGAGTTGAGGAAGGAGCTTGCCGAGGAAAGGAGACAAAAAGGCGTTGTAGAAAGAGAAAAGAGAAGAATAGAGTCGGAGTTGGAGAATTTAACAACTGCCCTTTTTGAAGAGGCTAATACGGTATGCATCCCAATCCATAGTTCCGCTTCCATTGAAACAGCCGCTGATTCTCCATAGATGGTAGCGGCGGCAAGGAAGGAGAGAGAGGCTTCTGAGAAGAGGAATGAGCAGTTAAAAAATCAGCTCAACGATACAGAGCTGCTTCTAGCCTCTCACCAAGAGCAATTACAGGACCTTAAGGCCGTAATGCAACAGATGAGCTCGGACCGAGATGAGAACGAAAACAATACACATAGTTCCACTGCACCCTCTACACCTGGGGTTGTGCCGCAAGATAAGTTGAGCAGGATATTTGAGGCGGCGAACCTTACTCCAAATACACCCGGATCAGATGACATACCGCCGGATCAGCCGCTACGATTCTCTCATCTGATACACCCTGTGCTGCGATCAGATCTTCAGTCTTACAAGGAATTCCAGGAAATGCTGAAGGTCTCTCGGGCCTCAGCACCTACAAGCCGAGCGGCAAGCGGCAACTACGGTGGCATTAATGTTATGGGTCTTGGTGCTCTTAGCTCCATGAGCCAAGCCAATGGCTCCTCAACCTCCCTTCCATCCGCCCACAACTCTCCTAATCGGCAGAACGGAAACGGTTCTCCACGTGACTCCGCTTCCTCTCTCCCTCCACTTAAAGAAAACAAGTTCTACAAGCGTGCCTTGGCTGAAGACATCGAGCCAACGCTTCGTCTTGACATTGCACCCGGTCTTTCATGGCTCGCCCGCCGCACAGTCCTCAACAGTATGACAGCTGGTGGCCTTGTTGTCGAGCCGCACCCGCTTATCCCTAAATTTCATGGCCCGGTCTTCGCGTGCTCGCTCTGCGGTGAAAATCGCAAAGGGGAACTCTACACTCGGAAGCACCGCTTTCGAACAAGTGAAAGTGACGATGCGCAGCGGTACCCACTTTGCGATTACTGCGTTGGGAGAGTTCGAGCAACTTGCGATTATATCGGGTTTTTGAGGATGGTAAGGGATGGGCACTGGCGCGCAGAGACAGAGGATGAGAGGAAAAGTGCGTGGGAAGAGAGCGTGAGGTTACGTGAGCGCATGTTTTGGGCTAGGTTGGGTGGAGGTGTCGTGCCTGCATTTGTGCCCCTTCGGGAGAGCCCGCGAAGCCCGACGTTCGCGACTAGGGGCGGCGTGAAGGTGGAGAGGAAGAGCGAGGAGTCGAGCATCAATGGTGCTATTGACTCTGCGGTTGACATGCGTGATCCCAAGAAACTGGAGCCGCAGGAGTACGACCCGTTCCGTTCTGATGGCAAAGAAAAGAGGGTGAGCATTGGGAAGACGGTCATTTCCCCCCGAGTTGCGACCCCCGAGAAGCTTAATTCAGATGAAGAGAAGAGGGTTGAGAAGGCTGCGGAGGAGCAGCTGCAGAACGAAGTCAAGAAGTCGATGCACTCTCTCTCTCTCGATGACCCAACAGCAAAACTCGACGGTGCAGAGACGCCTTTACAGAAAGGAAAAGATAAGGAGCAAAGGCTATCGATTACCATTCCTGGGGCTTTCGAATGAACGGGCTAGTCTTCTCGCCTCATCCAAACATTTTGGGTCATTTCATCCTATCTACTTCTCTTCTCAATCCTGCGGCACTGGATATGCACATTTACCTACCGCTGCCTGCAGTAAACGATCCCTGTTTCTATCAATGTCACACTACCAGTGTCTTTGGAAAGGGGTCAAATGGGCGGCTTCGCATTCTTATACATGTGCTCATTTCGCCCTTTCCGGTTAATTGGTGAGAGCTTTAGGGCCTAGTAATTAATGTATTGCACTAAAAAGGGGCTTAGCGCTATTCCGTTAATCCGTTAGGATCTTGAGGCTTCCAGGACAGAGGCCTGGAAGGAGGAAGACTGATTTTTGTACGATAGATGAAAGTATGGGCTATGAACCTGCAATGGGGCGCATACTTGTTTTAGGTGTGCTGTAGAAGATTGGAGGCGTCTCCAACAGGCGCAGTCGGTGAATGTGGATGGGATTGATCATCAATTACATCTACATGGGGTGACATTACACAAATATAGACATCCCTTGCCCGTGAACTCTTCACGTAGGGTTTTGTATAGGTTACTAATTCATCTACACAACCTCTTCATCTCATCTTTTACCTTTTCAACTCTTACAGTCCCTGTCGGTCCCACTCGAATCCAAACCAACAAGCGGCACGTCCTCTCCCAACTCCCACTGCACCATCCCCTGCTTCCCCTTCACCAGCTCCTTGATCATGAAATTCACGACACACCGTACCCCCATCTCCTCGCCCCTCCGCACCACCCACCCGTTCATATACTCGACCTCAGTCCGCCGCCCAGCCCTAACATCCGCCAACATGCTGCTGACATTCTCGCGCGTCTTACTCGCCACACCCACGACGAGCGTCTCCAGCCGGCCCGGATCGAAGCGGTGCACGACGCCGGGGATGTGCTGCAGCTCGGGCAGCGCGCGCAGCACGAGGCTGGTCTCGGCCAGCAGCAGGCGCATGACCCGCGTCAGCGCGTAGTTGTACAGCACGGCGCCGTTGCGCGCGTCTAGTAGCACCGTCAGCGGGTTGATGATCGAGTTCACGGCCAGCTTCTCCAGCCGCAGCATCAGCAGGTCCGGCGGCGAGAAGCTGGTTGCGCACAGCACGGGCGTGCGCAGGAGTGTGCGGAGGAGGTAGCGCGATAGCGCGGTCCAGGGGAACTCGGGCGAGCCGGGCGCCGGATCCGAGTATGTGGCTGGGGCCGGGTGTTTGGGTGGTGAGGGCGGGGCGCCGGGCGGGTTGCTGGGTAGGGTGGGGCGGAATTTGGAGCGTGGTGCGTAGGGGGCCTGGGGTTGGTAGTGGGTGTGTGGGAGCAGGCCGAGGGAGAGGGTGCCCTGGCCGGCGTGGGTTGCGGCGAATAGGTCGTTGGGCTGGCTGTTTACGCCGTGCGAGTTTATGCCGAGCATGTAGAAGGGTCGTTTGGAGGGGTCGGGGAAGATGTGTTCGTTAACTTCGTCGATGGTGCCCATGCCGTTTTGGAGGAAGAGGACCACGGAGTGAGGCGTGATGCGGTGGCGGACGCTTGAGAGAGCGGAGAGCGCCTGCGTGGTCTTCACGCATAGGATCAGCGCATGGATTGGTTCTGTGGATTCACCCTGCAGAACTTGCTGTTTTGGTGATTGTGAAGATTCATCTGAGGCCGTTTTGGAGGGGTGTAGTGTATCCTCATCCTCAAATGTTACTTCTTGGCCGTGAAAGCGTGGGCGTAGCATAGCGAGCTCGGCCTCGAAACCCGACCTGGCTTCTACGGCATCATGTGTCTTTATGCGAATCTCTTGCGGCCCCTCATTCCATTCTTTAAGTGTCTGAGGCTTGTGGAATATCAGTGTTACGGGTGGAGGGTTAGGTATTCCACGCAGTGCATGTGCCATGAACCGTCCGACGTTCCCCATGCCCATGACATGGATGCGTCTATCAAAGACTGGCATTGTACGGTAGAATTCGGCAACGTTCCGAAACTGATGACGGGTAGGTTGTTCGTCAATCGCTCCAGGGCTGTGAAGCTGTCAGCTTTTGTTGTACATGGTTGGATATGCCCAATCTACCTTTCGCTGTGCTTGGGTCCACTGACTTTCACGCCATCAATGGCAGCTTCACTCCACCATGATTTCCCGAGCGATCTAGATTGGAATAAGGCCACTCGGCCCAGGCGATTGCTACCTGGGCTGCATCGGATGAAACTGTGAGCTATTCGAGGCCGCAGCCTGGGAAGAGGGTAGGAGAGAATTGGGGAAGACAGATTGAAGTAGGGGAACTATTGAGGGCTAATTCAAGTGATAAACCCGGCAATATAAATTCGCAGGCGTAGGGGAGTGAAATACAGTATAAATGGTCATGGAGGAGCATCGAAGCGTCTATCTTGTCTTAATGTCGGCGTTGAATGGAGATGATTGGCTTCAGAAGCACAGACCAGAAGGCTTGAAAGAAAGTGGAAGGCATTCCCATCATCACCGCTGTATGATCGACATCTCTTTTATACTTCTGTCTCCTCCTGCACTTCTAAAATCTACAGAACACTTCAGTACTGGCTGCTCGTACTCAGTGCTAATTATGGATACCGTGGATCTACATCCACTGCTTGAGCATCTAGAGGGAAACATTGATGACCTCGAAGAAGCTCTTGCGCCCCTCTTGAACGCTCCACTGTCCGACGTTGCTAGCAAGCTACCTCTTCTCGACAAAGCGAAGCTCCATGTCATGATCACCTATGCAATTGAATCTATTCTATTTTGTACGTTTCACCGTCACTCAAGGCAGATACAGTATTCTAACGATGCCCCAAGCATACCTTCTATTAAATGGCGAGAACGCAAAAGAACATGCCGTCTTCACCGAGCTCACCCGCCTCAGGCAGTACTTCGAAAAGATTAAGAAAGCAGAAGCAGGCCCACTCAAGAGAGATCTCAGCCTAGATAAGCAAGCCGCCGGAAGGTTCATCAAGCATGCCTTGGTACGGTTGAAACATTGGAATATTTGTACGTACAATACTTACGCACATACAGTCTGGAAATGGGAGGTATGACCTCGAGCGTTCCGAGCGACAGGCCAGGGAGGAGGCCAACGCACACATCAAATTCGACGAGCACTCCGAGCGTATCAAGCAAGAAGAGGTATCGAAAAAGCGAGAGGCTAGTGCGGTAGAAGGCTTGTCTGGGGATGAGGAGGGCGAGAGTAGCTCTGAGGACTCACGAGACTCCGAATCCCCGTCTGCACTGGACAAAGGCGTTGAGGCAAATGCCCTCCGGGGGAGGGGTAAAGGCGGCAGGCGCACAAAGAAGGAGAGGAGGGAGAAAAAGAAGGAGAAAAGAAATAAAAAGAGCAATAGGCAACGTAAGCTCGAGGTCGAACCTCGCAATCTAGTCCAAGATCAACGAGCAGGACCCCTTCCTCCTCGGAGGCCCAAGTCGAACCTCCCACCTAGAGGACACAGTGCAGCATTCCAAGCATTACTCAAGGGCCCTCTACCCAAGAAAGAATCCGATAGCCGGATAACGGCAAACCGGGATACAAATACGAATGGCTGAACTCTTGGGCGAGGTCTCATTTCTGATACTGCACATATCCTAATGCTCTCCTAGGAGAGGTGTATGACCACAGGCATCCTGGGTTGCCGATATTTGATAGGTATCCACCCGCACCGAGGGTTTCGGTGCGTCGGTTTGTTCGCTGGCGACTTCGTGCTGGATGATGCAAGTCAAAGTGAAATCCGTGCTGCAGCATACAGATGTGATACACGATCACGGATTGAGAGTTTGTCGAGAGGAACAGTTTATTAGCGTTTGCTTTGAGGGTATATACACTCAGCAAAGCCTTTTATGCATGTATATAATTCCACGCGAGAATCTCTAATGTACTCAAAGCGGCCTACCGTAGCAAATATGAATCAAAATTATAGCCGTAGCAAAGGCATTTCCCAATGACTATAGTGCATGGGTCTCAAATCCAATAGTTCCGGCCCGTGCACAGTTCTTCCTCGGTCCCTGCGCCGAAGCGAAGATCCGATCCTTCTCGAATGCTTGAAGCTCTTCGCCATCCGCATCTGAACCGCCGCCTCCAACAACACCAATTCCTTCCATCAACACAATCCTTAGACCTCCGTCCAAACCTCGTCGAAAATGCCTCGTCAATCCCGCAGTTCCAGCGCCCCACGCCGTCCTACGGCTACCCCAGCTCGCCAGCCGGTTACTCCTCCTGGCCCTGCCCCAGCCCGTCCCGCTACAACTGCTGCTCACCCACCGGCTACTGCTCAGCAGCAACATCCTCCAGCACAGGCTGCTCCCCAGCAGAGTGCTGGACCAGGTTTATTCGGCCAAATGGCGAGCACTGCTGCGTAAGTACCAGTATTCTGTACTGCACCGCACAAACGCCTCCACGCCATATAACCATCTATTACTGCTCTGTACTGCTTCTTTCCAAACATCGGCATTAATCCTCGTATATTCCAAAAGATCTACGCTAACTAATATCTTTCAACAGCGGTGTAGCAGTTGGCTCATCTATCGGCCATGCCATTGGCGGCTTCTTTGGCGGTGGCTCCTCCGCACCCGCTGAATCCCAATCCGCACAAACCGCACCCGCAGAGCAGCAGTACGCCAATAGCTCCTCAAGCACCTATCAGTCTGGTGTGTGCCAAACTGACGTCAACAACTTCCGCAAGTGCATGGACGAGAATCAGGGCTCCTTAACAATTTGTGGGTGGTATTTGGATCAGCTGGTTTGTGGTGCACACTTAGACAATCGGTGGCGAATTTTCATGCTAACATATATGCTCGTTCAACAGAAAGCCTGTCAGCAGGCCGCAAGCCAGTATTAGTTTCTCTACTCGGTTGATCAAAATCGTCGGTTGGTCATCAGTCGAACAGTCTACGGCAACTATTTCATGACCAAGTGATTGGGCCCGGTTCAACATGCAAGCCCTGGAATATCATAAGAACGCATGTAGCATTGTCTGGGAGTTTTCGGTAGCGCTATATTGTAAATTAAGAGAATAACATCCAGCAAGCATCACCATTACATTCTCCCTAGCGCCTCATGTTGATAGCATCAAATACAGTAAATCGAAGTTTAACATTAAACCCTTTTACCAGACGATCCTGACCAAATTTTGACTTTCCTACTAGCTGTAAAGCAAAGGTACGCTAGATTTTAAGCTTAGTATTAGAACTCTTGAACTCCAATAACCGACTTCATTGTGAGTTACCGCCTCGTCCGACTTGCTAGTCCTATGTATTTCCCATATATCAATCTTTCTATCCCAGCTTCAAATTAGAACTTGGACTTAAAGCTTTTCTTCAAGTTTAAATTCTATTAAGTCTCGCACTTCCATTAATTTAGACAGTTTTCCAAACCCTCTCAAGCTGCACGCCCCGGACTTTGGGTTTTCCTAATAATTGTACACCTTCAGCTACGTCACATCTTCAGGAGACGGCCAGTATAGCAAACATCGAAATCCTACCACAAAGCACTGCCAAGTTTTATAGATAACATGGTGCGCCACGGCAAATCCATATTCGTACCCTTTATAGTCAGCATATCTCCTCTCCTATTTCCACACTAGCCCGCGCCAGTACCGCCACGGTAAACTTCTCCTCTATATCTACAGAACTCTTTTAAACAGAGATGGACGGCCAACCCAAACGCTGGGCCCCTTATAAGGCTGACACAGTGGGTGTCCTTAGAGGGGATCGCGGGACCTGGGATTTGGACATGACGCCTTATGCGAGTCCGCATAGTGGCTGGAAAAGGATGCAGCAGGGAGAGATTGTTGGTGATGAGACTGTTGTCAGAGGGGATTCTGATGGTGCGTAATAAGGAGTCTACATCTACGAAAGACATCCGGATGGCAAGAAATATTTCGAGGGAGGACAATAGAGAAGAAGAGATAAACTATAACACGAAGGATCTGAATCACGAAGTTCCTTCCGCAGTCCAAACAGTCTTTAAAACAACCCCCAAGATACCAAATCCACCACCGATCATTTCTCCCTATGATCCTTTTCATCCACACACCGGGTACCTAGGCCACTGTTCCCCGCGGGAGCTTTGAAGAGACAAAAAACTACAGGAACGCCAATTCAGGACTTCCTTACAATGCCACTTATCGAAGAGCAATACGTAGCGCACGGATTGCCAGTGCTACAAATATTTGCAGGGGAAGTGCAGCGGAAAGAGAACGCGAAGGCTGATGTGCTTCGGAGGGTTTGTTGATGTTCGGGGGTTGTGTTCAAGGAAAGGAGTGAAAATGCAAACGGTTACAGATGGGGAGCTTTGATGAGCTATCAATAGTGATTATTGCTATGCATGATAATCGTTCTTTATGCGGGTATCATCTGTTTCGCCTATCGTACAGTGTATCATAAACTATTTTTCATTCTCATCCTCATTGGGCTCGAAGTTAAGCTGTTGCAGTGTTAGTGGAGCTAAATTGGTCGAATTGGGATTGATGAAGGCATACCTGATTTCCATTGTAGAATTGCCGAGAATTTGGATCACGCTCGAGGTCCCGCTGCTCTTTAACTCTCTGATCCGCTAATGTTCGTACCCTGATACTTGATCCGGCCGAAGACCCTGGTTCCGACCCCATTGACCTACCTTCTCCCGGGTCTGCACTTCCTTCCTGATCAGGCTGCGCACCGTATCCTGTTACGGACTTAAGTGCACCCCCCAGTAACCCTACACTGCCAGAGACAAGGCCTACTGCTCCAGAAACCACGCCAATGACCCCACCATACAAGGTGCCTAAGATGCCACCGCCCGCGTTGCTGTATGCTTCAGTGAAACCTTGGACGGGGACAAGGACTAGAGTTGCACCAGGAGCTAAGTCGATGTATTCAAGGGATGCAGCTTCGTCGGATACGGAGAGGGTACGGCTGGGAAGTGGGGCGAGGATGTGTTTAAAGGTATAGGGGGGTGGAGAATTGGAAGGTAGTTCCGTACGAGAAGCGAGTTCCTCATCAACCCATAACCGTACATCATCCTGCAGCGTTGAGGTGCGTGGAAAGTATGCACGAATTGTACTACCATCAAATAGCCGAATATTGAGATGCACGTTCTTCGAGCCCACCGCAACATTCTTCGCCTTTGTGGCCTGCGCCTCTACCTCCACTAGTGCAGCTTGCTCCAGGCATCGTCGTTCTGCGTCCTCAGCCGCTGCTGCTCTCTGTGCATCCTCTCGCGCCTTCCGTTCCCGCTTGTCGGCCTCGATACGTGCTTGTATACGCTTGAGTTCCTCCCGATCCTCTTGCTTCTTCTTCCGAGCTTGCGCTGCAGCGCTAAGCTGCCGTGACTTTGTGGAAGATCCGCTGGCAGCTTCAAGCTCCTCCTCGACGGCCTTCTGCTTCCCTTTAGCTTTGGCAGACCGCGCTGACTTTTCGGCCTCTTCCTTAAGTTGTTTGTCAGCTTCGAGACGGCGCGCACGATCGGCTAACAAGGCTTGAACTCTTGTTGATGGTGTCGCTGACGGTTCGGTTGCTGACGGGATTGGCGTGTTACTATCGGAGTGGGGCGCTGAAGGACCTTCCGTATCTTCTGGGATTCCGGCAGGCACTGGGTCCAATGTCTCAGGTGAGGTAGAGGCTAATGTTTGCGTTGTGTTCTTGGTTGCATCTCCTCCTAGAACAAGGTGTAGGCGACTCGTAAATTCCTCCCGGCTGATACCGCTAACAAGATGCTCACGGAGCTGACCATTACTAGAAAGGTATAAGTGGAAGCAATCAAAAGGCTAGGGTTTATTAGCACTCACCGTATAACCACTAATGCTGGGACTTTTGAAATAGGGCAGAAGGCTGACAGGAAACCAGCCTCTAGGGAGCGGGCCTGGATACGTAGCAGAACTACGGTTTGAACTAGGAGATTGGAAAGCTGCAGTTTTCAGCACCCTGTAAGAGATATGCACGTTTAGAGAAACAAACCTGATCGGTTTGAAGCCATTCATTTTCCCATGTTAAACTTTCGGGGCCATCGTCTTCCTTGGTGCACCATGGTTAGCATTCATTAAGGCTCCAGATGTATTGGCGGTTTACTCACCCCGAACAAAGCAAGCAACCAGTTTTGCTTGTTGGATCGCAAGGGCGATGCCGCTTTGAAGGTCTCCTTGGTGGAACATGGCTGGGTGATTGGGTGTTGGTGTGGTCGCGAGGTGAGGTTGAGCCTTGACAGCTCCGAGATGCAAATCCCTGTCACTGCGAGCGGCGGGATCAGTTTGGCAGGGTACAACCGCCACCGCTTTTCTCTAGTCGGGGTTTAATATACAGCCAAAAATTCTTCCGTGTTAGGTATACTAAATGATTTGGGGGGGTCTCCAGCTTGGGCCACTTGAATTTGATCAACGGACATCATTTTGGTAACATCTCGTTTTATAAACCAGAAGGTCTATTATAAAGCTGAAGCGCAAAGTAATTATCCAGAGAAAGCAATGATCCCGCCCGACAGAAAACCTAGAAATAGACCCGGGATGATTGCTCCACACTATCTACATTCAATTGAGAGAAGAAATGCTGGCCAGCGCTAAGCACATGGGTAAGTGAAAAAGGTACTAGGCAGCGTAAAAACCGAGTCCAAAGGACAATGCTCCACACCATGGTTGCCCGTTGCCCTGAATTGAAGATTCGTCGCTGAACTAATCATTCCGGCAATTCTCAGGCTTTCCTGGCCGGTCGGCTGCGATGCATCTCCAATCCCGTACGAAAACGCCATTCTAACTTGTCCACAACACCAAGGTATTTAAGCATCATCGGATGTATTTTGTTGCACCAAACTGCGTCGCACTCTTGTCGCGTCACTTGTATCGTGCATCCGCTTCATAGGATGACACACTTTCCGCCCTTTTTCGTTTTTGGTGGAGGCCGGGGGCTCAGTACAGCTCTACCAAAGGGTTAGAAGAAATCCCGTACACTTCCCACGTCTACTAGATAGAACCGACCTGATAGCCTCATCAAACACGCTTTTGAGATTTCGCTGTGTCAATGCGGAGCATTCCAGATATTTCTGCGCCTTAATCTCCTTCGCAACCATAACTGCCTGCTCGTATTGTATGGGGGCCATTTTCATCTGCCGAAGTCTCTCCCTAGTCGCCTCATCGTCCCTCAAATCTAGCTTCGTGCCTACAAGGATGATTGGGACGCCAGGTGCATGGTGGTCGATTTCAGGGTACCACTGAAGTTGTCAGACGGTGAACAACGGGGTAGGGAGTTATAATACCTTGGCCTTGACGTTGTCGAAGGACGGGGGGCTAACAATCGAAAAGCAGATCAGGAACACGTCTGTTTGTGGGTATGACAACGGCCGAAGGCGGTCGTAATCTTCCTGTCCGGCGGTATCCCATAATCCGAGACTTATCGGCTTCCCGTCAACCATGACATTTGCAGAATAGTTATCGAAGCTTAAAATCTATGAGCGTTTATATGTAGAACAATTGAAGGACGGGGCCTACACTGTAGGAATGTATTCTCCGGGGAAGGCATTCGTCGTATATGAAATGAGTAAGCATGTCTAGCAAACGTCGTCAGTCAAATCCGGTTTTGAAATATAAGATGATCTAATTCGCGTTGACCTACCTTTCCAACAGCACCATCTCCAGTAACCACACACTAAAGTAGCTAGCAATTAGTCTATCTATTAGCTTATCAAACTTCTATAGGAGCTCTAACCTTCAAGGACTGGGTAGCAGGAGCAGCAGCCATTATTAAGCGCTGCTTACTCTGAGCTTTGGGCTAGATATCTTGACCCAGACAGGTAGGGAACGAGGTGATAAGATGGAATGGCGAGCTTGTGTCAGTAGTCTGCATGAGGGCAAGCATTAGAATCCAGACGGCTTCACAAGGTGGCACAGAAGATATCTTACCGATAATATCACTTTTTATGGAAGATTGCGTTATATGCGGCAAGGAAGGGAGGCGTTTATCACATTAATAGGGACAATGTGAGGCTGTATAACCGAAGCCTAGGTGCCTCGCTCGCTCAAGGGCGAAGACAGTCGACAGTCTCAACAACGAGCTCTTCGCAGCAGAGTGATGTAAAACTCTTCGAAGGCGCCCAGCGCGGATTGTTCGAACGATCGTTGGGGGGTCGCTGGCACAGCAGAGGACGGATGCGTATGCCGTCTATGAAACGGTGTTGAGGCAGGTAGGGGTGGGTTGAGCATGGCTTGATACAGCTTGGTAGCCAAGCCACAGCGGGCCACTCACCAACGCCATCATAGTCAGCAACGAAACACCAACTGCTCTACAGCTCTGATATATGATAGGTAGCGCTATAGTAAAACTGCCATCCTTCACCCTCACTGCCCTATTGTGCGAGCTACTCCGCCACAGCTGCTGTTGTTGCTGCTGAGTTGTGAAAAGCATTGCACAGATGACATCAGACGCATTCCGCATTCCGGCCTCGAGTCCCTCTGCTATCTCCTGGCTTCCTTATGTTCAATCTACTGTCGCTCCCCTCAAAACTCACTCGGGCCGAGGAGCAGTCGAGCAATCTTACCGTCTAGAATGCCATTTGAAATATCTCCGCTTTATGCCCGATGCCCTACTCTATTAAACCCTGCTTCTGTATTCATCCGCTTGTCTAGCTGCGATCCTTTCCATCCGTTCGCGCCTCTCAAGCAGCTCCCCCAAGTCTTGTTAAGGTATTCCCCATCCTTTCTTCGTGCGCTAAAAACGCCGGCGACACTCCTCGGCTCGCAATTAGTGGGGATGCGTATGTCTGTAGCACCATTGCATCGAAAACGTGAATCCGAATTTGTAACAGAGTATTCAAACAAACATGCGGATCGTTGGTACCCCCCAACGAAAATTTTGACCCGAGTTGATAAGTAATAAGCCAATAAATTAACCCAAAGCTTTAATTTAGAGCTTTATTATATAGACTTTAATTAATATATATAGAGATGAGGTTTTCCAGGGGGAGACCCCCTTGGACCCCCTTATATAGAGCTTTTACTTAATTTAGAAGTAGTAGTAAGATTAAGGCGCCTTAGTTACCGCTAAATAAAGATCTACTATAGTAACTAAGGCGCTTTACTTAAGCTAGGCTTAAAGATTATATTAGTTACGGATCTAGTATATATTTAGACTGTAGAGCTTTAATATAGAGCCCTTTATATAGGATTTAATATAGTAAATTATAATTCTAATTTAAAGCTTTATATACTAAATATTTTTAATACCTAATAACCAAATTGCTATATAGCTAGTGTTACGGACCTTATAGCGGCAGTAGTAACACTACTAAAAAGAGATATAAATAGGTTAGTTAAGATAGTGTTAGCGACTCAGTCAATCGAGGCACGAGCACGGCAAGAGGGACGCGCAAGCCTATACGATTGGTAGTCTATAAACGAGGATCTAAAGCTAGAGAAAGGGAAGGAGACGGAGGGCGACGCCGTTCGACGTTATATACGATCCTCTGGTCACGTGACGGCAACTGTCTAGAACTATGTGCGACTGTCTGCGACTGTCTGCGACTGTCCGCTATAATCTACTAATATCCATTAGCCATAATCCACCAGTTTCCACCAGTTTCCACTAGCGCCATAACATTACCCCCCCCTCTAAAAAAGCCTACCCTTAGGCTTTATACGTCCGTATTATATCTATAGGGTATTCTTATCTTTATGCTTAATAGGCAGCTTATTGTCTTCGCTATTCTAGCACTCTATTTACTTATTA
>Ga0307515_10012161_pt1 | contig 16230 bp, 7 predicted proteins | sample 17_EM_MG_FD_194513 | JGI IMG/M metagenome (GOLD analysis project Ga0307515, IMG submission 194513) | Populus trichocarpa ectomycorrhiza microbial communities from riparian zone in the Pacific Northwest, United States - 17_EM | ecosystem: Host-associated > Plants > Roots > Unclassified | place...
AATTATCACCTTGTATCTTTCTTTGCCAGCCTCATCTATGCCTACATGCATCATGTTGTTAGAACAGGAAATCTCTCTTTCCATCTCATCATAGTTCGTGCATAATAAAATAAATAATGATGTGGTTTGTTAAACGGGGTCTGTAACTGAAACTAAAAAAAAAAACGGGCAAGGAAAAACTGCGAAAATCATGGCGAGAAATTGGTGATAGAATTTACACTTAAAGGACTACAGAAAGTCTTATCGATTAGTAATTTAGTATTATAACAAATGGGAATGCACAACATGTGATAAATACAGAGATGCCATTATTCCCAAGCTATCAGTCTTCAGTGAAGCTGGCCAGAAACAAGGTACAAAGAGAAAAGGTCAAGGTACAAAAATTACCCGTGCAGGTCATTGGTCCCATCCAGGGCTTACCTTTGTCGGCAAAACTTTTTAGCACCTTCTCGCATAATCTCACAGGCAAGCCTGTATTTTTCAATAGATGTTGTTCCAGACTCTATGTATTTACAGGCTGTTTCCCTCAAACTCCACACCATTAAGGACTTAAGTTCTTGACAGCTAACCCCAGAGTCAACATCGCAAACAAGGCCATGCTCAGCATTTCTCGTCCACCGATGTAAGAGGTAGTGAGATGGAATTTCTCTCATGTTCAACAGGATGAAGACTCTCAAAACGTGCCTACACAGCACACCTTCAAATTCAAACATTTGACAACTGCAACTTACATTGAGGTTGGATGCACTAAAAGTAACCATATGTTTCTCACTATCATTCCCACATCTTCGCACTGAATATCTGCTGATGGTACCTTCTTCATAAATCTTTATTCCAAGATAATTATAACATTGCAAAAGTTCCTTTTGAAATAATTGGAAAACAGCGAGTGTATAAAGCCTTCTGCATTGTTCTTCTATTGGTTCTTTTGTTTGTAGAAAAGCCTGCAAATTAGAACAATTAAAATCCTCTTTTCTTTCCTCCTCACGACGTTGCTCAAGACCTTGCTCATATCGTGCTATAAACTCTACAAGTGGTGTTTCAGCATTCAAGAATATACCAAACAATGATTCCATACTTCCGTTAAGGGGAATGCCAGCAAAAAAAGTACCTCGGAGGTACAATGGAACCCAGCTTTCACGCTTTTCATACATTTCTTTGAGCCATACATTCTCCTTCAGACCATATTTGTTGACAAGGGCATTCCACATGGTATTAAAATCAGCATTAGTCTGGCTATCATAGATGCACTTTTCGTATTCATATTTGAATTCATTGGACAATGACCTTAAATTCTCTCTTTCCTTTGCCCTGATCTGCCACATTGAAAAACGATGACGAGTCCCAGGAAAAACATGGGCAATTGCTTGTTGGATTGCCATGTCTTGATCAGCTATAATTGACTTTGGACGGCACCCAGACATTGCCCTAAGCCATGTCCGAAACAGCCAAATGAAAGACTCCTTAGACTCATTGGCAATTAGAGCACACCCAAGTAGCACTGGCTGCTTGTGGTGGTTAACTCCAACAAACGTTGCAAATGGCACCAGATAATTAGTCTTCCTGTATGAAGTATCAACCACAATAGCATCACCAAATTGACTGGACGCAAATCTAGATCTTCCATCAGCCCAGAAAACACTCATGCAAACACCATTATCAACTTGCACCGAATAAAAGAATCCTGTATCTTTAGCTTGCTTGCTTTGAAAATAGTCAAGCAGCAAATGGTACCATTCACTTCCAATGTTGTTACCCTGACTAATATTGGAACGTACACCATTGTTAATCTCTGATAGATCCAAAGTGTCTAATCCACCATTTACCTCATCTATAAATTTCTTTGAAGCAGTGGAACTTTTCGTATGAGTTCTCGTTTGCGGCTCAAGATCATGATTATGATCTTTCTGAAGACGGTCCACCATCCAAGTTCCAGAATCTTGTCTCTTAATCCTCATAAAAGCCCCACAGCCTACTCTTGAAGGATGCTGAAATCCTTCCTTAGAGCACACAAATCGCCGGGATGTAATTGACCCATCATTCTTTGATCGAAACAGCTGACCAATCCGAGTTTTAAATCCAGCTTCATCTGCATACCTTAGATAAAAATGGAATGCTTCATCAACTGAACTAAACACTAGACCAGCATATGGTTCAGCTTTTGGTTGTCCTCCATCTCCTCCTGTTTTAATGCGTTTGAAACTAATGGATCGAGAAAAGCATGGTTGTCCATCATCGACTTCTGCAAGAAACTTCAATTTTGACTTTGAAGAAACCTTGGCTGATGATTTCCTACCTGTAGGAGTTCTCTGCGGCAAAATCGGAGGACGGCTTTCCTCCACATCTCCAAGTTCATGATTGTGATCCTTGTGTATCTGATCAACAACCCATTTCCCAGAATCCCGTCTTTGCACCCTTATGAATGCAGGACAACCCATCCTTGAATTTAGTTGAAAACCCTCCTTCGAGCACACAAACCTTCTCGAAGCAACAGAGCCATCAGTGCGCGATCGATATAGTTGGCCAGTCCTGGTTCTGAATCCTACACGCGTGGCATACACACTGTAAAACTCACGCGCATCATCTGCCGAATCAAACTCTAACCCTATACACGGCTCAAGTCCAGGCCCCCTTGCACCCTCTACATTAACATTGTTGTTGGCTCGTGCCGTACCTAGTGGGTGTGCTCTTACAATCATTGCATTCCCATATTCTTCGCTGTAAGGATCACTACTTGAACTGCAATTACAGTAGGACCAATTACTTTTAACAATCATGCACTTTGATTAAATGGGACTAATAATAAATAAATAAATAAAGCACGAAGCTTGTGATTCAAAGACCTGTAAAATTCCTATAGTTTGTTTATTCTCCTTGTGAAATCATTTCCCAAAAATTAAATCATAGAAACAAAGAGAAATCGACAAGTAAACAAGTCAATCAGTCAGATTAAACTTCAAAGAATACTCAATAAAAACCCAACCCAGAGGGATTAATTACCTTCTGGTATTGTTGAAGAGACTGGGGGTCGAATCGAAAACCATATCCTTCTTCTTCGTTTTTTTGTATGTTGCGTCTGCTGTAGGGGGTCTGACTCTAAATCAAGCTTGTGGGTTTTGAAAAGCTAGAGAAAGAGAGAGAAAGAGGAGGAGGTCGTCGTCTCTTCTCCATTTGCTTGTTCAGTTTATTATTATTGTTGTTGTTGTTGTTATTATATTGTTTTTGCCCTTGTTGCTTCTTCTGTTGATATATATATATATATATATATATGCTCTTTTGACCGACTTATTACACAAACCAGGTGCCGTGAAATTCATATATATATATATATATGGTAATAATAGATGGTAATAAAATACTTTAATATTAGAAGGGAAGGATACAATTCCATGGAGGCGGAAACTCTCTGAAACACAAATGGACATGAAACTATCCCTCATAAACCACCAGACTTGGATGGTGGTGCTAGCTCATTTAACATCAGCGGGACATTTTTTCAGGGACATATCTCGTTTAGAGATAAGGTGTTGGGGACGAAACTGCCTCCACGAATTTCAACGATTTTGTTTTACTGATTTTTTTCTTGTTTTTGCCTAACAAAGCCCCTTTTTTTTAATTTAACTGCTGATTTTATTTTTTTTTCCCTGTCCCTCATTTTTTTAATATTTAGAATTATGATGTAGAAATTTTTTTATATAAATAAATTGTTTTTTTATTATTAAAAAAACAATAAAAAATATTTTTTTTCAAAAATACATTTAAATATTTTGATTCGCAAATAACCAAGTCTTTCAAAAATAAAAATTATATTTGCATAAATAATAAAAAGGAGTACATGGTATGATTTAGCATCTTTAAAAAAAAATCAAGAAAAATAGTTTTGTGGATATCTTGGCATGCATTTTAGATTTAATAACCAATTTATGAAATCTATAAGAATTTGGCCTAAATTTTAAAAAATAAAAAATTATTTTGTTTCTTTTAATATACGAGATTATGAATTTATACGTAAGACGTATTTTCAATATTAAATGAAAAAATAGTTTCTTTTATTTTTATGTTTTGACTTTAAAATGATTAAACTTGACCCTTAAAGCCATGGTGCACTCTACTAGAGTGGATTAACTTTAACCATTAAACATACCAAATAATTAGAAAACACAACAGTGTCTTAGTTTATATTAGATAAATAAATAATGCAGTTTACCTTAGATAAGGTGTATTATGGGTGATATGACCTTCCTATACATAATCAATCCCCTTATCTAGACTCTAAGATTAATTAGGATTCTTAGTAACCAAAATATTAGGTGACAACTTCATTCTTTTTTTACTTATAAAAAAACAAGAATTTCTTGTTCTTTCCACCCATCACTACAAAGATTCCGATCTAGAAGGAAAATCGTTGTGACATCGCACATGTGTGACACAAATAATAGTAGCAATAATAGTAGTAGTAGTAGTAGCAGCAGCAGTGATAATGACAATAATAATAGTAGCAATAATATTAATAATAATAATAACAATAATAATAATAATAATGGTGATAATTGTGAAAATTATAACATCACTAATAGGATTGCTATTGTTATTACTAATAATGATAATGTTAACAATAATTGTGGAAATAATAATAATAATGATAATAATAGTAATAACAATAAAAATAAGAACAATAATAATAATAATAATAATAATAATTGTGATCCTCATTGTTTAAATTACTATTTTTTAAAATTCTTTTATATGATTGAAATTTTATTTGTTTTTTAATTTTATAATTTTTATCGGGTTATTCTAGTCATATAATTTGAATCACGAATCTGACAAGATATTTCATGTTGGCTTAGTCTTAGCTAACATTATTATCCATTTGTCGTAACTAGTTTTTTATATCATTTTTTACCACATTTCAACATCTAAACATTAAACATTATTTTTTTGTATAAAAAAAAATAATCTAATCCCGTGACGAAGCACAAACACCAAGGCTGGATAATGCATAAATTGGTTAAAAGATATCTCATTCCTTACTTATCATAGATTTTACTAAAATGTTGGTCTCTTTACTATATAGTTATAGATTATTGAAACAATAAAAATATTTAACACCTTTATAATTAATATCCAATTCTACATTTTAAAAGTATAAAAAAATAATTAATTTAAAGAAAAAAACAAAATATTTTAAAAAAAAAACATAATCACGTCATTAAGACAAACAACTTTTAAAAACAACCACTCAATTATATAATAAAATATCAAAAAAATGTTTTTAATTAAAATAATATTTTTTTATTTTAAAAAAATAATTTGTCAAAATATCAAAAACATCATATGCTACATTTGAATAGAGTTGTCACTTGTTTGAAAGTATAATAGAAATTATTATTAAAAGTATTTTTTTAATTAAAATATATTAAAATAATAATTTTTTATTTTTTAAAATTTATTTTTAATAACAACCCATTAAAACAATTTAAAAATATTAAAATAATATATTTTTTAAAAAAATAACAAAACTATCGGTCTCTCCGCAACGCGACTTAAAAAAACAACAAGTTGGCCTTGTTGGTAACAACTTATATTCCGAAGAAACATCTAGAGTCACAGCCCTAAACAGTATCGCTAACGTTGTCTTCCATCCATTTCCACATTTCCTGTTATCCCATTCGCCCGTCACACTTCTCAAACCTGATAACCCGTCATTTTAGAAAACAACCACCGACTCTCAATAAAATAAAAAGGAAAAGTCATCTCCCTCCTTTCCTCCGTCCCTCCTCGTTAAGTAAAGGAAAACAAGAGAGAAGGGAGAAGAATCAGCAGAGATGTACGGATACACAAGCGTTAGCAACAAGGATGGGGCAAAGGAGATTGATTTGGAGGCAGGAAATAGAGAGAGTTTGTACCCGGGTTTGAGTCTTGGAGAGAACCAATTACGATGGGGTTTGATTCGCAAAGTTTATGGAATCTTGGCTGCTCAGCTTGTCCTCACCACCATCGTCTCTGCTGTTACGATTCTCTATACTCCTATGACTGATCTCCTCAAGGGAAGTTTCGGGTTCGTTTTGTTTCTATCAATTGTCCCCTTTATTTGTAAGTACTCCATATTCAAGATCTCTCCTTTCTTTCTTGATTTGTTTGTGGTTTTATGTTGTTTAAATCTCATGTTTTAGGATGTCTTTTTGGGTTAAAGATTGAAACTTGATTGTGAATTTGTAATTTAAAATATATATTTTTTATAAATTTCTCTTGACATAGAGAGTTTAAATAGAAAAAAAGTTTCTTGAAACTCAAGTGGATTCACTTGCAAGAGGATTGTGAATTTGCTTGTTTCTTGAAATTTTGTTCTTTTAATGAGGGTATTTTTTCTTGCAGTGTTGTGGCCCTTGCATGTGTATCACCAGAAACACCCTGTGAATCTAATTATTCTTGGCCTCTTCACCGTTTCGCTAAGCCTCTTGGTTGGAGCAAGCTGCGCTAATATAGAAGGTCGGTATCTTTTTCTTATCCTGTTTGGACATTTAATAGTTCGTTGATTGTTGGCGACTTCATGTGCAGCTTTTATAATTATGATTTGATTATTGTCTTGCATTCAAATATTTTCAGGTAAAATTGTGCTTGAGGCATTAATTCTGACCTCCGCTGTGGTTTGCTCTCTAACTGCGTACACTTTCTGGGCTGCAAAGAAGGGCAAGGACTTTAGCTTCCTGGGACCAATTCTGTTCACTTCCCTCATTATCCTCATCCTGACTAGTTTTATCCAGGTCAGATGCCTCATTTTCTTCAAGTCACCCTCCCATGGATATTTTATCTTGTGCAACACGGAGCTATTATGTGTTCACCCAGTATATATGTCTGATGTTATGGATGTTCTGGTATTATGCAGGTGTTCTTCCCACTTGGCTCGACGTCCACTGCAGTTTATGGTGGAATTAGCGCTTTGATTTTCTGTGGATACATTGTTTATGACACTGACCACCTGATCAAGCGCTTCTCATATGATGAGTATATTTTGGCCTCTGTTGCTCTCTATTTGGACGTTCTGAACCTGTTTCTTTCCATTCTGCGGGTGCTGAGTCAGAGAAACAGTTAGTTGTACAGCATACTCTCTTCAGCCAGGGTTAGCATGCAATTATATATTTGATAATAACTGATATTCATTGTGAAATTGTGGATGTTATATGTTATTAATGTACTCTGCTAGAGCCTAAGTGGGCGGTTGCTCTTTGCAGAGTCCTTGGTGTTCTATTTTCCTAATCAACTGTGGTAAAAATATGGTTTCTTCTATGTGAATTGTTTTCCACTCTATGGTTTCTTCTACTTGGGTGGATTGCCTTTCTCAGGACTTCTTTTGCACGCTAAATCGAGGTACAGCGTGAATTCTAGGTTATTTTGGAGTGAAAAACTTTCAGTTGCTGCTAGAAACTTGTCTGTAGGAAATTTGGATGTCTCATCACGCTAATCAGCTCGTCTTGCATAAATTGACAGAATAGCTAACATGAGTTCGGAGGATTTTTGTTGAATCCTCAAACAAATCTTTGTTCTAACCAATATATTACATTAAAAATCTACACAGCATGAGGAAAGGATACTAAGGCAGTACACTGGTATAGGCATGTTTTTATTTTATTTTATTAATGATAGGCATGTTTTTATTTTATTTTATTAATGTGGGTGTCTGGGCCAGCTTGCGCGCACCTCGATTAATTCCTACGGGCTCTGAAGTTAACAACCATGTAAACCTCCAGTGGTCATCATATTAGCAACCACAAGGCTCGAACCTGAGACCACATGGGGAGCAAACCTCTTAGTCCCAAGCTCCTATCACTAGGCCACCTATTAGATGGTTAGGTATGTTTTAACCAAAACCAAGATACAAAATATTAACATTATGATGGTGTTATTAACATTTATAAACTAAGTTATTATATTCATTTACACAACGATGTAAAATAAAAAAAACATATATATACAAAAAGTATCATTTGCTATCTCTGCTTTATTCGCCTGCGAGAGTGTGCTTAACTTGTATACAAAACATGATTACACATAATTAATAAAGCATGTATATATGTACCTATCTTTTTTCATAGAATTTATATGTATTGCAAATAAGAGCATTTAAAGCACATTTTATTCACTCAATATCATTAGCGTCATTTAACTCTTCTATTTCAAGGCTAAACCGTTCTAATCACTTGAACATTTACCTTATTCTGACTGTGATATGCCTTGTTATCATTAGCATTAGCCAACTTTACAAGTGGACTAATCCATGTCTACTCAAAGAGTAGCAATGTCTATACATAAATCTTTTTATTCTTTTTAAAAATAACTTGACTCGCAATGTAGTGCAGGTCAATGAACTAGTGTTCTACTATATCAAGATGTGAGGTGTAGGTGGTGGTGGTGGTGATAATTTCTTTTATAACGATCAAGCTATAACTAGTTACATCTTATTAGTTACAACTTGTTCCAATTAAAATAGATATCACATCATTAGCTTATATCAACATCTTAAAAAAAAAGCCATTGTATTCATCTCTTTTTCTTCTTCTCCAGAACTCCTAATTTCTTAAAATATCATAGCACACCATGATCTCCCAACGCCGCCGACCATTTTCATCCAAAACACCAGAGAAATACAATTTAAGCCACCATCTCTTTGTCAACCAAACCCTCAATAGCCCAATCCCAAACCAGACTTATTGTTGAGATGATATAATGAATTGATCATCTTGAAAAACTGTGCATTTCTTTTTTTCTCTTTTTTTTTTATTTTCTCATTGTCAATAACCGTGAAAACATTAAAAAATATCAATAAAAATAAAAGATTCTTAAAGATGCTTAAACTAAAACATATATGCATTATAACCTATGATATAAAAAAAGTGTCATATGCTGCCTCCGCTCTATTCAGGGTGAGATTGTGCTGAACTTGTGTACAAAACATGATTACATATAATTAATAAAGCATGCACATACACCCATCTTTTTTCGTGGAATTTATATGTATTGCCAATAAGAGCATTTAAGCACATTTTATTCACTCAGTACCTTTAGCGTCATTTAACTCTTCTATTTTAAGGCTAAGATATCAACTCTTGATATCTTACCATTGACATCACTTAACCATTTACCTTATGGTGACAACGATATGTCTCATTATCATTAGTCAACTTTACAAGTGGTTTGTGAATTGAGATTTCTAATTCATTCCATAAAAAACCTTTACAAGTGGTTTGTGAACTGAGATTCCTAATTCATTCCCAAACTAATCCACTGTTGAAGGATAAATCTGAAAAAAATTCAATTTAAAAAAAAAAAAAAAAACTTGAGTCAACTTGGTTAATTCTCCAAACCTATAACTCAAGTCATGAAATCGGGATAACTCCATAAAAAATAAAGTTAAAAAAGATTATGAAGTTCAATTCTGAACGAACCTAATGTTAGGATGAAATTGATAACAAAATTAATTATAAGAAAGGACCTAAAAAAGACTAAAGTCAACCTTCCAAACCCATGACTCAGATCATAAGGCCAGAATTACCCCATAAAAGGCAAATAAAAAAAATATCACGAAACTCAATTCTCAATCAACCTAATGATGGGTGTTGAAATTGAAAAAAGAAATCATTTTTAAAAATGATCCAAAACAAAACAACTAGAAATCAAAAGAATAATGACTAAATTTGACATAAAAACAAAATGACAGACCCTTTGCTATTTTGGAAAGAATGGGTGTGGAAACCGAGAAGAGGAGAGAAAAGAAGAAAAATAAGTCCTCATGCGCCTCAACTAACAAAATACACCGCACCACTAAGATGACCTCACCGAGATGCTTCCAAAGCCACCAATGATAGAGATGTTGCTACCAGATGCAACGACTTCCTTCAGATGCTGGCGCGTGCAATGCACACATTAGCCTTTTTCCGTTGACCGTTTACCCTTGTCCATGTAATTGTTATCAGTTTCAAATTTGGTCCCTCGAGCCTTAATTATTTTAGATTAATAAAAACAAACTTCATTTCTAGACAACTAAAAAACATTGTTAAGTTTAATCTCAAATAAACTCAACTTTAAATGATCAAATTGAAAAACAAAATTGAGTGACCAAAAAATAAGTCGGAGCTTTCCCTTGCTTGTGCAATTCATTCCTCAATTCTTTAAAGAAAAAGGGGTTCAATAATTTATATTGTTCAAGTTTGGTTACCATAGCTTTAATTATCTTAAATCAATAAATTTTCATTTAATTTTATCAAACTGAATATGAACTGTGCGATATATTTGTTTATGTCCTGAGATCTGATAAGATAATCTATCAAAACAAACTATCAAACCCAATTTCAAATAAACACAAACCCAATTCTAAATAAACACAACTTCAAAGGAGGAAAAAAAAACATGGAGGGATCAAAATTAAATAACTAAAGGAACACAATGAAATTAGCTGTGTTTTTTCCCATATCTTTTAGGTTTTTTCTTAATCTTAATGTAATCTTATGCAAGTTTTAAATAACTTCAATCTAAACAGAAAGATTTTCTACTTATAATTATAATTGTGGTTAAATGGACAAAATGATTGATGCTAGGAAGAAGGGTAAGGTTAGGCAGTCATTTTCAATCGATAAAAAGGAAGTCCAAAACCCAAGTCCTTCTCCTTCTCCTTCCACCATGACTATATGAAAGAGAAGTCACCGATCCCTCGTCTTTCTCACTACAAAATCAAAACAATTAATCCTTCCCAAATGAATTTCTTCAAATCAGTCTTCGCTGATGACACAACACCACCCGATTCACCCAAATCCCATTCCCCTCCTAACAATTCCACCTCCGAAGACCCGAACCCGACAACCCAAAACCAGGTCTGGTCTCTTGGTTCATTAATCCAGACCTTAGCAACCAAGTCTGAATCCGTTATGGAAATCTACAAAAAGGATCTTGAAGAATTCGGATCCGGCTTAAAAAAAGAAACCGCCATTATTCGTGATGTCGCTTCACGCGCTGTCCATGATCTCCCCGCCTCCTTCGAGGCAAGCGCAGCCGTCGCTCAAGAAACCATCGACGGTATTGGATCCACCATGTGGAAATCAACGGCCCAGATCATTTCTCAAGGTAAAGACTCCATTTTAGATGCTGACCATGATCATGATTTATTCTCATCTAATGCTGATGGTAGTAGAAGTAATTTGAGTAAACAGCAGTCTTTGGATGTGAAATACAGTCGTTTTGATGCTCAAGTGCATGCATTGCAGTCTGATTTGGATACTTATTGTAGCGAACCAGAGGATAAGGTTGATTATGAGAAATGGAAATTAGGGGGTCTTGTAATGGATGAGAAAAAAGAGGAGATCGAGCGGTTAATTACTGAGAATGGGGTGATTAGGGATATTTATAATGAGGTTGTGCCGAACAGAGTTGATGATGAGAGTTTCTGGAGTAGGTATTTTTATAGGATGCTCAAGTTGAAACAAACCGAGGAGGCGAGGGCTTTGCTTGTTAAACGAGTGATTTCTGGTGATGAAGAGGATTTGAGTTGGGATTTTGATGATGATAAGGAGGAGGGTGATGTGTTTTTGTCGAAAGGTGAATCAAGTAAAGATGCAAAGGTAGAGAAGGAGAATGTTGATGAGGTGATTAATGAGAATGTAGCAGAGAGGGAAAAGGTTGGGGTTGATAGAAGTGAGGATAAGTTGGAGGAGAAGGTGGTGGTGGTGGTGGAGGGAAAGGGCAGTACTGCTGAATTGTGCAAGGATAATGATAAGTTGGAGGAGAAGGCTGTGGTGGTGAAGGGAGAGGGGCATGATGGCATATCATGCAAGGATAGTGATAAGTTGGAGGAGAAGGTGGTGGAGGGAAAGGGGGGTAATGGTGGATCATGTAAGGATAGTGATGTTTCTGTGGTTTCGAGTCAGTTGCTGCCTGAGGAGGATCTTGAGTGGGATGAGATTGAAGATATTGGGAGTAATGATGAGAGCAAAGGGGAAGCTGTGGGGAGCGGGAAGAGTGCTGGTACAAGTAAAGTTGACTTGCAGAAGCGGTTGAGCGCTGCAGAGGAAGAGGATGATTTTAGTTGGGATATTGAAGACGAAGATGATGTGCATGTTAAGTGATTTTTCATACGTGCTAATTATTATTCCATTACAGTGCATTGTGAGATATATGTCTTTGTATCGTATCTTCCATTTAGATGTTCAAGTGATTGGATTCATGTTCTTGTCACAGTTCCGTGAGTTTTCATAACTATAAATACCATTCATGAAAATGTGTCTCTTTTTTCTTGTGCAAGAAAATCACATTATTTGCCGGTTCTATCTTCTTTAAGCTTTCTTCTGTTGCTATGACCGAATTCTTGATTTACCATCCCGTTTAAAATGGTTCGGGAGCTTTACAGATGCTGTTCTACTAAAGGAGTTGGTGCCTGTCTTTATTTGCATGATTTCTTACCCTAATTTATATTGAAGGAGCTTGTAGTTGTATACTGAGCAATCAGAGATTTTTTCTAGCAAGGATTGAGCTTTTGCTGCCAGGGTTTTGTAAACCTGTCATGAGATCTCTTTTTGACTCTTGTACGAGAGTAATCCATCTTGGATTGCAGAAAACCTGTCATGATTTGGTTTTCTTTATCTAGCATTGTATACTCTGTCAATCCTAGGGGTGATTATTTCAGTTTGGTTCGGTTTTTACATAAAAAAATAATCAAACTGAATTTTTTTTTAAAAAAACCAAAACCGGTTCAAACCGACCGGTTTTGGTTCGGTTCGGTTATTTTAAAACAAAAATTGAAACTCAACCGACTGGTTTCGATTTGGTTTGGTTTGATTTCGGTTCGGTTCGGTTATTTTTATTAAAAACAAAAAGCTCTATTGTTTTTTGGGGTTTTTTTTTGTAATTTGTAATGGATTTGGTTTCGGTTTTTCGGTTTCAGGCAGCCTGAAACCGAACCAAACCGGTTGGTTTTTTAAAATATTCTAATCAGTTTTTTTCACGATTTGATTTTTTTTTATTTTTCTTTGATTTTCTCGGTCTAATTAATTTTTTAATTTTTTTACTCACTCCTAGTCAATCCAATTAACCATGTCATTGTTGTTGCGATTTGCAAATGCAAGCTTTGCTCTACATGAATGTAGTTATACTATTCATTGGTTCATGAAGGTGTTGAATTGAGAAAGCTAAAAGTTTTAAGAGTTGCAAGGATGGCTGCCATTTTCTTTTTGAAGCATGGGTTCCTTTCCAGTATGATCATAAAACTAATGTCTGAGCGAATAAATTTGATGAAATTGAAATGTACGGACCACAGATTTGGTCTCGGGTATATGCCCAAGAGAGATGACTACAAGCGAGTTGTCAATCGCAAAAGGAAAGCTATAATAGTGAAGATTAAAGGATATGAGCTAGAAGAGAAAGGGTTTGCCATCCTACCACTCCAAACAACCTTTCCAGGGTTTGTGGAGGTGATTAGATTTGGCATGACGTACCTCCACATTGGTGCTTTTGGAATGTCAAGATACGGAACAGATTGAGAAAGTGAAGGTCAAAGCAAAAGATGAGATGCTGCCACAGTTGTCTATGTACATTGCCGCTGACATCCCTGCAAAAGCCTTTGTGAAGAAGTTGGTCGAGGGAGAGGCGTACTAAAATTGAAAGATGGAGAGTGCTCCTTTTATGTTAAAAAAAAAACCTTAAAAGTTCTATCAATTCACGAACCCACTGTATTAAGAATAATTGGTCAAGTTTTGATAATACAATTGCAATGAGTAATGAAGATGGGGAAGGAGAGGAAATAAATGATTTTACTAGGTTGGTGGAAAATTACGAGAAAACTTGGAAACTCGTTAATGAAGAATTAAAAGTTATAAATTTGGATACTAAACAAGAAAAGAAAGAATTGAAGATTGGTACATTTATTACTACCGAGGAAAAAGATGACATAATCTCTCTATTTCATGAATATGTGAATGTCTTTGCTTGGACATATGCAGATATGCTTAATTTAGACATTGACATAGTGGTACACAGAATTCCTTTGGTGGCAGGAAGTAAGCTTGTTAAACAGAAAACCATAAAAATACGCTCGGATATACTACTTAAAGTGAAAACAAAAATACAAAAATAGTGGGATGCATGATTCTTGGATGTGGTCCATTATCCTTAATAGGTGGCTAATGTAGTTGTAGTTTCCAAAAAGGATGGCAGGATCAAGGTGTATATGGGTTACAAAGACTTGAACAAAGCAAGCCTGAATGATGACTTTCCTCTACCCCACGTAGAGATCTTAGTCGACAATGCTGCGAAGAGTGTCACATACTCATTCATGGATGAGTTCTTGGGATATAACCAAATTAGAATGGCAGAGGAAGACAAGGAGAAAACTATCTTTGTCATGCCTTGGGGAACCTTTACTATAAAGTGATGTCATTCGAATTAAGAAATGCTGATGCCACAAGTACCGCGTTGAAAATAAACTAAGAACATGATACTATGTCATTTTTTTTTAACATGCAGTTCTTTATTAGAAAAAAAAAAATTAAACGGTGTAGAGGTTAACTTGATGTGACTTGATTGCCTTAATGAGTCTAAAGACAACTTGGACGACCAATAAAAATATAATTTGACTTGCAAAAATTCTAGAAAACATCTTTTAATATATATATATATATTGAATTGACAACATGTTGGATCGGCCCAAATTTACACGAGTTAACCTGTCAAATTCATGACCCTGATCATGAGACTATGATAGCCCTAAATAAAGCAAATGAAAACAAATTATAAAGATTCTCAATCAACCTGGTGTTGAAGAATGGAAATGAAAAAAATAATTAAAAATAGAAGAAAATGACTTGAGTTAACTTACTAAACTCATGACTCAGGTCATGGAATCGGGATAACCGCATAGAAAGTAAACAAAGAAAATGACCTAAATAAACCTAAGTTAACCTGCCAAACCCACGACCCGGGTCATGAGACTAGAATAACCCCATTAAAAACAAATTGAAACAAATTATAAAGCTTAATTTTGAATAAAATCATTATTAAATGATGAAATTAAAAAAAAAATTAATCTAAAAACAGGACGCGATAAAATGACTTGAATTTACTTGGGTTAACCCACAAAACATGTGACTCAAGTCATGAGATTGAGATAACCTCATAGAAAGCAAACTAAAACAAATCATGAAGTCTAATTACTAATCAACTCAATGTTGAAGGATAAAATTGAAAAAAATATCAATTAAAAAAAGACAACAAAAACTCGAGCCAATAAATTAACCTGTCAAACATGTGACCTGAGTCATAAGACTGAGATAACTTCATAGAAACTAATCCGAAATAAATCATGAAACTTAATTCCTAATCAACCCAACATTGAAGGATGAAATTGAAAAAAATAATAATTAAAAAATATTAAAAAAAACTCGAGTCAACCGGATTAACCCACTAAACCCGCAACACTAGTCATGAGACTAACAACTTATAAAGCAAACCACAATAAATTATGAAACTTAATTTCCAATAAACTAAATATTGAAAGATAAAATTAAGAGGAAAAAAACATAAATTTAGAAGAAAAAAATATTATTAAAATGAATAGTGTTTTATAAGGTGATACACAATTTTTTTTTTACTTAGTGCCTAAAAGGGATATAACTCAGGCTGCATTTTCAAATTATTCAGTGTGACCCAATGATAAAAAAGAAAGAAAGAAAGAAAGTACTAGTGATGAATGTTTTTATGAGAGGAAAGTACTCTGGATTCGCCGAATGTTTTCCTTTTTTAGTCCTTGGAAATTTTTCAATTACTTATATTTTTTTCATTTTGATACTTTTATATTTAGTTTATTTGGAATTCAACTTGATAATTTGTTTCAATTAATTTGGTAAGGATTTTCTCGCAATATTGAAAATAGATTTTGGCATTAAATTGTTGCTCAATTTAGCAAAATCAAATATAATTTTATTGATTAAACATAAATAAAACATTGACACCAAAACAAGATTCTAGCCTCTCTTTTTTAAGTATTTTAGTTCCCAAAGTTTTAAAACTTTTCATTTTTAGTCCATGTTTTCTAATGCTTTTATATTTTGATTTAAAACTTCATTTTATTTTATTTATATTTTAGCCCCTAATATATATATATATATATATATATATATATATATATATATATATATATATAGAGAGAGAGAGAGAGAGAGAGAGAGATATTTATAATATATGTGAGAA
>Ga0307515_10012162_pt1 | contig 16230 bp, 13 predicted proteins | sample 17_EM_MG_FD_194513 | JGI IMG/M metagenome (GOLD analysis project Ga0307515, IMG submission 194513) | Populus trichocarpa ectomycorrhiza microbial communities from riparian zone in the Pacific Northwest, United States - 17_EM | ecosystem: Host-associated > Plants > Roots > Unclassified | place...
CGATAAATTGTTTGGGATCGGCCCTTCAATAACACGAATAGGAGAGATTTGAGAGAAGAATGCTGGGATTTCACCTGTAATTTTATTGTCATGCTGTTAACAACTTAGTCTTAACAAAGAGTTGGTGTGAAGAGAATATGAGATTGAGAGTTAGAAGAAATGAGAGAAGAAAGTGTAAGTCAATCAGTTGGTTATACATATTACTGATTTTATTCATGTAGAACATATTTATTATTAATAAAATTTTTATTTTATCTTTAATATTTATTTATATTTGATTAATGAATCTAATATTTAATTAATGAGTCTAGTGTAGAGATAAAACCCATGAGATAAAAATTCTTTGTAAAGAAAATTATAAAGTTATTATAATTATGATATTCCTATTCCATCAAAGTATTGTTCTTAAATGTTTATAGTCAATGTTCTATTAAATTTAGATATTAATTAGATCTGTGGAGACCGATACATATTATGTTTATTTCTTTATGAAAGGAAGCAAATGCTCTCATGAATCGATGTATGATGGATACCTGGAACTAATATGTAGATGCTTATTAGATAACATGTACATTGAACTGACCCGCAAGAAAATTTCATATGGATAGATCACCTATGTCTATAGAAATACTCTTGAATAATTGTGTAAGTGATCCTTAATCTTGAGATCACTAAGTTATCTTATATAGAGAGTGTTATGTTTTGATTCTGACTACACATCCTAATCAAGGGTAACAAATGGACAAATATTGAGTATAACATAAACTATATGGATGTATTTGAGTAATAAAAAGATGATTCATTACCTTAGGTGAATTAGGAAAAATGTTTTATCTGTTCTCAAATAGTATTGATTATTAAATTCTTGGCCAAGATGAAATGAGTTTTGAAAAGAGTTTCAAAATATTATTCAAAGAATCAATGACTATAATGTTGAGAACTAAAATGATTTAACAAAGCAGACATTCTTCATGTTATAATATTTAAATCAGAACATTCATGATGAAGGGATAATAATTACACAGAAAAACTAGTTACTGAAAGGTTAAGTCAAATCACTTATGACTTTCCTAATATTTAGGGGATTATGACAGGTTGCTAAACATTGTACTTAATCTTCAAATATAAATAAATAAATTATTCAATTCATAATAAATTAAATTATTTAATCTTATTTTATTTAGGATTATGATTTATATTTAAGCCAATTTATCAAGGAACTTGATGGGTCACACACATAAAAAATATTGGTAAAAAATTAAAATGAGATGATTAATCAAGTGAGACTTGATTGTAAATAAGTTTTAGAAACTGAAGACTAGAATATAATTAATACCTGAGATTACAATTCTAGACTTAGAAATAATCAAGTAAGGACTTGATTGAATAAAATTTTAAAATTAGCCTAAAATAATATATGTGATATTATTTAAGAGGCAAATTGATATTTTACTATTTACAGGGTTTTTAGGTTTCCCTATAAATAGAAATCTATACCTCTTATTTTCTAAGAGAAAAAGATAAGAGTAAAAAAAATATTGTACGTAAACACCTAAGAAACACAAGAAAAGAGCTAGAACTTTAAGGTATAACAATCCCTATCTCCTATAAGGGTTTATGAGACTTTTCACTAATGATTTGTGCGGATTGCCGTTAGAGGCCAGTCATTTAGACAACTTATGGTTTGCGACAACTCAGCCTTAAAGCAAATATTCAAAACCGAAAAGAATATTTGATCTTCAGGTAATCTTTGTATAAACCCTAAACAACTATAGATCTATCTAATGAGATCCTTGAGAATCCTGAAAAATCTTAAATTTACTGTTTTCGCTATGTATATGTGTTTCGGGAAACCCAACAAAAATAACTCTACAAAATTTACAGAAATAATACTTTATAAGACTTGAGTTCCATGTACATCACATGCCTTGTTTATACAATCCTTCTAACTAACTAACTAACTAATCTTTCCAACTAACTAACTACATTTATCCCCACGTGTTTAATGCTTCTATACACTAACTTCCTTCTACTTAACAACTTCTCTCGCCATTCCTTTTCTTCTTATTTCTTATTGTTCATGTTACTACTAACTCACACTGTTTATAACAATTCTTCCCCTTTAGAAATTCATGTCCTCAAGAATGGATATCAAAATCTGGAAACAACAACTGAAGTTCTTCAAGGTCCTCTTAAGTCGAGTCTTTAGTAAAACAATTTGACCATTTGATCATTCTAGCTGTTGCAACCTATTTCCTTTTTTTTCCATAATCTTTTGTTCTAATATTGCCACATGATTCACCTTCACTTTTCTTGATTTATCTCATTGGAAAAGTTGAGGAAACCACTACATTATTTCCAATCTTCTTTTTAAACAAGGAGACATGAAATACTGAGTGGATATTGACTGCTGATAGTAGGAACAATTTATATGCTACTGTCCCAATCTTTTGAATAATTTTATAGGGACCAAAATAACATGGATTCAATTTCATATTCCTCCTCAGAGCCATAAATTTTTTCATGTAAGACTGTAGCCTTAAGTACACCTAGTCTCCCACTACAAATTCTTTTTTTGCCCTCCCTTTATCACTCACTTGCTTTATTATGTTTCTAGCCATATCTAATTATTTCTTCAAATTATTATTCAACTCTTCTCTTTTCTATAGTAATTCCCTCATTGTAGCTATAGTAACAATCTTTGGCAATGCCATTTCAGTAGTTGGAGATGGATAGCCATACATAGCCTGAAAAAGATTCATTTTGATACTGGAGTGGTAATTGGAATTATACCACCACTTTGCTTAAGTCATCCATAAGCACCATTGTTTAGGATTATTCATAGACATACACCTTAAGTATGTTTCTAGGCATTGACTCACTTTTTCTAATTGCCCATCAGATTGTGGATGATAAGCTAAAGTCATGAACAATCTGACTCCTAACAACTTGAATAATTCCTTTTGATACTAGAGCGGTAATTGGAATTATACCACCACTTTGCTCAAGCCATCCATAAGCACTATTGTTTAGGATTATTCATGGACATACACCTTAAGTATGTTTCTAGGCATTGACTCACCTTTTCTAATTGCCCATTAGATTGTGGATGATAAGCTAAAGTCATGAACAATCTGACTCCTAACAACTTGAATAATTCCTTCTAGAACAAACTGGTAAACACATTGTCTCTATCAGTCGCAATGATTATTGGCAATCCATGAAACTTATAAAAATGACTAGGGGTGAGCAAAATAACCGGAAAATCGATTAAACCGAGAAAACCGGAAAAAAAATAACCGAAAAAACCGAACCGAAAAAAAAAACCGATTAAACCGATTAAATTTTTGAAAAAACCGGCCGGTTCGGTTCGGTTTCGGTTTTATAACCAAAAAACCGAAAAAACCGAACCGAACCGAAACCGACAAAAAACAAAAAAAAAACCAAGCCAAAACCGAGCCAAACCGGAAAAACCGATCCAAAACCGAGCCAAACCGAAAAAACCGAGCCAAAACCGGAAACAACCGAGCCAAAACCGAGAAAATCGAGCCAAAACCGGAAAAACCAAGCCAAACCGGTTTGAACCGGTTTTTGCCCTAAAAAAACCGAACCGAACCGAAACTGGTCGGTTTGACCCGGTTTTGGTTTGGTTTCGGTTTTTTTTTCAAAAAAAAAAAAATTTCGGTTTGGTTACTTTTTTTGATAAAAACCGAACCGAACCGAAAATGATCACCCCTAAAAATGACTTAAGAATGTCTCAGCTTCCATCTTTGCAGTAAAAGGATGTGATAAGGAAATGAAGTGACTATATTTGGTAAATCTATCCACAATCACCATTATGGTGTCTTTACCTTTATATTTTAGAAGTTCTTCCACAAAACCCATTATAATGTCTCTCCGAACTCCACTAGGTATTGTTAATGGCTGTAAGAGTCTATGATAAGCCACCTTCTTTATTTTTTCTTGCTTATAAACATCATACTCCTCCACCAATTGTTTCACCATTTTCTTCATCAAGGGCTAATAAAACACAACTTTAAGTTGTTTATAAGGATTTTGAGTTCCAACATGGACTATAATACAAGAATCACATCCTATTTTGACTATTTTTTCTCTTACATCACATTCTCTTCCAATCACAACTCTTTTTTTATACTTAGTATTCCATCTACAAAGCTATATTCAGGCCAAATTTCAGCTCCTTCTAATTTCCCATAGATGATCTCCTGTAGTTGATAATTATTTTTTGTAGGTTTCCATGATTTTCTTATCCATGTTGGTACTATTATTGAAATGGAATTACAGTTACCCAGGTCTTCTATAACATCTTTATTAACAGTTTCCAATCCTTTACCAATCATCACTTTACTTGATAAAGCATCAACAACCTTTTTTTTTTCCTTTCCTTTTCGATAAGGAATCTGATACCTTAGCCTCAACAATTTTGTCAAACCTTTTCTTTATATGGAAGAATGAGTTTTTTGATCTAGTAAGTATTTCAAACTTTCGTGATCAGTTTTGATAACAAACTGATCATGTTTAAAATAATATCTCCACCTGTCCATTACCATTAAAATTGCTAGATATTCCTTCTAATATATAGATAAATCCCAAATGCCTAGAACATAAAGCTTCACTAAAAAAAGACAATGGTCTCCCTTCTTAACTAAGCATTGTTTCTACTTCTGTAGCATAAACATCAGTTCCCAGTATAAAAATCTTATAAAATCAGGCAATGCCAAGACTGGTGCATCATACAAGGATGTTTTAAGTCTTTCAAAAGCCATCTGTGAGTTCTGATTCCATTTGAAACTGTTTTTCTTGAGTAATTTAGTCAAAGGCCTACTTATAATTCCAAATCCTCTTATGAATTTCCTATAATAGCCTACCAACTTTAGAAACCCCCTAAGCTCATTGGTTGTTTTAGGAATAGACTAATCTTTCACTACTTCTGCCTTTAGGATTTGTATCAACCATTTTAGTTGAGATTCATATAATATACATTTAGATTATCTAGCAAACAAATGATGATCCTTTAATGTTTCCAATACTGTTCTGAGGTGAATGACATGCATTTCAAAGGTGGGACTGTATACTAGGATATCATCAAAGAAAACCAACATGAAATTTCTCAGAAAAGGCTCTAACATATTGTTCATTAATGCTTGAAATGTTGCAGGTGCATTTGTTAGTCCAAAGGGCATCACCTTGAACTCATAATGTCTATGGTGTGTTCTAAAGGCAGTCTTCTCACTTTCAACAGTGTGCATCCTTAATTGATGATAACTTGACCTCAAGTCCAATTTTGAGAAATATTATGATCCATACAACTCATCCATCAAGTCATTTATTAATGGAATTGGAAACACATTCTTTTTTGTTAGCTAATTCAATTATCTGTAATCCACACAGAACCTCCAGTTGTCGTCATTCTTTTTTAACTTACAATATTGGAGAAGTAAATGGGATACCGTTGGGTTGAATCACCCCATTAAAAAACATTTCATTCATTAATCTTTCAATTTCCTTATGTATAAAAAAACCTCTATAAGGCCTTATATTCACTGGTTTGGCAATTGGAATCAAAGGAATTTTATGATCCAATGTCCTTATTGGAGGCAACTGTTTTGGTTCATTAAGCACTAATTCAAATTCCTTCAATAAAGCCTTAATCACAAGATTCACTTCCTTCTACATAGATTCCACTTTAGCTTCAATTGAGAAAAGTTGTCGCACAAAACCATACATCACCTCTTTTAGACTTTTCTAAACTTTTAATTATGTGATTAAATACAAGCTAGCCTCTTCAATAATTCCTGTAAGCTTAATCATCCTTCCATCTTTCTTAAAAGATAATTTATCCTGATGATATTGAACAAAATTGACAAATAAAGTCTTAGCTAATTCACTCCAAAAACCATGTCACTCCTCCTTAACTTTAAGACTCTCAAATCTACTTGAAATTCATGCCTTTACATCAACCATTGAAGTTTTGGACATAATATACTATACTCATGACACTCATATTGGCAACAATTACTACCAACATAATATTTTTCTCAATTGTAGTTATAATCTCCTTATCAACATGTTCATCTATGAAGCTGCGATACTACCACTATTAATAAGAATTATAAAGTTTTTATTTTGACAATTTCCTTTAATTCTTATTGTATTATGAGTATAACTAACAACTAGTGAATTTAAAGACAAACCATACTCATCCACTTGAACTTCATTAGCTACAATTTCATTATTATCTCATTCATCTACTTCTAAAAATTCATCACCTTTTTCATCTACACCATTCATCATATTCAAGTTCTTCTTATTACATTAGTGGCCTAAAACAAATTTCTCCAGATATTTATAACATTGGCCTAACTTTCTCCTTTGTTCATATAAAGTATCATAAATTCATTTACCTTCTACTGTAATATCATTTCTTGTATTGTAAAGAGTGTTGAAAAACGGTTTACCTAGTGGCCTTCCATTATTGAAAGAAAGAGATATTCTAGGTATCATCCTGTTCTTTTTTGCCATATCTTGGTTAGATTCCTTTTACAACATTGCTTGATTAAATGCTTGTATCAAGGCGCAGGCTTCAAAATTTTCAATGTCAGTTTAGTATCATCTTTGAGGCCATTGATGAAGCTAGAAATGTAGTATGATTCTGGCAGTGAAAGGTTCAAGGTACTCATTAAGGAATTAAACTCCTTAAACCTTTTCACATACTATTTTACCCTTTTATCATGCACCAGCTTGTTAAACCCCTTCACTACATCCTCTTTGTTGCCAAATATTGTATAAATAGATCAAACAAACTCCTCCCAATTAGTTATGTCATAATCTCTTTTCAAGCACCCTTCAAACCACACTTTTGCTTTATCCTCCAAATAAAGTGAAACTATTTCCACCCATTGGTGAACTAAAGTGGAATGCAACTTGAAAAACTTTCTACATTTCCTAATCCATCCCCGTATATTATCTTCATGAAATGTAGATAGCTTTATTTTTGGTAAAATTATATTTTATACACCCATATAAAACTTATTGATGCCTATAATTTCATCTTGAATGTGATTCTATTGTAGACAAATCATACTTTTGGTGTTACTTTGATTCCTGACATCTTTTTTAGCTTTTTTTAAACCATGAATGTTTGAATGGTAATCATCAAGGTTTTTATTTGTGCATTCAGTTGTTTGTTCCACTTAGCTTGCTCTTGCCACTATCTCTTATTGTCAACTATGTAATCTTAGAATTTTTGATAAAAAAACTTATATTCTTTCATCTAATTGCCTACCATGCTTCTCCAAAGCTTTAACTTTGTTGTTTTCCACCATTTTTAGGTCTTCTTTCCTTCTGTGATTGCATTGGATTCAAGGCTCAGATACCAATTTGTTAAGAACTCGATCTTAACAAAGAGGTGCGAAGAGAATAAAAGATTGAGAGTTAAAAGAAATGAGAGAAGAAAGAACTCTGTAAAATTATTGAAATAATACTTCATATGACTTGAGTTCCATGTACATCACATGTCTTATTTATACAATCCTTCTTAATAACTAACCGATCTTTCCAATTGACTAACTACCCTTATTCCCATGTGTTTAATGCTTCTTTATATTAACTAACTTCTACTTAATAGTTTCTCCCGCCATTTCTCTTATTCTATTATTTCTTCTTATTCACGTTACTACTAACGCACACTATTTATAACACATGCAAATTAAGGTAATCAAGTGATGCGATCCAAACAATATTAAAAGATCTGTTAGAGGTTCCAGTTGGTCCAGTGAAAAAACTTAAGGTTAAGAGGTTCAAAAAGGCTTTCTATAGACTTTTTCAAGACATTTGGGCTAAGACAGACTTAAAAAACATATTAAATAATGAAGTACAACCTTGATTAATTTAATTCATGTTCAAAAAGAGCTTGTAGGTGGGCATTCAAATATTACAAAAAGATTGGAATAAGAAGATTTAAATTTGTTGACTTTTCGCTACTGTTTTGGTCATACTTGGAGTTATAAAAGGAATTTTAATGCCATTTTAGTTACATTGGAAAATAGACATCCATAGCTTTCCAAAGATATATGGCACGCCTTCTAATTCGTTAAAACAAAAGAGAACCATACATTTAAAGTTAAACTTCAATTCTACCAACAGATTACGAAAATAACTTTGGTTTTATTTAAATTAGTTGGACTATTATTTTATTTATCTTTTATCTATTATTAGGCCTTTTAGAGATATTAGGACCTTTATTTAAATTTGAGTTCATTGGATTATTATTATTATTACTATTAGGTTTATCCATGTTCATTAGGGATATCTTATTAGATTTAGATTGTTTCTAGTATAATTACTCTTTTATAGACTTTTTGACAAAAAAAACCTATTTTTAATAAAAAAAAATGGTATTTTTGCTATCTTTTATGTGATTCCCATACTAAGTTCTTGATTGAATTTGTAAACTCTTTGAAGGATTGATAAACTTCGTTGTGATTTTATACTATTTATTCACGTTTCTTATAGGGGTAGGGTGATCATTATCACTCAAGTCTAAGTGAGTAAGATTGCTTTGCTTGGGAAGCCAAACGGGAATTTTCCCAGAAACATTATAAGATCTCAAAGAAAAATACCAGAAACAATTGAACAACTGCTGTAATGGAGTACATTGGACTTGAGCAACAACAAGCTCACTAGTCACATTCCAAATGGTCCTCAAATGGATAGGCTGGATAATCGAAGTTTTTATGCTAGTAACAGTAGATTGTGCGGGACACAGATTTAAATCTATGTTTGTTTCTAGGTATTCCCACCTCCCACCACAGCAGTGAGGACATCTTTATGTCAGGCCACTTACTTAGTGTTGGTAATAAATATTTGAATGAATGAAGGAGAGTGTTTTTCCTTTCTTTCTGAGCTAATGTTCAATGAATGTTTTCTCTTAAATTGTGCGTGTAGTACTTGTAACAAGCAGTTCCAATAGACATTGGCTCTTAAGGTTTTTAGTATAATGAACTTTTTTTTTTGTAACCAAGAGAAGGGAGGTGCTAACGTTAAATGCAAGATTACCATGCTTGATCTTTAACATGATCCATGTCTTTATTACTCTTTTTAGTACTTTCATAGACTACATTGTGCCAACTTGCCATTCAATCTTGTGTTACATGCTTTTGTTATGTCTCTATTTAATTCCAAACCAACTGTGTTATTTAAATTATACAATTTGTTACAAAACAACTGCAGCAAATTTCATTCGTAAAAGTAGAATTATATCAGTCCGAATTTTGTTCCCAGCAATGCCAGCTGCAAGAACAAGAAGCATTCTCGCTTCTCTATTTGTTTCTATCAGATCAGTTGCGAGCTTGTTGTAGTAAGTCCCTGCGTTCTTGAACCTTGCACTGCACTGGCTAAGTTCCTGAGTTCTTGAACCGCTTAAGTAGGCCTTTGAGCCCTCCAAGTCTTTTCCTTTTCTCTGTTTCGTTATTATAGGCCACAATAGTTTTTGTAGTGTTTTGATGTTGTAAATTAACTCTTTGGTTATTAACGATTCTATAAGTTGAAACTTTTACTAGTGAAGGATCAATTACTAGTCTCATTTCAAAGTTTCGATGAAGCTGATATATATATAGAAATATGGCGGATTTATTTTTTCCTCGTAAACTACTAACAAAAGCCTCGGTAAAGTCCGCTGATGAAATAATCAACATCATTATATCAAGGGTTTTGGTACGAATACCTCTCCTTGTAAGAGCTGCCTTTTTTATATATTGAAACTATAGCTCCTTATAAGGCTGAAAATCAGCAATTAATAGTACCATACAAGGTAAAGGTAAGAGTAAAGACTATCAATTATTGACTAAATAAAGTAACACATATCAAGCCATCAATTCTGCTAAAATCCCCCTTTAAATTAATGTTAGGCTATCTAGAAACATCAATTTGTCAATCAAGAACTAATGGCGAAGATGAGAGAGAGACTTCGTGGAAACATCATCGGTTTGGTGTTTAGTAAAAATATGTGGAAGAGTAATCTCCAGACAAGCTAAAGCTTCACAAATGGAATGACAATCCACTTTAATATGTTTTGTGTGCTCATGAAAAACAAGATTGACAATAATCTGAACAACACTAGTATTATCAACATGAAAAAGGAGTAGGAGTAAGTTACAGAACACTAAGTCCTCTTAACAACCCATGGAGCCATACAATTTCAGAACAAATAGACGACATAGCCTGACATTCAAACTCGGTGGATGACTTCGATACACGAGCCTGCTTCTTACTCTTTCAAGAAATGAGGGTATCACCAAGAAACATACACCAAATCGTAATATAATGATAAGTATCCACACAACCAACCCAGTTAACATCACTAAAGCCCACCAAATGTAAAGACTTCCAACAAGGGAAGAATAAGCTGTGACTAGATGTCCTTTTGAGATATCAAAAAAGACGATGGGCAACAACCAAATGTGTCTTACACGGAGCTTGTAGAAACTGACTCATCTGCTAAACAAAAAACGATATATTAGGTTGAATAGTGGTCAAATAATTTAAATTGCCCAACAATTATCGATACATTAAAGGACCAGATGAGGAATCACTATCCGCATTAAAAAACTTCAAATTTACCTCTATAGGAGTAAAAACCAAATTATTGTCTTGAAGGCCAACTAAAGAAAAACGTTCATGGGTATACTTATGTTGATGTAAGAGTGTGCCATTCAAATAATGTTAAACCTGAAGTCCAAGAAAATACTGCATGGGACCAAGATCTTTCATATGAAAGGAAGATTTGAGGCCCTGTTGGAGTTGGTCAATTAACTAGATTATATCCAGTAATCACAACATCATCGACACACACAAGAAATATAATGGTCCCAAGGGTAGTTTGGTGAAAAAATAAAGAGAAGTCATATTGATTTTGAGTAAATGTAAAACCCAACAGAGTAGTATGAAACTTCTCAAACCATACATGTGGTGCCTACTTCAAACCATATAGAGACCATTTCAAACGATAAACCTCAATAAAAGAAGAAGAAAAAAAACCAGGAGGAGGAGACATAAAGATTTCTTCTTTCAGGTCACCATGTAAAAATACATCTTACAAAACGACCATCCTTTGAAAATAACAATGGTTGTAACAGTGTAGACAATAGTCATTTTAGCCACAAAGGTGAATCTTTTCTCATAATCAATCCCATACTCCTGCCAATTCCCAAGTGCCACCAGATGAGCTTTATGTCATTCGAATGAGCTATCAACATATAGCTTAATGGTGTATGCCTACTTACACCCAATAAGCTTAACTTCAACAATACAAGGGACAATGTCCCAAGTATAACTCTCTTGAAACACTTGAAGTTCATCCTGCATAGCTTGGCGCCAACACTCTTGAGTAGAAGCCTGATAATAAGACTTAGGCACATAAGTATTATCAAGAGTAGCTTAAAGAGTGGAAGGAGAAAAACTATGCCAGTCTGGGGGTTAGAAAACCTTAGTAGACCGGCGAGGTGTATGCAAGACAAGATCAAGTAGTGGTTTAAAAGAAAGAAAAGGCAGTGTGCGACGTCGCTTACACAATACCTGGCTTAAAACGAGGAGTACTAGACACATCATCAAAATAAGGAAGTGAAATAGAAGAAGACAAAAAAGTAGGACAAAACTGAAATAAATATTTCTTAAAAAAATTCACATTTTGAGAAATACAAAGCCTGTTAGAATCTGCATCATATCATATAAACCCTTTATAAGAGTTACTATAACCAAGAAAAGCATACAAAATAGATTAAGTAGCAAGCTTGTGACGTTCAATGAGAAGTAAATGAACAAAACAAATGCGATAAAAACATGTAGAGAATTATAATCAGGAGGAACACAAAACAAAGCATATCATATAAACCCTTTATGAGAGTTACTATAGCCAAGAAAAGCATATAAAACAGATTAAGTAGCAAGCTTGTGACGTTCAATGAGAAGTAAATGAACAAAACAAATGCAATAAAAAACATGTAGAGAATTATAATAAGGAAGAACACAAAACAAACAAGAATATGAAGAATCAAGATTCAAAGTAGTAGAAGCAAACAATTAATGAACTATACAGTTGTAGATAAGACTTCTACCTAAAATCTGGAAGGAACAAAAGATTCAAGTATCAATATATGAAAAAATCTAAAAAATGATGATTTTTATACTTGACAACACCATTCTTTTGATAAGTGCAAAGATATGAACACAGAGATAATACTTTTTTGTTGAAGAAAATATTGAAAAACATGGGATATGTATTCTCCCCTAGAATTTGAGCGTAAGATCTTAATACATAGAAAATTGGGTTTTTACATGGGCAATAAAAGTATGGAAGGTTGAGAACATGTCAACTTTAGAACAAACAAAATAGACCCACATAAAACAACAGTAAACATCAATAAATATCATAAAATACATGTATACAACTTGAGAAAGAACATGACTCATACCAAAACATCAGAATGAATAATTTCAAAACACATAGAAGCACGACTACCTTGCAAAGAAAAAGGTAAATATTTGCTTTTGCCAAGTTTACAAGGAGCACAATCAAATGACAATGAAGAAAATTCATTGGTATTATTCAAATAACCATATTTCATAAGATGTGTAAGAATTACAGAGTTGGGATGACCTAATTTCTTATGACAAAATTGGCTATTATTATTAGTAATTGCAAAAAAAATATATATATATAAATTGAACGAGGAAAGGAAAAAGATCGAAGAGAAAAAAGATGTTTCCCTTTAGGCCCCCTTACTATCTCTTATCATGACATTTGATCTTGCACATAACAACCAGAACAATCAAAATGAAGAGAACAATTTTCTTCTACTAATTGCCTAAACCAAAACAAGTTTGGCAGATAAATCAGGAGATACAAAGATATTAGAAAAGGAAGACCCCAAATTGCTAATTGATGTAATAGAAAGAGTACTATCATTGATGATCTGAATATGTTGCTTACCATCATACTTATGAACATCATGTAAAGTAGCTAGACAACTAGTCATGTGATTGGAATCAATATAATCAATTTGTGAACACTTGGTTGAAATTTTCTAGGACTAGAAATTTAATAAAAATAAATTAGAGAAATTAATGAAGATAGAAATATTTTTTTTGATGAGAAAATAAATAAATTAAATTAAATTGGAGAAGGGTACAACTGAATAATATTAAATAAAAGGTTATGGGATTAAATCAATTAAGGTGATGAAAGAGTGGGGTCCAAAAAGAGAATGGAAAGAACTTTGGGCCATTATGTAAATAAGAAAATTTCATGATATAAATACATGAATGGCTTCTCTGGGAAGCCATTCATGGCCGGATCTTGAGAGGGTGAGAAGAGAGAAACAAATTGGGGATATTTCTTGCATTTTCCAATGGCTTTAAGTGGTTAAGCTAGATAGAAATATGTCAAATGAATTTGAAATGAGAAAATGAAATATTAATAGTGAGAAGAGAATATTAAAGAGACATACTTATCTAACATGGAATGAAGTCTTATTTTCATAAGACAATGGAAGGGGAAATAATTATATTAGTTAAGAAAAGAAATAATGATTAAGGGCTTTTAAGTGGAGAATATATTGATGAGATAATTCAATTAAGAAAAAAATAAATAAATGAAGAAGAAAGAATTTACTAGAAGGAGAGATTTCATGAATCTAAAATAATAAATTTGATTTAATGTCTTAGGAGAAGTTGCTAGAGGGTCACAAATTGTGAGAACTGTAGTGCGCCAGACAGCTACAGATAGGTGAAAATATTCACCACAAAAATTAAAAATTCAAATTTTTAGAGTGTTGGTATTGAGGTTATTATAATGTTTACTTTTGATTTTTAGTCGTAATTATTATGTAAAAAAATTGTACAATTTAATAAATAAAATGATATGTAATTGAAAATGAATATTGGATTGTTTGGGATCCCAAAATGCGAACGTTGGATTTAACGAATACCCAAGTCAAGATATTGGAATTTTATGTAGTATTCGAGAGATAACACCAGATTGGATTGTCATACAAAATAGGGAATGCCAGATTTAAAAGTATCTTATGGAGATACTAATATTTTTATGGTATTTAAAAAAGACTACCAGATTGGATTGACTTTCAAAATGAAAAATACCAGATTGAAAAAGTATCATAAAGAGAATACTAATATTTTTATGGTATTCAGAAAAGAATACCAAATTGGATTGGCTTTCAAAAATAAGGAATGCCGGATTGAAGAAGTATCATAGAGAGGATACTGATGTTTTTATGGTATTAAGAAAATAAGACCGAATTGAATTGCCTTTCAAAATGAAGAATGCCAGATTTAAGAGTATCGAGGTGAAGATACTAGAATACATGTGGTATTCAGAAATATGAATAAGATTGATTGATTTTCAAATTGGAAGTGCTGAATGAATGAGAATCTATGCATGAAAATTATAAATTATTAATAATGAAGGAAACACCAAACTTGTAGAATTTTAATAAGAAAATTCCATTTGATAAATACTTGTTTGTTTCATTATGTTAAGAAATAGAATATTTGGAAAGAGGTTTTAACTATTCGAAAATGAGATAGAATTATTGGACTAAAAATGGATCATTGAATAGATTATCAATTAATTTGGTTTAGAATTGCAAGTTTGATTATTTCTTCTAAAATATAAAGATCATTGATAATATTAAGAATAAATAAATTATTGTGTTGATTATTATATGCTTGGTAAATTTCAGGTTTATCTCAGTCCCGCTAGGATTAATATTTTGTTGCACTCAAATCTCTTTTGCATGTATTTTGTTGTAAATAGTTTTGTTTAGTAATGTTGTAATTTAAAGAATTATGTAATTATTCTTGTTTAGTAATATTTAATTTTGATCTTTGATGTGTGATTGAATTGTTTTCATCACTTGGGATGTTTTAAATACAAAAGAGACTTTATCAAAATTCCAGTAGAATCTGATACATGTAAAAAGATGAAAAAAATATTATGTTTTTTTTTATATATATATATCTATGGGATTGAGTTAATGTTCCAAAAAGGTGGATCATTATCTAGGGTTGTTACACAATTTACCAAGGAGACGTAAGAAGATGTTTCTTACCTTAGAGACGAAAAGTAGAAAAGGCGGGAATAATCATATGTTGAACATGCTCAAGAGTAATGTTGGAAGAAAAGCTTGGAACAACATGTTGTGCAGAAGATGTAGGCACAAAAGTGGACTGAACACCAACATGAAGAGAAGAAACAGATCAATTCTAAGTGCAAATACGACAATCCTTAATATTATGACCTTCATTCTTGCAATAATTGCATAATTTCTTATTGCAATATTTTGCAATATGCCCAATTTCCTTGCAACTATAACATTGTGGTGGAGATCTAGATCGTCTTCTTCCTTGAGTAGCGTAGAACATATTAATCATCTCAGAATCACTAGTATCTTGAGCTATGCTATGAGGTGAGACATTGTTCTTCATGCAAGAGTTCACATAAGCAAACCTCCAAAGATGGAACATGTTGGCAATTGATTAGCCCAGCTTGTGCACTTTCAAATTCAGGCCAGAGTTTCATCAAGAAGTGATCTCGATGGCTCTCAAAGTTAACCACTTATATTGCTTTAATTGTTAAAGCTTATTTGGGAACATGTGAATGCACTAATCCATAATAATCATTCCATAAATTATTAAAGTCAAAATAAAATTGTTCAATTGAGAAATTTCTCTGGCAATAGTAAGTTTCGTGCAAAAATATCTTGATAATAAATTCTTCAAAGGTAATCCCATATCATCTTATCAGTGATGAACCCACAAAAGATTGTTGATCATGTGAGGTTCAACAAAGAAGAGAACCCAAAAAATAATTTTGGCATCCCTGCCCTCCCATGAACTAAGTTCCTTAGGATCAGTAGAAGCCATAGAAGACCTATCTAAATAACCCTATAACTCCTTTCCTTTCACAAACATCCAGAACTAAAATTCCCAATTGGCATAATTCTTCCCTTACATAAATGTCTTGCCAGTAAGATGTACAATAGAATTCTCTCCTGACATAATAATCACAAAAAAAAAAACAATTGACAGAATATAGAGAATCACCACACCACCGAGAAACTAGGATCTATCCGAGAACTCTACAACCAGAAACTAAACCTCCAAACCAGAGAACCACTTCTGCCAATACCCAGA
>Ga0307515_10012164_pt1 | contig 16229 bp, 9 predicted proteins | sample 17_EM_MG_FD_194513 | JGI IMG/M metagenome (GOLD analysis project Ga0307515, IMG submission 194513) | Populus trichocarpa ectomycorrhiza microbial communities from riparian zone in the Pacific Northwest, United States - 17_EM | ecosystem: Host-associated > Plants > Roots > Unclassified | place...
AATTAAGTTAGAAAATACAAGAGGAGTGAAATATGTGCGCGCGTGAAGAGATAGTAATGTTGTATTTGGAATAGGAACATCAAGTGATCATGTCTTCTCCCCCTTCTTGAATGGTGACCCATGTTTTTTATAAATAATAATGTCACATAAACTGTAGCCCTGTGATTGCTCATATGATGGCCATTGGAGGCTTATATGGTTGTTAACTTTCAGGGCCCGTGGGATTAGTTGAGGTGCGCGCAAGCTGACCCGGACACCCACGTTAAACTAAAAAAAAATAATGTCACATAAACTTACACGGTGAAGAAAGAAAAAATGAAGAGAAATATCTGTTTTTTTTATAAAATTGAGTCATTGATTGGCACACACGCTTGCCATTAGTGAATAGACTGATACTTGAGAGTAAGTCATTGGTGGAGGGTGATAGGCCAAGAAAACTAGTGCAGAGTCGGCCATAAAGACAGTCATCAGTGAAAAGGTTGGTCAAGCCAGACGTAGGGATAATTTCTAGCGGAAAGATTAGCTTGAGAAAGTCTGAAAGAGGTTTTTATTGGAAAGAAAATGTGACTATTGTAAGCTAGGAGTAGGGTTCAGTTGGGCTTGGTCAAGGTTGAGAAGTGTTCAGTTGGAGATGAGAGGGTGAGGTTGGGCCTAGAAGGAGAAGGTTAGGTTGAGCTTAAAAAGCTTAATTTGAGCCATAGAGGAGAGGTTTGATTGGGCTAAAATGGAAGAGTGTTTGGTTGGGTTGACATTCTTTCCTTTTTTCTTCTTTGTTTTTCTCACCACCTAGCTTCAGTCGGACTAGTGAGGTTCAGTTGGGCTAGCTTCTAAGCCCCTTCTTATTCTTTTCTCTCTTTTCTTTCTCTTTTCTCTTATCTTTTATCCTCTTTCTTTTCCCCTTATAAGAAAAAAATTTAATTCGAACTCAATGAATACCGACTCAAATGGATTAGTTGTTTTTATGAATAATTACCTTACCCGATGAAAAATGGATAAGGTATGTGTATTGTTAAATTAGGCTCGAAACCCAACTCAAACCTAAACCGAACTATATATTTGTATTTTATATATATAATTTTTGTTGAATAATAAATAATAGTCATAAAATAGATATTTGTATGAATACTTGAAACTCGATAGATATTGTATGAACATTTATATTTCTTACTCGATGAATAATGAGTAAGGTATGAATATAAAAAAACTTTGACCCGTGGAAATTCATTGCCATCCTTTCTCTTCTCTCGGTGGAGCCACCAACCTCTAGGGTCGGTGGGCCTGCTGCCAAGCTTGATTTTTTTTTTTATTCCCCCATCAGTAGGCTAGCAAACACTAAAAAATTACAAAACAATTCTAACAACATGGTAGACTTAAAAGTCTAAAATGTGCCATTTTCTTATTTATTTTTTTAATCGATATCTACCGGATATTAGTTCATGTAAAGTGAACCTTAAAATATTTTGTTAGGTTTGAAGAGAAATTCCTTATCTTTCTTACCAAGTATGAAATAAAGTTTCTTGAAAAGAAAAGAAATGAAGGGTGCCATGTAAGTGCTTATGTGTTAAAAAGTGACAAGGAAAGTTTATCATAATCCCTAAATAAATGCTTGTACGCAATTGAATTATAAAGGGTTAAAATTATGTGCTTATGTTTCATCTGACATTTGAATTTTTAGATATGGAGTTAGTATTAGTAGTTATATTATTCATTGCACGCTCATTCCACACGCATACACATATATTGATATGTACATTCAGATTTCTTTTTATATTTATTATTTGAATACCAATCAATATAGGTTATTCAGTTAAGGATGTCTTCTCTCATTTATTTCACAATTATAATTACAAAAAAGAGTTTCATTAGTAGCTTATCTTATCTTATCTACCAATCATACTGCATTTAAAATGAAAGAAGGGAGATTTTATTTAACCTTAACACACCTAAATTTACTCAATATCGTTACTAGTCAAAATTGTTCAGCACAAATTTCAACTATTCGACACTCATATTTTTACCTATAACCGAAGACTTATAACTCCAAATTATGCACGATCAATTTTTTTTTTTTGTAAAGTTAACATTCTTATTTATAACTTCTATGCATAAACTAATTTTAAATTTCATCATTTTCATGCCCCAAACTCTGGAAAATGAGTGATAAAGATATCCAATTTTTGTTGTTGTTTTTTTTTTGTCTATAAATTACGAAACCAACAAAATATTCCATTCATTTTCACATTATTCATACAAGTATTTTATAAGTTTGTTACAATGTCTCCAATTTCAACTACCAATCTCATTTCGTTTTATTTAAAATCTTCAAAACAACATCATGGAAAAACATATGCATTAACATAATTTACAACTATGTTACCTTTTATATACTGCAAATTATTCTCGTATTTCATTCGAATATTTCTTTTTTGGCCAATACTACCACCTAATTTTTTTATCATAATTCATTCATAAAAATTTTAATCAACTCTTCCTTACATGAGAAGTCAACACCACACAATGGTCTTTCACCTCTAAAGGCCTCGATTTTTCTCAATTCTAAATATCTCAACATTATAGCATTTTAATTTATAATTCTAAGTTAGGAGCTTGAACTGTGTATGAGATTTGCTTGTGAGAAAAAGAGATATACAAGGACCGTGATATTTTTTTATTATTATTTTAATATTGTGAAGTGTTAATGTGTGGATCTGAATGGATGATGTGAATTCAAATTTGGGGTGAAGATGAAGTATAGGCCTTTGTGGTATTTTCATTATTTTAATGCTATAAGAGCTTTTTAGTTATTAAATAAAAAATAATAACAAACTTGTAAATAATTAGACAATTTTTGTTAACTTGTTTTAGCGCACCAGGTATAAGATGTAAATTATTACGCGTGCATGAACGTTTAGGTTGCAAGCTGTAATTTTTTAAAATTTGATAGATAAGAGCAATTTCGATTAAATTATAAGATATTAGGGGTATTTTTTTTAATATTTCTTTTTGTTATCCTTTACACAACCTTAGAAAAGTTATTTATGATATACTCTTTATTAAATTTATATTTAAAATTATGTTATTTTTATTTTAAGATTCAAATGATAAAGATTCGATTATTAACATTTTATGAGAAAAATATTACGAGTAAATTTTATAAAAGATATTATGAGGAGAAGAAAATTTCTTGAAAAAGTCTTGAAATTCTCCTAAAATACATATGACAAATTGAAAAAACTCTCCAATATGTAGTTTTATGATTTATATTTCGTCAATTGAATGTGACAATCCGTTTACTTCCTTTTGATTTCTTTAATGTCGAAATTATACAATTTCTCTATTTTTCTTTCGGTCAACTTCACATCAGTCATGTAAGTTAGAAATATTGAACTTGCACACCAAAATTCATGCGTAGTTACCACGAAAGATAGCCAACAAATGTGTTGAATTTTTTTTCTTCTTCTTGCTTTAATTTTATTACAAGAAATAAACTAATTCGCCTTGGAATTCTATTGTATCATTCAATGTGGACTTTCTATGTGTTTTTTTCTTATCCTAAGAGTTTTTTTCTTGCAACCATGTTCTTTTGTTTTCCAATAAGGTCTTTAGCGACTGGTCGATTGAAATTTAAGCTTTATATAGCATAGAAAATTTTAGTTTTCAGTTGATACTTGATTTTGCATAAAATAATTTGAATTTTTTTATTTTTCAACAAATTAAAACTAAGAAGACTAGAATTGAAAATGAAGATAAACAAAGGCCCTTCTCTTTCGGATAAGAAAGAAAAAATAAATAAATAAAGAGAGAGAAGAAATAATCGTCGAGCCACATCAAGACTCTTTCTACACTACACGCCATCTTGGGATGATTGACTCGACGAGACAAAACCAAAGGTGTCAATTACAATCACTTTAGGAGATCGGAAGCCACCACACATCACCAAACCATGGTAGGGGACCCCACTCACATGTTGACGCGTGTATACCAAGCGCCAACTCTTTTGCTTCTTTTTTATTTTAGTCCCCAAATCAATATTAATTCTTCAATTAAGTCTTCAATTTCATTCCACCTGAGCCTAAACAATCTCCTTTTAATCTAGTGTTTGATTCTCTAATAGCACATCAATTTAGTCTCATATTTCATTCCGACCGAACCAAATGAAGATCCAACATGTAAGAGAAGCTGGGAAAGGGTAAAGAAGGAAGCAACCAGCAAACCAAATTAGCTGACTAAGTAGCCTTTTCTTTCTTTATTTCCTTTTCTGTTTTCTGTTCCATTTCTTTCTCTCTCTCTCTCTTTCTTTTTTTTGGTGCAGTTCTTGCCGTTTTCTGAAATGTGATAAAATGAAGCTGAGAGCAGGTTTAATTTCGAAGAACACGAGGACTAAACAGTCACTTGAATAAATTCAATAAAATGTTTAAGAAAAAAGGGGGCTAATTTTTTGTCATATAGTCTTATTTTCTAAAGTGAGGATTTCGTATGGATTTTTTTATTTTTTTTTATTTCACAAGTCCACATTCAACATTATCGTATCTAATGTTGAAACAGCACCTGGAAACACCAAATCCAAATTCACCAAACCTGTCCGTCTGTTCGTCAGGTGAGCCTCGTCCAATCCACAACAAATTATAGAAAGCAGCTATGAGTTTTCTAGCGGGAAGATTAGCAGGAAAAGAAGGAGCCTTCTTTTTCCAGGAATCCAAACATGCCGTTAACCGCCTCGCAGAGAAATCAGCCACCACCGTCAAGAACCTCCCACCCCCCTCCTCCTCCTCTACAATAGAGCACGAATCCCAAGCCGACGTGCTTCCCGAGGTCTTAAGACATTCTCTTCCTTCCAAGATCTTCGGCAAGCCGTACGAACCGTCTTCTCTGTCCACATCATCCAAGTGGGCCCTACGATCTGATCATCCAAATAGTAGTTCAACCGTGTCCCCTGATGTTCTCAATCCTCTCCGAGCTTATGTTTCCCTCCCTCAGGTCACTTTTGGTCCCAAAAGGTACACCACCCATCTATCGATAAATATATCATTTCTTCTTCTTTCTTTCTTTTTTTTCTTTCAATTTTGATTAAACATTGGTGGGGGAATGATTCCGAACAGATGGGAATTGCCGAGCGAGGAGCACTCGGTACTGGCGTCGACGGCGAATGAAATGCGAAAAGACAGATATACCACTATTAATCCCGATAAATTGAAGGCCGCAGCCGAGGGGCTTACTTATAGTTACTTTTTCTTTCTTCTTTGATTTGGTTTTATTTTAATACATGAACCAGAATTGAAAAATGCAAGCTCAAGCCTATTTATTAGTGCTAATAGTTGGCTTAATTACTTTGTTTACAGTTGGGAAGGCATTTGCGGTTGCAACTGCAATTGTGTTTGGTGGCGCCACTCTGGTATTTTCTTTGGCAGCGTCCAAGCTAGACCTCCGTAATGTAAGTAATCGAAGAAGAAAATCATGCCTTTTTTATGCTACTAATTCATTAATCACTGGTATTAATTGTGGATAATTCGTGTTGGTATTAGATCTTGGAGGACCATCTTTGAAATGAATCACCACCAGTTTACCTTTACCTTTTCTTTTTAATTATTCTGACAGGGTGGTGATATCCGAACTAAAGGGAAAGACCTGGTTCAGCCAAAACTTGATGTCATCAGAGAGCAATTTGTGCCTTTAAAAACTTGGGTACATGATTCTTACAAGTTCTGGTTTTGATTGCTTGAGTTTTTTCGTCTATTCCTCGCAATTCTTTTTGGGGTTTTTGCTGTGGTCATATATCTTGTACCTTGTGTTTTCAGGCGGAAGATACATCGAAGAAATGGCATCTTGATAGGCAGGAAGACGTGAAAGAGAAACCTATGGTCAAGGAGCTTGCTAAAATTCTGGGCGCAAAAACTTCCAACTGATTTCTGTGTAACGTTTTCGTTCATGCAAATAATGTGGAACAGTGATGATGGTGGGTTTTCTTAAATAAAAGATACAAGGTGAAAATGTTGTATCATCAATCAAATGTCATTCAAGTTCTCGTGTGCATTTTGCTGCAACAATGCCGTGAGTATTTATCTGGAAAGTGTATTATCTAAAATTTCAGTATCTTGTTCAGCTGCAGTTTTTTGTCAAAGCTGTGAGAAATCTAGGGACCAAACAGGTTTCTGCAGAAGCCTCTCACAGCCTTGGCCTCTTCTCTTGCTTTCAACAACAGGTATTTAGCCACTCCAGAGAGCAAAAAAGGAGGAAAATTTGAAAATACACCCAGAAAAAAAAAAGGTTGAGAAAATGAAAAACCGAAGTATGAAAAATAAAAACAGAGGAAAATGGAAGAATGGAGTGCTCATCCAATAAAAGAACTTACAGTTAATCAAAATGGTGGACAAGTGCTAGCCTGTTCGAAGAATAAAAGAACTATAAACTTGTGATTGTCATGAGTTCGATGGATACAAAGTTTTCTGTTGATTTCAATGAGAAGAAACTCTCTCGGATGTGCATGAGATTTAATTCTTTAAATCAAACATGCCAGTTCTGATTCACTCTGGGGAACGGGTAGCTGTTTCTGATTCACTCTGGGGAACGGGTAGCTGTCCACATGTAAACACCAAGTCTCCATTACACTGATGATGCCTGCATCTTTACAGCTTATAATCTAAACCAGACCCATATTTCCAAGCCTCAAGATACCGCTTCCACTCATACTTCATCTTGGATGGAAATGCAGTTAAGAATGGTCTGTGAAGAAGAGGTCAACAGTACAAGGGAACATACAGAAGAATAGCTTCTATTACTGTTAACATGGACGAAAACTAAAGAGTAAAACTAGAAAACCTAAAAGAGGAAAATGTATACAATACCTTATTACTGGATCTGCATAGGTGGAGAGAAAAGTATAGTAGCCCAGCATGAAGAAATGACTGGACCAGTCAAGAAGCACAGGAATACCAACCTGAAGATGAAAAGATGGTTAAGATGAGTGGTAATTTCCATTACCAAACATTACTTGTGTCCATCGTAAGATCTGAATCATGTGAGAAGGTGGATACAGAGAAACCTAACTGCTGTACGTGCATGCTTTCAAGGTTTTATGATCACTGTATCAACACCACAATTACTGTACTGAATCCTGTCAATCTATGTAGTGCATACCGTTATTAAATAGTTTATAGTTTCACAGTAAAGAAGCTAACATTTCATTTCTCTAACTGCTTCCAAGCCAAGGCAAAGGGTCATTAACGGCACAGGAAGGTGGCAGAGACAATGCTAAATTCTTCTAAGAGAAACCAGTGGCAAATTACAAGTGTTTTTGTGCTGCCAGATAGAATGAGGCTGCAGCAATTACATTACCAAGTTGTTTAGAAAAGATTAAAGTCTATAAGATAAAAAAGGAAATAACCAATGGGTGTTTAATTAAATGCAAAATCGAGTGTTTTTCTCCAGGTGCTTGCAACCTAACACCACCGAGTCTATGCAAAATATCATTCGAGTTTTTTATTCTTTAAGGCAAAAGATAAAAGCAAAGAAAATGAGATAAACACGCATGAATTTATGATTTTAAAAATATAATGCAAAGTTAAAAGATTCAAAAGAAAAAAGCAATAGGAAAAACCTACAAGAATTTATACCAGCATCTCAAGTTGAAGAGAAATTACAAATAAGGAAAAATAGCACCTCTGAAGTTCATGCATACCTGCTTGAATATTGATGGGATGATCTGAGGTTTAGTTAGCATAACAAGGCCTAATGTCTTGGAAAGAGCCCAGAACTGTATAACATCCTGTGACCATATAGTGGCATCGGCATTATTATTTTATATTCATAACTGTTGTTCCTTTAGAACTAAATCTCCTAAGACAAATAACTGGACCATACCAATCAAATCAACTTGGAAAAAGGACTGAAAAGGGGAAATAAGACAATAAACCTGAAGAAATGGTCTTAGAACTGGATCCCCCAGCTTCTGAGAAGAGATACGCAGATTCATTAGTAAATGAAAGAAAACTGACAGACTCAAAAAGAAGAATTAAAGAAGTCATGGCTTATTTACATAGCCTGTAATCCCACCTGCATGCTCTGGAAATTGACATAAAGAAGCTCATTAATAAATTCTGGAGGAACATTAGAGTTTTTCTTGGCTGACATTGCTCTTTGAAACAGCCACGAAGCACTTAAATTTGGCTGCAATGAAGAAAATGTCACTCAGATAATTGTAAGAGAGGCTGTTCAACCATATAGCCATAAATAAAAGTCAGGGGTCACCAACCATGTAAGGATTTAGGAGGGACAGGCTGGATGCATCGAGAAAATCTCCATTGATTGCTTCATATACTCCTTTATTTCATGAAAAAAAATGGTAAGCTTTCAGCTAGAAAATCTTTACATAGCACATGCTTATGAGACACCGTGAAAGTAATTTGTTGTTTTGTATAAAATCAGGGGCCAAGTACTTACAAAGGAAAAGTATGTATATTAATCTGAAGTGATTTGTTATGCCTACTAAATTATCTAATTTGTGTTATCCCTCCAAAATAATCAATTGAACTCAAGTATTAGCAAATTAATTGAATGTTACGGTAATTCAATCAAACAATATACCTGCTGACAATCTCCCAAGGTGCCTTGTCAAGCTTCCAAAACCACCAAATGAAACAGGTGACTGGATGCCACTAGCATCCCCAAACTGCAGAGAATGAATTAGTGATGCTTGCATCTCATTTGTGTTGTGCCCATAATCTAGTAAGAGCTTTATAATTGTGTGACTTATTCCACCTGTAAGATACGATCAAATTCTGCAGGCAATGGACTGACAAGTTGATCCACCCCCATTAAGAATTTAAAAGATGTTAGACTTGAGGACCAAAATTAATAAGAATATTCAACGGAAAAGAAGAGCAAGATCACTTTTGGCATGAAGCAGACAAGACATGAGAATACATGTTATTCAAGTTAATATAGTTTGCGAATAACAAGCAGTTTAGAAAAAACACAGCTTCATATTTATAAAAATTCACTTGTTTCAAATCAAGATAGAAGAAATTATGATCAATAGACTACAATGCCAAACATGCCTTGTGTTCCCATTATGGCTCAATATACTCAAGTTAAAATATCTCAGATCTTCTTTATCTGAATGCTTCACACAAAAAAGGAGGATCATGGGTTTGGAGAAGAATCTAAGATATCTTGACTTGAATATATTGAGCAATTGACTACAATGCCAAACATGCGTTGTATACGGAAAAAATTTCAAAAGCACGGGGCTTGCATTTTCCCAGGTGAAGAAGTCCACAATTCCTTCTACCTTTTGGTCCTGTGAAAGCCAGCAGCTTTTTGTAGCCTTTTCTTTTGGAATGTATTATTCTCAGTAAATGTGTTTACATATATAATGCAGTTCCAGTAGCATGCAAGTAAGCCTTGGAGTTCATATGTTGCATCGTTACCTGTCACGATATGTAGGGAAAATGCCATATATAACTCTCAGTATCTCCAGATTGTCAAGAGAGACTCCCTGCAAAATGAGCGATAAAAAGTGCATAATCTTACCAATCAGTTTGAGGGCATCACAGAGAAGGAAAAGGTTGTAAAAAGAACTTGTTAATGATCTCAACAGACAATGTCTAAGGCCAAGTAAGACACCAGTTTAAAATAAGAAAGAAAATATCTATCCCCTGACTACAGGCATGCACCAAAAAATTCCAAATACATGCATTATTAAACTTCCTATCCATTGCAAGCAGCAACATGAAACGAACTTGTTTGGTTTAAAATGTAATTACTAAACCACAGGCTAACATCATGTGCTAGATCAATTTTCTTTTTCCCTTTTAGGCTGGTTAAAGTTGGGCATGAAATATGGTCAATTAAGAGTTTTGGATTAGGTTATGTCAATTGAAAGATGGGTTCCTCAAGTCTACAAGAGCCCCCTTTTCTATTTCCTCTCTAGCTGTCGAGGCTTCATTCTTCAGTAAACCAAAAGAGCTAGCGGTGCTAGAAGCCCTTAAGGGTAGAAAAGACTCAGGTTGTGATAAACCTGTCTTCCTCTTCAGATGCCCGGCTTATCTATATCTATCCAAGCTGGGAATAAGAGAAGGAAGGGTTTTGAACTACTTGCTTGTAAACTCACTCTTCCTGAAGCAGACAGACAACCAGCTGAATCAAGTTCTGTTCGGTGCTTTAGAGATGGATGGGGAAGCCTGTCCTTCATCGCATTGATCAAAGAAAATGAATAAAGAAAACAAAAGAAAAGAGTAAAACATTGAGGCTGATTAAAGTTGGGCATGAAATATGGTCAATTAAGAGTTTCTTTCTTCTTCTTTTTTGAAAAATGGGTGTCTAGATAGGTGGACCACAACCCTTTCACAGACAACACTCATCTTGCACCTCACCAAGGAGCTAGTGGCAGTACTCAAACCTGAGACCCGAGTCCAAATGAATCTTCTCCTTACCACCACCTAAACCAACCACTTGGAGGCAGTCAGCTAAGTGTTTAGGCAGCAGTATTGACATTGCAACCAATACAAAACAAGTTTTGGTCCTCAACATCTCATCGCATATCATAGAGCAGTAGGTATTAACTGGATTTGTGAGTTCAGAATTCGTACTTAAGAGTTAGGAAAACCTCCTAGATATGGAAACAATTTCCACAAATGAATTGAGCACAACAGGAAAAGAAAAAAAACAGATTTAGCATAAAGTAAATGACAAGGTACATATTGTAGATTGAATAGTAACAGCATTCTTAGGATGAAGAGGATCCAATATCATCAAGATGCAGAACTACAAAAGTTGAAAGTGAATGTAATTCTGCAGATTGCAATCTGAAAATTAACCTGATATTCTGGCATCAAGTCCCAGAAGTCTTCTAACAATTCTTCTAATTTTGGCGATCCTGGTTGAGGACTGACATAAGTGAACATATATGTAGTACGATCCAAAGGACCAGATCCAGCTGGAAATGCCTGTCAAAAGGACTTCAAAGCTTGACTCTCTAAAGGAAAAAAGTCTTTTATAAATGGTAGCATCCCACTAGATTGTTACAAACCTCCCAGAAGTATTGTGCTTCGGAATCGCCAACCTTCTTTACAGATGAACTACTATATATGATATCACTGGCAGAGTTATCTTTAAAACCACGAGCACAAGATCCAACAACAAGGCAAACACCATCTGGCTTCTTTCCTCTCCTTATCTAAAAAACATAGAGTTGAGAAACAGTTTCTGCCAAGATTGCAGACATGTACTAGATATAAGTTGTTATTTGTCTTGTGTGAATCATTTTTTGAAATTTTTGAAGCTTATATTTCAATATCTAAGAAATAGCAAAGGCACATTGTACTTAACGGCTTGCCAGCCTCATTTCATTTACCTATGACTCAAACATGCAAAAATGAATAAGGTTGTGTATAGTGGAAACGACTGAAAATCTAGTGTCCTATATTACATTAAAATGCATGTACTTATGTAAAATGTAGTCAACAATGATGCTTGTGGTCCAGTGCATAATTGCAAAGAAACGATAAATATGTACAAGAGGAAGAGTCTAACCTGTTTTACCACGGGTGAAAAGTTCCCCATTGCATCAATAATGAGACGAGATGACAGAATGTTCCCCTCCGCCATTTGCAAGACCTATTGAGAGAAGTTATTCAAACCATTGATGTTCACTAAGAGAATAAAATGCTATTCAAAATCAATGTTTAATTTTTCTGTGCAAGCAATGCACCATTATTTGAAGCATAGCCTTACATGAACTTAAAGACAACCCTTTTGGAATTTTGAAAGCTAGACCTCCATGGTTATTATGAAGCATAAAACTCATTTAAAATTTCTTCCAAGTGAGTGTCAGTGTTTTCATTAAATAATTCAAACGTTCTCTTTCCTTTGGCCTTCTTTAATCATGATTCATTTGTATTCCTCATAGACTTTTTTTTATTTATTCTAATTTACAATTTCAGTTGTTCTCACTTACATCTTGAAATGCTCATTCCACTAAACATGGTTTTCGATAATGTGTGGTGGATGTGTCCAATCATGTTGCTGCGTAACCAGAGGGGCCCATTATGAAGTTCTCTCATTAGTTCAATTGGAGCACCAGACCAGAATTCAGCGATAACTCAAATATGGTAGAAAAAAACATCAACTAAATTTTAACCCAACTCAACTAAAAGCCTTAGTCTCAAACCAGTTGGAGTCAGCAACACAAATCCTTATCTTTCTTTCCATCCTACCAGATTTTATTTAATCAAAATTACTTGTGATTATATTACTTTGCAAGATTCAATAGACTCACTGATGCATCCTCATATATAGAGATGCTGGAGACACTGCAGCCTTCAAAGATGACTCCACCAAGGGAAATAAAACGTTTCTTCACAATCTCTATGAGCTTCACAGGTCTGTAAGGATAAAATAATTATAATCCAAAGGATTTGTCGACTATTGAAGAAACAAGATTGATGTTCCTGTCAAATGACGCCACCAAACTCCTTGTTGAAAGAGATTAAATCATGCTTCATCAGCATGCCACAAAAACAAATAAAGGAGTGAGAATCGAAAGGAAAAAAGAAAATTCAAGCTTTCGGAAATTTCAGAAGTCCTTAATCACTTGCTATGAAAATTACATAAAAATAAGCTAAATCATGGCCTAGCTTAGTTTGAGAGTCATTACCCAATATAAGAACAGATGTCACTGAGGATGCCGTCACTTCGCAATAATTTCATGAAAGAGAGCTTTCAATATTGATTTGAATGACTTTATTGGAAACTTTGGCAGCATTTATTGCAAATTTTCATGCCTTTCTTGTACCTACATTCTCTTTGATATCTAATGCCACATGATATTCAGAATTCTCCAGAAATCAATATTTTCTTGTATAGTCTGACACGCATTTTAAACCCAACAGTCCATGGAAGGAGAGTTACAACATTATAAATTAACATTATATAAACAAGATTAGCGTTTTTATTTTCAATTGATCCAAGGCCTGGTTTAGGTTCATCTTAAAATTAAATCTCGCTACCAGTTGCATACAACATACTATTACCAAAAATGAAATGATAGCTTACGAAACACCAAGATTAAGAATGTCTTTGACCCAGATTTCGCCCTTATCCTCAAAGCCACATCTATTCTGCACATTTAGTGAAATTTTAAACAATATAAATATACCAAAGAGGTGACATCAGGCAGTGTAGGCAGTTGGATATGGATCGACAAAATCCATGCAACCTCATAGAAATGAGGAAAATCTAGACACAATAGTCAAAAAATGAAAGAGATACAGAACATGCTGGAATTGCACAAATGAAGGCATGGTATATACGTGTGCTCATTTGATTGTGCTTAAAATTAGAAATTTCTGAGGCGATTTGAAGTTTGCAATAATTATAAATCCGGGAGAAAAGTCATAGCAAAGATGGCATAGGTAGTCACCCTTCTCACAAAAAAAACAAAAAGAAAAAAAGATGGCTTGGGCAGTCATTCTTTTGTACCTAAAAATACAGACTCTGTACTATTTAAAAAATATTAGCTGATTTATGAGCATCCAAACTGCTGTCCATCGTAATCAGACATCCACTGCGATGAGAAGTGGCCATCACAGCTATACTATCTAGAGATTGATAGAGAATATAGCTTATAGCAGAACCTTCTTCTGAGAAGAATTATCTTTATATATGTGTGCTTGTTTCCATAAAATAAAAAAGAGAATGCTTTCTGAAAGCATGTAGAGTTATAGAAAACAAATAACTATGAGGCAAACATGATCCTAGCATCAAATGTTTATCTCCAATCCATTCTTTGGTACACAACTGAAATGTTGAACTAAGAAAAATTATTTGATTTATGAAGTTCAAGAACTCACAGGATTAAAGTTCATAGCTATAGCTTGTTCAATGTCATTCTCTTCCAGAATTCCAACATCTACAAGCTCCAACAGCTCCTTCCTTGAGATATTCCATTCTTGCTCCCTCTAACCATTTCAAACAATTCACATATCAAAAGCAATTTGTTATGCCTTAAGTTGTCTCTATATTGAAAGTAGCAGTACGTTATACCCCTTTTAGTATGTTTCTTTCCACAACGCCTACTTGAAGACCTTTGGCACTCAAGGCTGTGGCAATGAATATTCCCAAAGTACCTCCACAAACTACCACGTCAAATTTATCAACCACTTTGCCAGTGAGATCAGAATGGCTTGACACTCCTGGAATACTCGAAACAACTTGTTGAGGCTGTTGAGAAACTGCAAATGGATACAAAGATTGCCAGAATTCAAGGATTTCATAGACATTGAATCATCATTCAAAGTAAGTTGCATGATTTGTACCTGTTACAGTGGAGCAGATACTAGACCAAATATGGTCCAGCCTCTTTAAGGCATTATATGAGTAAGCCCCACCAGCACCACCAACTTCACCTTCAACTGCAATACTCTCCATTATCCTCTACCAAATGGAAAAGAACATGTCAGATTAGAAAGCACAGGATGAAGCAATTGGAGAATCCAAAAAAGTAAAATGGGAATATGTATTTCTTTGGACTTGAAGTCATAACAGAACCATAAGTACACCGTGTTCCTCTTCTAAAATATAATTCACTACGAATAAAGCACACTAAAGGCAGAAGCTACCAACTTCGAAAGAAGATGGATTCTTGATTTTGCTTTAAAAGAAGTTACTTAAACTTGAATTCCAAACCAGCAACAGCCTAAAATATAGAGTTGATCACATTCTATTCATTTTTACTCCCAGCATGAGCGATCACTATCGCAGTTACTATGTTGCAAACTTGCAATTGGATAACTAAGTGAACCTCCAGGCACCTCAAGAAATAATAAGATTGTTGCATTTATCATTTATACTATAGAGCATTTGAACCCTACCACATTACAAAAATCTCCACAGAATTCTCTCAAGTAGAAACAAAGAGTAAAATCAATGTGCAAAGAAATAACTATTTTTCTCCATTTATAAACAGTCAATAAGAATATCGGTTTTAACACCAACTTAGGTACATGTAGCCCTGACTCAATTACAAACAGAAAAAACATTTACTAGAAGGTATAAACCCTTTATCATATTCCTTTTAATCCATCAAAGAGAAAGAACCATTCTTTATTAAAAGTGGAAAAAAGAAGAATTTAGAAAAAACTTGACCTGGGTTCTAGAGGGAAGAGCTTGTGCTTGCAAAGACATGCTCCTTTGCATCCTCTCCTTTCTTCTCCGAACCAAAGGGCTCAGCTTTGGGTACTGACCCAGTACCCCATTGCACTGTCCAAGCTGAACCATCATCATATTGAGTTGAGCTCAAAATCTAAAATCCTGGATTTCTAGCTCCTTTTTCAATCAAGTTATCATCAAATCTCCAACATTACCGAGATGCCAATGTACAAGTGTAAGAGAACTGGACACGTTCCACGACCGAAAACCCTCTCTTCCCTTTATTCTAAGGACAAGTAGGATAATGAGATAAAGCAAACTTTTTGAAGTTTTTTTTTTTTTAAAAAAAAATATATTATAATAATATTTTTCTATTTTAAAAAAATTATAACAAAAGTTAAATGACGTGGAAAAATTATTATATATCAAGAGAGTTTTTAATGTTGATTGTAATAGTAATTTCATTTTTAATTTCTCATCTTTTTACGAGCGGACAAATGTTTAATTGGCTTTCTTCTACAAGGGTATTTAGATTTTTCCGATTTTCAAATACAATCAAATAACGTTTTTAGCCTAAAAAAAAGAAGAAGCTTTGATTTGGGGGGTATTTTGGTATTTTTTGCATGGATATTTTGTGTAATTAAGAGGATCATGAGGGTCGTCTTAGTATTTTTACAATGTATTTGTTATTTTTTAATCAAAAAGTTGTGAGCTAGTGTTCCTCACACTCCAGCGAGTGAGTAGTGCCCGCACCATTAAAGAGGCACGTATGATGTTTCCCGGTAGCCAAATCTTGTCATTTGCCATCTAACTGGATACGCAATCGTGCCCTCTTTCACATGGTGTGACGCGTGTAGATAGATAATTGTTGGATTGTCGTGCAGTGATTGATTGTTTGTGTTTTTTTTTTCTTTTCTCTTTCCTTACAACTAAAATGTACAATTGTCTTCTTTGTTTGTTGTTTGTCAAATCAAACATATTTGTCATACCCAAGCACCTTGTGTCTTGTATGGTTGCGAGACCTAAAGCGCTTGGATCTGGCATGATTTACCAGACCCACGCACTTTGGGTCTAGCATGGTTTGT
>Ga0307515_10012165_pt1 | contig 16228 bp, 4 predicted proteins | sample 17_EM_MG_FD_194513 | JGI IMG/M metagenome (GOLD analysis project Ga0307515, IMG submission 194513) | Populus trichocarpa ectomycorrhiza microbial communities from riparian zone in the Pacific Northwest, United States - 17_EM | ecosystem: Host-associated > Plants > Roots > Unclassified | place...
AATTAAGGGTAAAGGATACCTATCCTTTCTAGTAATGCTATTTAACTATCTATAGTTAATACACAGCCTTAGTTTGCTATTCTTCTTTAGTACAAACAGTACTAGATAACCCGCTAATAATTACAATAGTCTAATATATCCCTTTTATAAGTTTTCTTAAATAAACTCTTTTAATGCTCTACCTTCTTCTTCGGTAAGCTTATAGATTAGAAAGAACCTTAGACTTATTCCTAGTTCCAATTCTATCTTATAGTCCCATACTATATATTCTAACAGTTTTTCGCTTTCTAGCGACTATAGTTTTTTACTATACTTGTGGTATCTCTTTAGTATATAGCTTAACCCTTTCTCTATTTCTTCGTAGGTCGCTCTTACTTAGTACTATACCATCTTAGCTTATTATTATATCTTGCGGCATTAAGTATCTCTAATATTAACCTAACCTGTAATCCAATCGATCTTTAGATTATATTCCTATAACTAAGGCATTCCTAATACTGCCTTATTATTCCCTAATGGTAATATATTAAAAGACATCTTAATTTATCTCTCTTTAATAATTATCTAAATAGGTCCTGTTTTAAGATTAATAATACTTCCTCTATAGGCTATTAGATCTCCTAAAATTGTCACTAATAGGTAAAAACATTCCTTTTTCCTATGCGGTAACCCCATTCTTTTAACTGCTACTAGTAAGATGTAGTTCCTTATTACTCTACTATCTATTAGTGCCTTAAACTATTAATCTTACTACTTAACTTATAAATTTAGGTATCGTCCTTAAATTCCTTTAAGGGTCTAAGGCTCTACTACTAGTTCCCTCTGGTCCCGTAGGCCTCTACTTTTCCTAATTATTAGCTACTTAATCCTACTTATACTTAGTCTAACTTAGGCTAATACTTAGTTCGCTTTTTATCTTTAATATGCTATAGATAGGTGTTCTCTAGATATTCCCATTACTATTATCCATCTAGGTATTCTTCCGTAAGGAATCTTCCTAGCTATAGCATTAAGTCCCCTTATTCTTAAATGTCTACTAGATGCTAACTATGTATATACTTAGCATTTTGGTATTTTGCTTTATCCATTAACTAATATATCCTCACTAGATATTTCTGGTTCTTATTTTTTAGTGCCCTATGCATATTGCACGTATTATCTACGTATGCTATCTATAATAGTGTATAATATACTTAGTGTCTTAGGTTAACTCTTAGCTTATCTTCATCCTTAAGTTTAAACCTTTCTCATATTAATCTAAGCGTCGTAACTTCTTTCGTAGGTACTAAGATTTATTTTTTACTTTTCTAGTCCTCTAATTGCTTCTCTAGATCTTTTAACGTTATAATTAAGGCTCCTTTAATATAAGTTATGGCCTTTTCTATAATTGGGTGGTCTTAGACAACTTTTTCATCTAACTATATATAGAAATCTTCCTACTCGTTATTATGTTGTTATTTATACTACTTTTAGTATAACCCTTTAAGTGTATACGGCTTATCCATAAGAAAGTATCTTCTTATTACTGCATCGTGACAGCCCTTTATATGTTGTTCTTCGAACCTAGTTGGAATCCCTAGATCCTCTTCTTGTTCCAGTTCGGTAAGCCACTTAGCTCTTAATATGCCTATTCTAGGCCTATTGGTAACCTTTTATATGGGTGCTCTATCCCTTATACGTCCTAATGTGCTAGATCTCTTATCTAGTTTCTGTTCTTGCTATGAGGTAATTCTTACTCTAAATTCCTCTATAGTTTCTTTTCTTTTGCGTCTTACGAGTAGATCCTTAAAGTTATTACACTTCTTAATCTTAGTATCGGCTTTTTAATCTTTAGTCTAAACACTATATTTAACTAATAAGTCTTCTAGGTCTATATGTCTATCTCCTAGTCTAACTGCTGCCTATATTGCAGATTCTCTAATTTATAAAGAAGCTCCTTACCTCTTGCCTATAGGTGTCCTCATTTATACTTCGAATTCTTAGTCCCTTAGATTCTTTAATCCTAAGCTAGCTTCTAACTTAAGCTTAGCTCCCGCCTTAGTTTAACTAGGCATCCGTAGTGTTCTTATCTCATCTTAAGAGTCTTAAATCTTATCTATCTCGTCTTAAGAATTTAATGCCGTAGGAAACTTTTCTTCTAAGCTTATTCATATATTGCTAAACTAAGCTACTGCTCTATTCTATCGGTTTTCGTCCGTTATGGGTCCTTAAGTTATCCTCATCCTATCTACGGAATCTTAGATCTCTCTTATCTCGTCTTAAGAATCTTAAGCCTTTGGCCTTTTGCCTTTATCAAGTAGTAAGCTAGCACTAGCAGTCGTCTACTTACTTAATCTCTTTTAGATACTACTCCTACCATCTTATAAAGCAATAGATGCCATATCTAACGGTATTATAATACCCGTTACTAAACCTTACTCTATAGCGGTCTTAGTCTCTGCTTCTATAATTGCGTCATTAAGGTTTAAATACCCCCAGTTAGTCCCTTTACTATCCTCATCGCTATTAATTAATAAATACTCTGATTCCATTATTATTATTACTAATTATTGTCCGCACGTTGCTATAATATCCTAATCCAGCTTATAGAGTTAATCTTATTCTTTATCTAACTCTTTAGTTCTTCTACACTTTATAAATTTTAGCTCTTATGGCCAATAGCTTACGCTATACTTAGCGTCTTTATAAATTTGGTATGCGTTATTATAACAAAACGCGAAACTTCTAATTAAACACTCTTTTGTTCCTCACAGTACACTATTATCCCTCTATACGTATATGTCTTCTGTTAATTAGGTTCCCTTTATTATATAGTAACTCTAACTATCTTTATAATCCCTTGCGAAATAACCCTATTTCTTATAATTTATATAAGCTCCGTCTCTAAACCATTAACTTTGCTATAGAGTCCGCCTAAACGTCTTCTACTACTAAGATCCCTAGTTTAGCCTCTGCTCCTTAGTCCTATAATCACTAGATCCTTAACCTCTAGGTTTCTATAGTTTCTTACTCTATCTCTTATAGGCTTCTTTAGTACTACTTAGGTCCATTAGCTCTACGCTATACTATAGTTTCTAACTTAGCTTTTGTTATTGCGTGCTCTGCGCCTTATATAACTATAGAACTCTATTCTAACCTTTCTTAGTCTGTTCCCTTTAGAAGATCCTATTATTAATCTTTATCGCTTAATCTATTAATTCCCTTAGGGTATCCGCATCTTCTATTAGAATAATTACATCCTAGACTTTAGCCTTAAGTCCTTGCTTATACTATACTATAAGCGCCCTATTATTCCACTTAACTTATATAGCTAGCGTTTAGAACTATATTATATACTTAATTACTAAAGTTCGTTGCGTAATATCTTAGAGTTTTCTTTCTACTATGGTTACTGCCTCTAGATCTCTAAATATCTATATAAGTCGCTCTATAAATCCATTCTAACTTAAGAACATAAACCGCATCTCCTAATTAGTGGTCGTTATTCCATTTATCTATATTTCCGTAAGGTAAAGCTTAAACTATTTAAGTGCTCTTCCTAATAGGAATAATCCCGCGTAAGCTATTTAATCCATAGATATTACCAGCTTCGCTCCTTCCTGCGCTACCTTAAAGTGCATTTGCGTAAGAAATCCTTTAAGCTTTAATCTTTCTCCTAAGAATCTCTTAATTAATAGTAACTTAACCTTTACTACGCCTATCCCAATAATCTTTTATTTAAGTGCCGCACTGTTCTCTATTAACTGGTTAACTATCTCTTATAGTTGTCCGACCGTCACAGGTTGCTATAAGTCAGTATCTACTATACTAGTGTCACCTCCTAACCTTAAAGTAGTTGCCGCCGTCAATGGCGTTATAGTGGCTGCTTTTGGTGGCATGTTATTTAACTTTCTGTATTTAATACCGTAACTAGGTAGTGATTATATAACGGAACCTTATAGCAAGAACTATGATGGGCTCGTTATTGGGCTAGGTGTGTAGGTAATATAAATTAAAGTTAACAACGTAATAATAACTGGTAGAGTGGTTGCCTAATAGATTAACTCTAATTGTATTCTAAGAATTACTATAAGGAAAGAACTATCTAGAGTAGGGACTATAGTTCCTTAAATACACAACCGTACTCCTAGGAAACCCTCCTTATACGTAATATACGCATTATATATAAGGTACGTAAGTTCCTCCTATTCCTCTCGTTCCTCACGTAGCACGTTATATAACTTACTTACTATTCCTCATTATATGGTTCCACCGGCTCTATACTGGACCGTGCTTATATTAACCAACTAGCTTCTTCCGACTCCTCTCTAAGTAGTCATAATATTGTACTTAAAGCGTTTATAACAAACTAGACTAGACCTTATTATCTACTAGCTGTAGAAGATAAAACGTGCTATGTATAACTTCCTAGCGGATTAGCTAGCTTTAGAAGCACGTTCATAAAACCCTATTTTTGGTCTAAAGACACCTATAATATTAAACTAGACGAACTAGAAGCACCTACTAAACCTATTAAACCTACTATAAAGTGTAGTTAAGGACGCCCCTAAAAGAACCCTATAATAAAGAATTATTTAACCTCCGTAAGCATATCTATAAGGTAACCTCCGCCTATAAATATATTAGTTCTAGTATAGAAAATCCCTTTTATAGATTTATAACGTAAAGAGATTAACAAACTACTTAAAAAGGGCGTCTTTACGGTTATAACGGAGAAAGACGTTCCGTAAGGCGTCCATATATTTAACTTACGCTTTATTAATAAAATTAAGCACCCTAGTACTAACAAAGCCTTTAAGAAATTAAGGCTTGTCGTATAAGCTTATAACGACTAGGGAAAGAGTTTAGTCCTTATGTAATCGCCTATAATTTAATAAGTTAGTTAATGGATTATATTTATACTTATGCCTAAACTACAGCAAACTAAACCTATAGCCCTTTATTTACGGGATATCTTATAAGCCTACGTACAGTTTAATACCTACCTAAGTAGAAACATCTTTATATAACTACCCCTTAAGCTTAACCTATAACTAGGAACAATTTTATAGATCCTAAAACCCCTTTATAAAGTGCCAAAAGCTAAAAACTACTAGTTTAAAACATATTACTAGTATTACGTCCGTAAACTTAAAACGGAATAGTTAACCTATAACCCCTACCTTCTATATACACTATTAAACGGCCTTAGTATTATTGGACTCTAAACGGATAATACCCTCTTTTTAGCGGACCGGACTTTTATAGATGCTAAAGAAACTAAATTATAAAAGGCTAAGTTCCTAGCAAAGCCGCGAGAGCAGTTAACTAAGTAGACCTTAATTAAGTTTAATAAAGGCTTAATTATATAAAAGGGCAACTTAATTTAGCTAACTTAGAAACGCCAAGCCCAAAACCTAAGGCTTATTATAGCAAAGCCTACGGACCTTACTAGTTCCCGCGGAGAGACCTATAAGACCGTAAATATAAAGGACTAATATATTGCACAGCGTGCAAGAGGCGCCTATATTGCCACAGTCTGTCAACCTAAATCTGCCTATAATTTATCCTTTGCAGCCTAGGTAATAGATCTATAAAAGGAAAATACTAAGCAGCTAAATAAGCGTATCTAGTAGCAAATTAACAATATAACAAGAGAACTTACTTTTGTACCACTAGACCTAAATTCCCTTAGCGTACTAGTATTTATAGACGCCTCCTTCGCTAATAACAAAGACCTATTATTACAAATTGGCTTTGTAATTGTACTTACGGACTATAATTAAGACATAAATATACTGCACTGGTCTTTAATTAAATGTAAATAAGTAACCCGCAGTATACTAGCTTCTAAACTATACGTACTAGCCCATAGCTTTAATATAGGAGCCGCAATCAAGTCAACAATTTAGAAGATCCTATAATTGGAGCAGTTACCCCTAGTTTTATACACTAATTTAAAGTCCCTCTACGACTGCCTAGTTAAACTAGGTACAATATAAGAGAAGAGGCTTATAGTCGACCTAATGTGCTTATATTAGGCCTATAAACAACATAAGATTACGGAGGTTAAATGGATTAGCAGCGGAGATAACCTAGCAGACGCTATAACTAAGGCAAAGCCGTGCTAAGCTCTTAAAACCCTAATTAACTGTTATGCCCAAGCCCAACCCACACGGCCATACAAACTACCAAAAAGGTAGCAGCAGTGTCTCGCGACTGGGGAGACTGCCGGTTGGAATGTCTTATAAGCTCTCTAGCCTATACGTGACGTATGGGTAGCGTAAGGCATGACATTAACATAAATAAGCTCAACCTAAGGGTTATAAAATGGGTGGAATAAGACTAACGGAGCACTTACGGTTTATTTACGGCCCGTCGGAAGGCCGTACGGTTCATTTACGGCCCGTTAGAAGGCCGCACGGTTTATTTTACAAACCGTAAGTAGGACTTACGGCTAGCTTAGAGCACCGTTTAGAAGGCAGCCCGGAAGGCACCTTAGGAGGGATTTCCTATGTATTTCTTTTATATTTTACGGCTCTATTAAAGCAATTACGGAGGTTATATATAAGTGGGTCTATCTTTAAGTACCGCTAGTGTATAATTACAGTACGTGGTACACTAAACGCGTAGTTACGCGTTTAGTGCACCAACCACTTATATACTAACTAATTAGGGGGGAGGCGCGTTAGTATATAAACCACATAGTCTACCTTAATAGAATTAACAGTTACCACCATTCTAAAGAGTATACGATACTATACGTATTTCGTGCCCTGGGATATAACTCACTTATACCATTAAGTTAGTACAAACAATTACCTATACGGTAAGTTATTAGTGCTTTCTATTCCGTAGGAACCTATATTAGAATTAATAATAGATTTTATAATAGGCTTACCCCCTACTAAAATAAGAATAGGAAAGGTTACTAACACTATTCTAGTAATCGTTAATAGATATATAAAGTTCTTAGGGTACTTTACTATTATAATAACGATTATAGTAGCAGAACTAGTAGACCTGTTTTTAAAATAGTAGCTCTTATTTAGTATACTAAGGGGAATTATGTCTAATAGAGGTACCGTATTTAATAGCGCATTTTAGTCTTTATTCTATCTCTTATTAAAAATACGGCAAAGGATAAGTACCGCCTTTTATCTATAAATAAATGGGCTAATAGAGCGTCTAAATGCGTTATTAGAATACTACCTCCGCTGCTATATTAATTATTAATAGAATAATTAGATATTATAGTTAGCTTTAGCGTAATATATATATAATATAAGCATCTATAGTAGTATAAAAATGACCCCTTATAAAGTATTATTTGGGGTAAAAGCAAATAACCCCTAGAATGTTAAGGATATTATTCCCAAAAGGGAGGCACCGGTAGCGTTTAAGAGAGTTAAGCAAATAAGAATTTATAGAGAAGAACTTAAAAAGCATTTACTAGACGCCTAGGCCGTATAAAAAAGGTACTATAATAAAAAATATATACTAAAAGAATTTAATATAGGAGATAAAGTCTTACTATTTATGAAAAATATCTAAATAAAACGTATTAAGAAGAAGCTAGATTACCAGTAGCTTGGACCCTTTAAGATAGTTAGGAAAACTAAAGGAAATTAAGCCTATAAATTAGAATTACCAAAATTATACCTAATATATTCTATATTTTATATTTCCTTACTAAAGCTATACTAGAGAAGAGATGGTGCGGAACTGTTACTACTTAGTAAAATTAATAGGGAACTAGAATGGAATATAAAAGATATTCTAGACTAAAGATAGCGCTAAAAAAAGCGCGAATTTTTGGTTTACTAGGAAGGATACTCTTAGGTATATAATAGTTGGAAACCTAAAGAGCACCTTTAGCCGGGATGTAATACGGTAATTAAACCCTTCCTAAGGACTAAAGGTAAAGATTTAGTAATGGTTCTAGATGCGCTATAGATAAGATAATAGGGAAGACCCCGTAATTTAAAACTATAAGGTTAAGTATAGGCATTAAAAATAAAAATGTTTTGCTATTATAATAGGGATCCTAGAACCCTATAAGGGGAAGCCTATAGGATCTATAGGAGAACTACTAGGGATACTGTCTAAAGAAGATGCTATTTAAGAATAAGTAGTAGTAATATAAGAAAAGGCCTTAGGGATTTAGAGGTACCCCCTAGGGATAAAAGGAGAGTATCTGGTCTGGTACTAGAGATACGTAGTAAAGTTAATAGTACGAAGAGGAGCAAAAGGACAGCCTATAAAGAATTAAAATTTTTAAAAAATTATAAAGCACCTATAGGAATTTTACCCGTTTATTATATATAGAGATTATAGTAGTGCACTGCCTTTATATAAATTGTTACTAAAGCTTAGAATAAAGGTATCCCTAAAGTATAAAGTTAATTCCTAATAATAGGGCATTTTGGAAGCACCTAAGAGGCATTATATAAAGCTATTCTATAAAAAGAAGGAAAGAGCTAAATAATAACTTAAATACTAGTAATAGTAATAGGAGCCTCCTCTTTTATCTTAATGTTATTATTAACGGTATTATTAGCTCCTCTATCCCTAGAAGCATTAACACTTCTACTAATGTTCTTCTTAAAATAATAGGTACTAGAAGGACTAGCACGGGCAGAAGACTAGCGAGGAGAACGTTTATTTAAACTTTTATTACTATTCTTAGTATTTTTAGGCTCTAAATTAGTATTTAAGTAGGGATCCAAAAGCCGTTAGCTAAGAGAATTAGTATAGTTCCTAAATATATTACTAGAGAAACTTACTTAGCTAAAAAGGCCCGCGTAAGAATGCGAATATTATTATTTATAAGGGTAAGCTGCTTATATATACGCTCTTAGATACTATATATCTAAGATTATTACGTCTCTATAGTAGTAGAAACCCTTATTAAATTAAAGAGCCTATAAGTAAGGGTGGATACCTTCTATCCCTATTTATCGCTATTTAGATATTATTACGGACGCTTTAAGTACGATGTTACGACTACTTAGAGAGGAGTCGGAAGAAGCTAGTTGGTTAATGCGAGTACGGTCCAGTATGGATCCGGTAGAACTATGTGACGAGGAATAGTAAGCGAGTTACATAATGTTGTACGCAGTGTACGCAATATACGAAGAGAACGTACGTATAACACGTATAACACGTATATTACGTATAAGGAGGATTTTATAGGAGTACGGTTATGTATTTAAGGACCCTTAGTCCCTACCTAGATAGTTCCTTCCTTGTAGTAATTCTTAGAATATAATTGGAGTTAATCTATTAGGCAACTACTCCACTAGTTATTATTACGTTATTAACTTAATTTGCTTTACCTATATACCTAGCCTAATAACGAACCTACCGTAGTACTTACTACAAGGTTCCGTTATATAATTACTACTTAGTTACGGTAATAAATATAAAAGTCGAATAATATGCCACCAAAAGCAGTCACTATAACGCCATTAACGGCGGCAACTACTTTAAGGTTAGGAGGTAATACTAGTATAGTAGATACTAACTTATAGCAACTTATAACGGTCGGACAACTATAAGAGATAGTTAATTAGTTAATAGAAAATAATGCGACACTTAAATAAAGGATTAATAGGATAGGGGCAGTAAAGGTTAAGTTACCTTCAATTAAGAGATTCTTAGGAGAGAGATTAAAGCTTAAAGGATTTCTTACGTAAATACATTTTAAGGTTGCGTAAGAAGGAGCAAAGCTGGCGATATCTATAGATTAAATAGCGTATACAGGATTGTTCTTATTAGGAAGGGCACTTAAATAGTTTAAGCCTTACCTTATAGAGATATAAGTAAATAGAATAATGACGATAAACTAAGAGGTATGGTTTATGTTCTTAAGCTAGAATAGGTTTATAGAGCGACTTATATAAATGTTTGGAGATTCAGAGGCAACGACCATAGTGAAAAGAAAACTCTAAGATATTATGTAATAAACCTTAGTAATTAAATATATAACGCAGTTTTAAACGCTAGCTACCTAAGTTAAGTGGAATAATAGGGCGCTTATAGCACAGTATAAATAAGGACTTAAGGCTAAAGTCTAGGACGTAATTATTCTAATAGAAGATGCGGACACCCTAAGGGAATTAATAGATTAAGTGATTAAGATTAATAATAGGATCTTCTAAAGGGAATAGACTAAGAGAGGTTAGGATAGAGTTCTATAGTTGTATAAGGTGTAGAATACGCAATAATAAAAGCTAAGTTAGAAACTATGGTATGGCGTAGAGCTAATGGACCTAAGTGGTACTAAAGAAACCTATAAAAGATGGAGTAAGAAATTATAGAAACCTAGAGGTTAAGGATCTAGTGATTATAGGACTAAGGAGTATAGGCTAAACTAGGGATCTTAATAGTAGAAGACGTTTAGGCGGACTCTATAGTAAAGTTAATGGTTTAAAGACGGAGCTTATATAAATTGTGGGAAATAAGGTTATTTCGCGAGGGATTATAAAGATGGTTAGAGTTACTATGTAATGAAGGGAACTAGACTAATAGTAGAAGATATATATATATAGAGGGATAATAGTATACTGCGAGGAATAAAAGAATGTTTAATTAGAAGTTTCGCGTTTTGTTATAATAACGTATGCCAAATTTATAAAGACGCTAAGTATAGCGTAAGCTATTGGCTATAAGAGCTAGAGTTAAAAGGACTTAGAGGAACTAAAGAGTTAAATAAAAAATAAGATCGACTCTATAAGCTAGATTAAGATATTACAGCAATATACGGATAAAGATTAGTAATAATAATAATGGAGTTAGAGTACTTATTAATTAATAGCGACGAGGATAGTAAAGGAACTAACTGGGGGTATTTAAACCTTAATAACGCGATAGAAGTAGAGACTGAGACCACTATAGAGTAAGGTTTAGTAATGGGTATTATAATACCGTTAGATACAGCATCTATTGCTTTATAAGATGGAAGGAGTAATATTTAAAAGCGATTAAGTAAGCAGACGACTGCTAGTGCTAGCTTACTACTTAATAAAGGCAAAAGGCTAAAGGCTTAAGATTCTTAAGACGAGATGAGAAATGACTAAGATTCTTAAAACGAGATAAGGTATACCTAAGGACCTATAATAGACGAAAACCGATAGAGCAGGGCAGTAGCTTAGTTCAGAAATATACAAATGAGCTCGGGATAGAGTTTCCCATAGGTATAAGACTCTTAAGACGAGATAAGTGAGATTTAAGACTCTTAAGACGAGATGAGAACACTATAAACGCCTAGTTGGACTAAGGCGGGAGCTAAGCTTAAGTTAGAAGTAAGCTTAGGATTAAAGAATCTAAGGGATTAAGAATTTGGAATATGAATAAGGACACCTATAGATAAAAGGTAAGGAGCTTTTTTATAGATTAGAGAATCTGCGATATAAATAGTAATTAGGCTAGAAGATAGATATATAGACCTAGAAGACTTACTAGGAGAATGTAGTGTTTGGCCTAAAGATTAAAAGTTTAATACCGTAATTAAGAAGTAAGAAGACTTTAAGGATCTACTTATAAGACGCGAAAGGAAAGAAACTATAGCAGAATTTAGAGTAAGAATCGCTGTATGGCAAGAACAGAAACTAGATAAGAGATTTAGCACGTTAGGACGTATAAAGGACAGAGTACCTATATAAAGAATTACTAATAGGCCGAGAGCGGGTATATTAAGAGCTAAGTAGCTTACCAAACTGGAATAAGAAGAGGATCTAGGGATTCTAACTAGGTTTAAAGAACGATATATAAAGGGCTGTTACGACGCAGTAATAAAGAGATACTTTTTTACGGATACGCCGTATATACTTAAGGGGTTATACTAAAAGTGGTATAGATAAAGACACAATAATAAGTAGGAAGATTTCTATATATAGTTAGATAAAAAAGTTGTCTAAGACCACCCAATTATAGAAAAGGCCATAACTTATATTAAAGGAGCCTTAATTATAATATTAAAGGATCTAAAGAAGTAATTAGAGAACTAGAGAAGTGAAAAATAAATTTTAGTACCTATGAATAAAGTCGCGACGCTTAGATTAATATGTAAGAGGTTTAAACTTAGGGATAAAGATAAATTAAGAGTTAACCTAAAATACTAAGTATATTATATACTATTGTGGATAGTATATATAGATGATGTGTATAATATGTATAGAGTACCTAAAGATAAAAATTAAAAGTATTTAATAAGAATATATTAGATAACGAATAAGGCAAAATACCGAAATACTAAGTATATGCATAGTTAGCACCTAGTAGAAGTTTAAGAATAAGGGGACTTAATACTTTAACTAGGAAGATTCTTTACGGAAGAATGCCTAAATAGATGATAATAGTGGGACTGTCTAAAGAACACCTATTTATAGTATATTAAAGATAAAAAGTAAACTAAGTATTAGCCTAAGTTGGACTAAGTATAAATAGGATTAAGCAGCTAATAGTTAGGAAAAGTAGAGGCCTATAGGACTAGAGGGAGCTAGTGGTAGAGCCTTAGACCCTTAAGGGAATTTAAGGATAATACCTAAATTTATAAGTTAAGTGGTAAGATTAACAGTTTAAGGTACTAATAGATAGTAGAGTAATAAGGAACCATATCTTGCTAATAGCAGTTAAAAAAATGGGATTACTACACAGAAAAAAGGAGCACCCTTACCTATTAGTGATAATTTTAGGAGATCCGATAGCTTATGGAGGAGGCATTATTAATCTTAAAATATGACCTATTTAGTTAACTATTAAAGAAAGATAAATTAAGATGTCTTTTAATATATTACTATTAGGGAATAATAAGGCAGTATTAGGAATGCCTTAGTTACAGGAATATAATCTAAAAATTAATTAGGTTATAGGCTAGGTTAATATTAGAAATACTTAATACCGTAAGATATAATAATAAACTAAGTTGGTATAGTACTAAGTAGGGGCGACCTATAAAGAAATAGAGAAAGGGTTAAGCTATATACTAAAGAGATACTATAAGTATGGTAAGAAACTATAGTTACTAGAAAGTGAAAAGCTGTTAGAGTATGTAGTATAGAACTATAAGATAGAATTAGAACTAAAAATAAGTTTAAGATTCTTTTTAATCTATAAGCTCACTAAAGAGGAAGGTAGAGCACTTAAAGAGTTTATTTAGGAGAACTTATAAAAGGGATATATTAGACTATTGCAGTTATTAGCGGGTTATCCAGTACTATTTGTACTAAAGAAAAATGGCAAGCTAAGGCTGTGTATTAACTATAGACAGTTAAATAGCATTACTAGGAAGGATAGGTATCCTTTACCCTTAATTAGCGAGATTTAAGATAGAATAGGTAATGCGTAAATCTTTACGAAGATAGATCTAAGATAGGCGTACTATTAGATTAGAATTAAGAAAGGTGACGAATGGAAGGCAGCCTTTAGGTTAAAGGAAGGACTGTATAAACTATTAGTTATATAATTCGGGCTTATAAACGTACTAGTAATATTCTAGAAGTAAATTAACAATGTATTAGAAGAATAATTAGATGAATTTATTATAGTATATCTTAATGATATTATTATTTATTTAATAAATGAGGAAGAATATAGAGAATACGTTAAATGGGTTTTAAAGAGACTATAGAAAGAATAGATGCTAATAGCAATTAAGAAATGCGAGTTCTTTACTAGGAAGATAGATTTCGTAGGATTTATTATTAAACTAGGCCAACTTAGCATAGATTTAAAGAAGATTAAGGCTATAGTGAATTGGTAAGAACTAGAGAACGTTACGTAGTTAAGATCGTTCTTAGGGTTTTATAATTACTGCAGAAGGTTTATAGTATAATGGTTAAAAGATATTAAGCTATTTACGCGATTAACGAAGAAAGAAGAACTATAGGTATAGGGAAAGGAATAATAAGAACTATTTAAGGAAGTTAAGAAGTTGTTTACCTAAGAGCTAGTTCTTAAAATCTATTAACTAAGACTAGAGACGGTTGTAGAAATAGATATATTAGACTTTGTACTAGGAGTATGTTTTATACAGAAGTATCTAGACGGATGGCACCTAGTGGTATACTATAGTTGGAAGATAATACTACTAAAACTAAACTATGACATCTATAATAAGGAGTTATTAGGTATAGTTATAGCACTAAAGGAATAGAGAGTATTCTTGTAAGGTATAAAGAAACTATTTATAGTTAAAATAGATTATAAGAACCTAATAGGGTTCCTGACGACTAAAGAGCTTAATTAGAGATAGGTTAGATGGGCAGAGATGCTTATAGAATACTATTTTAAGATTTAGTATACTAAGGGCATAGATAATACGCGAGCTAATGCGTTAAGTTAAAAAGCTAAACTATAGAATAATAAGAAGCTATTAGGGGCTTTATTACGAAAAGATATAGATAGATTAATTAGGTATAATTATTTAAAAATTATAGTAACTTAAGAAGACGAGTTAGAGAAAATTTATAAGATATTAGAAAGCTTTTGGGTATAAAGAATTCTAAAAGCATAGCTAGAAGATCTATAGTTGGATATATACGAAAACTGAGAAGTAAAGTATATCCTAAGAAGCATAGTAGAGTAATTTATGGAAGATTTTTATAAAGGACTAACTTAAGAATATAATGGAGCTATGGGCTTAGTATTAAGACTTTAAAAGGAGTATATTATTAACGGAATTTAGAGGATAGCTAGGAAGGTTATAAAAGAATATCTAGATTGCTAAAGAAATAAACTAATAAGGTATAAGCTATACGGAGGGCTATAACCTATTAAGATACTAGAGAGACTATAGGAGGTTATATTATAGGACTTTATTATTAAGTTACTAAAGTTAAAGGGCCCTATTACCGGATAAGATTATAACGCGATCTTAGTAATAGTGGATAAGCTTATAAAGTAGGGATACTTTATAGTATATACGGAAGAAATCTTAGCGGAAGATGTTGCTAGAATCTATATTAAAGAAGTGTTCGCAAGATATAGAGCATTAAGTAAGATTATATTGGATAGAGATCTAAGATTCGTAGCAGTATTTTAGGAGGTATTTTTAGTGGAGTAAGGAGTTTGAGTAGTAACTTCTACCGCATATTATCCGCAGATAGACGGTTAAACAGAAAGATTAAACTAGACACTAGAGTAGTATCTAAGGCACTATATTAATTACGTATAGAATAATTAGGTATCGCTATTACTAGTTATATAGTTTATATATAATATAACACCATAAGAAGGAATAGGCATGTTATTATTTAAGGCGAATTATAGATATAAGCTAAGAATATTATTATCGCCACGTTAAGTAAAGAAGATAAGTAGTAGAGCTAAGTAAAGAATGGAGACTTTAATGAATCTTTATACAAACTTTATGAAAATAGCTAAGGTGGTATAGTAAAGGATAAAAAGGTACTATAATGCTAAGAGATCTAAGGGACCAGATCTTAAGGAGGGAGATAAAGTATGGCTACTATATAAAAATTTTAAAAGTTAATAACTAAGTAAGAAGTTGGACCACGTTAGACTAGGACCTTTTAAAATTATATAGAAAATTTCATTAGTTATATTTAAGTTGAACCTACTAGCTAAGATAAAGATTTACCCTATATAGTATATTGTAATGCTAGAGCTAGTATATAGAAATATTAAGCTATTAGTCTACGAAGCAGACACGTATAGAGGGTAAGAAGAAGATAAATAGTAAGTTTTAAAGATTATTAGTTATAAGGATATTGACGATAAAATATAGTATAAGGTAAAGTGGATAGGCTATAATAAGACTACCTAGGAACTACTAGAGAATTTAAAGAATGCTAGGGGAAAGGTACAGGAGTATTGAAAAAGAAGAGGTTAGGTAATATTAATAAAGAAGGATTGCTAAAAAATAAGTTACCTAAGGGGGACCTAGGAAGAGCGACTGCCGAACTACTTAGAGTTGTTTCCTTTAGAGAAAGAGAACCAGTTCTCTTATTACTAAGTTCCTGTAGACCTTATTCTATAAGTTTCTACTCCTTAGAACGAACCTTCTTACGCACTTTCTTAAGGCGAAGAAGACGGGTAGATGCCATAATGTAAGTATCTAGGGCCTTCTGTTCCGTATTATAAGAATATTTAAGTTTAGCAAGAGCCTGTAATAGTTTACTATTAAGTTTTATAGTAGCAGTCTAAACGCGAGACCCTATAATAAGTTACTTAGGGAACTTAAAGACTATTAAGGAAAATAGGACGCGTATATTTAGCGTTAGAG
>Ga0307515_10012166_pt1 | contig 16224 bp, 16 predicted proteins | sample 17_EM_MG_FD_194513 | JGI IMG/M metagenome (GOLD analysis project Ga0307515, IMG submission 194513) | Populus trichocarpa ectomycorrhiza microbial communities from riparian zone in the Pacific Northwest, United States - 17_EM | ecosystem: Host-associated > Plants > Roots > Unclassified | place...
CACCCGGTGCTGAACCGGGAGTCCTACGCCCACCTGGACATCGCCATGCGTGGCTGCACGGTCGGCGTGGACGGCACGGAAGTCGTCGTCGACGGCCGGCTCATCGCGGAGTGACCACTTCCTGGAGGAACCGTCTGGAGGAACCGTGGCGTGTAGCCAATCGTATGAAGTAACCATCGTGGGCGCCGGTCTCGGCGGACTGACCGCCGCGCTGTCGCTGCGGCAACGCGGCCTGCGCGTCACGGTGCTCGAGCAGGCCCCCGAACTCGGCGAGATCGGTGCGGGAATCCAGACCGCACCGAACGCCAGCCGGGTCCTGCTCGGGCTCGGACTGCGCGGGCGACTCGAGGCCCTGCACACGGAGCCGCTCGACCAGGTGCGGCGCCGCTGGAAGGACGGCAGCATCGTCGGCCAGACCATGCTGGGCGACTACTGCAAGCAGACCTACAACGCGCCGTACTGGCACTACCACCGGGCGGACCTGCACACGGTGATCCTCGACGCCTGCCTCGACCCGGACGGGCCCGGCCCGGTTGTCGAGGTGCTGACCGACCGCAAGGTGGTGTCGCTGGACCAGTCCGATCCGGTGCGCCCGGCCGTGCTGACCGAGAACGGGGAGCGGCACGAGTCGGACGTGGTGATCGGGGCGGACGGCATCCGCTCGGCGGTCCGCGACCTCATCGGCGCCCCCGACACGCTGCGCTTTTCCGGCGAGATGGCCTACCGGGCGCTCATCCCCCGCAGCCTCATCGCGGCCGACCCGGCGACCCGCTGGCTGGTGGACCGCTTCCAGAGCACGATCTGGTACGGGCCGGACCGGCACCTGGTGCACTACATGATCCGCGGCGGGGAGTACCTCAACGTGGTGGCCATCGTGCCCAGCACCGGCGAGGTCGAGCAGCGGTGGACCGTGCCGGCCACCACCCAGGACCTCGTCGACGCCTTCCCCGGCTGGGACGACCGGGTGGCGGCGATGCTGTCCAAGGCCGAGCAGGTCTCCTGCTGGGCCATGTACTACCGGCGGCGCGACCCGATCTGGCTGGACGGACGGGTGGCGCTGCTCGGCGACGCCTGCCACGCCATGCTGCCCTACCAGGCGCAGGGCGCCTCGCAGGCGATGGAGGACGCCGCGGTGCTGGCCGAGGAACTCGGCGCGGTGACCGCCGACGGCGTGCCGGGCGCGCTGCGCCGTTACGTGGACAGGCGGGCCAAGCACGCCGGGATGGTCCAGGACGCGTCGCTGCGCAACAAGGATTTCTACCACCTCCCCGACGGTCCTGAGCAGGAGGCGCGCGACCGCGGGCTGCGCCACTTCAGCGGGGAGTCGGACGTTTCGTACGACTGGCTGTGGCGGGGCACCCCGCTGACCGATCCTGACCTGGAGGCGTTCGACTACCAGTTCCCCCGGTAGCGCACCCGATCGGCAGCCGACCCGACAGGAGAACCATGAAACCCGCCGCATTCACCTATCACCGCGCACGCGACGTGGCGGGAGCGGTCGGGCTGCTGGCCGAACTCGGCGACGACGCGAAGATCATCGCGGGCGGGCAGAGCCTGGTCGCGATGATGAACTACCGCCTGGCCCGGCCCGCCCATCTGGTCGACATCGGCCGCATCGACGGGCTCGACCACCTGCGCCGCGACCGGGACGCCCTGCGGATCGGCGCGCTCACCACCCACCACGCGGTGGAGGTCGGCACCGACGCGCTGCTGGGCGGCTTCACCCTGCTGCGCGATGCCATGGCCTGGGTCGGCCACCTGCCGATCCGGACCCGGGGCACGGTCGGCGGCAGCCTGGCCCACGCCGACGCGACCGCGGAGTGGTGCCTGCTGGCCGTCCTGCTGGACGCCGAGATCGTCGCCCGGGGCCCGCGGGGCGTGCGGACCATCGCGGCCGGCGAATTCTTCCACGGGTTCTACTCCACTGCCCTGGGGTACGACGAGATGATCGTCGAGGTCGTCTTCCCCCGCCCCGCGCCGCACTCCGCGCTCGTCGAGTACGCCGACCGGCGGGGCGACTTCGCGATCGTGTCCGCTGCCGTGGATCTCGACCTGGACGGGCCGGCGATCCGCGGTGGCCGGATCGCCCTGGGCGGCGTGGCCCCGGTCCCGGTACGGGTTCCCGAGGCCGAGGCGGTGCTGGCCGAGGGCGGCCCGGCCGCACCCGAGCTGTTCCGGCGGTGCGCCGCAGCCGCGGCGGCGGCGATCGATCCGCCCGGCGACGGCAGCGGCAGCGCGGATTACCGCAGGGCGCTGACCCGGACGCTGGTCGAGGACGCGTGCGCGAAGGCGGTGTCGAGATGAGCGTCCACAGCGGACAGAGCGGGCGATCCGGCTCCCGCCGGTTCGTCGGCGCCTCGGTTCCCCGCCGGGAGGACCCCCGGATGCTGACCGGGCGCGGGCGGTTCGTCGACGACATCCGGCTGCCCGGGCTGCTGCACGCCCAGTTCGTGCGCAGCCGGGTGGCCGCCGGTGTGGTCACCGCGATCGACCTGTCCGCGGTGCTCGACGTGCCCGGCGTAGTTGCCGCGTACACGGCCGCCGATCTGGATCTGATCGGCATCACCGCGGTGCTCGACCGGCCGCGCGTCGAGTTCGTCGCCACCGAGATGCCGATCCTGGCCCGCGACCGGGTCCGGTTCGCCGGGGAGCCGCTGGCCATCGTGATCGCGGAGGATGCCTACGCCGCCGAGGACGGCATCGAGGCCGCGGCGGTGACGTATGCGGCACACACCCCGGTGACCTCCGCCGAGCAGGCGCTCGCACCGGGCGCCCCGCGGGTGCACGACGAGGCGCCGAACAACGTGCTGGTGGACGTGTCGATGTTCGCCACCGAGGGCATCGACGAGGTGTTCGCGGCGGCGCCGTGCGTGGTGCGGGTCCAGGCCAGGACCGGACGGCAGAACGCGGTACCGCTGGAGACGCGCGGAGCGGTGGCCGGCTGGGACGACCGCGATGCCCAGCTGGTGGTGCGGACCTGCACCCAGATCCCGCACCAGGTGCGCACCGTCATGTCCCGCAGCCTGCGGCTCGACGAGCAGGCGGTGCGCGTGCTGACCCCCGACATGGGCGGCGGCTTCGGGCAGAAGAGCGTGGTGGGACGCGAGGAGATCGCGGTGGCCGCGGCCGCGCTGCGCCTGCGCCGGCCGGTCAAATGGATCGAGGATCGCAAGGACGCGCTGACCGCGTCGTTCCTCGCCAGGGAGCAGCGGTACGACGCCCGGGCCGCCTTCGACCGCGACGGGCGCATCCTCGCCCTGGACGCCGACATCGTCTGCGACATGGGCGCGTACTCCTGCTATCCGTTCACGGCGGGGATCGAGCCGTTGATGGCGTCCGGCGAAATGCCCGGGGTGTACCGCGTTCCCGCCTACCGGGTCCGCGGCAGAGCCGTGACCACGAACAAGGCACCCAGCGCGCCGTACCGGGGAGTCAGCCGGCCGCAGTACGTGATGGTGATGGAGCGGCTGTTCGAGCGGGCCGCCCGCGAGCTGAAGCTGGACCCGGTGGAGATCCGGCGCCGCAACGTCATCACCGACTTCCCCTATCGCGGGATCAACAACATCACCTACGACGCCGGTTCCTACCTCGGCTCGCTCAACCTGTGCGAGCAGGTGCTCAAGGACGAGGGCTGGTACGAGATCCGAGCGACCGCGACGGCCGAAGGGCGGCACGTCGGCATCGGATACTCCTGCTTCAACGAGCGCACCGGCTACGGTTCGGGCGCGTTCGCCCAGCGCAAGATGGCCGTCGTGCCGGGCTTCGACATGACCGAGGCCAAGATGGACACCACGGGATCGGTCACCATCACCACCGGAACGATGAGCCACGGCCAGAGCCATGAGACGACACTGGCGCAGATCGCCGCGGACGTACTCACCATCGACTACGCCCGGGTGAAGATCGTGCAGGGCGACACCGACCGGATCACGTACGGCTGGGGCACGTTCGCCAGCAGAGGGGCCGTGGTCGGCGGCAGCGCGGTCCGGCTCGCCGCGGTGAAACTCGCCGAAAAGCTCAGATTGCTGGCCGCCGGACTGCTCGACACCACGCCGGACAACGTCGAGCTCGACAACGGCCGGGTCCGGTTGCGCGACGACCCCGACCGGGGCCTCAGCTTCGTGGAACTGGCCGAGGTCGCCTACCTCAAGGCCCACCTGATCCCCAAAGACCTGGAGCCCGGGCTGTCCGTCACCGCGACATTCGACGTGTTCACCGACGGAACCTTCGGCAACGCCACGCACGGCGTGGTGGTCGAGTTGCACGAGGGCACCGGCCGGGTGGAGTTCCTGCGCTACGTCTGCGTCGAAGACTGCGGGGTGGCGATCAACCCCATGGTCGTCGAGGGCCAGTGCCGGGGTGGGATCGCGCAGGGCATCGCGGGCGCGCTGTTCGAGCAGGTCACCTACGACGAGCAGGGTGAGCCGTCGGCCACCGGATTCATGGACTACAAGATGCCCACCGCGAGCGAGATCCCCGACGTCGCGATCCACCACCTGGTGACTCCCAGCGCCCTCACCGAATCCGGCGCGAAGGGCGTCGGCGAGGGCGGCACCATCGGCGCTCCCGCCGCGGTGCTCAACGCGGTCAACGACGCGCTGGCGCACACCGCGGTGGAGCTGAACGACACCCCCATCGCCCGGGAAACCGTGCAACGCGCCCTGGAGCAGGCTTCATGACACTCCGGCAACTCATCACCCTGCGGGTGAACGGCAGGCCGTACGAGCTGGTGATCGAACCTCGCCGCACGCTGGCCGACACGCTGCGTCAGGACCTCGGACTGACCGGCACCCACGTCGGCTGCGAACACGGCATCTGCGGGGCGTGCACCGTGCTGGTGGCGGGCGCGCCGGTGCGGGCCTGCCTGATGTTCGCGGTGCAGGCCGAGGACCAGGAGATCCGTACGGTCGAATCGCTGGCCGACGGCGACGAGCTCAACGATCTGCAGCAGGCGTTCCGGTCGCATCACGCGTTGCAGTGCGGATTCTGCACGCCCGGTTTCCTCATGCTGGCCGAAGGCTTCCTCGCCGGGCGCCAGGAGAGCACCCGGGCGGAGATCCGGGAACTGGTCTCGAGCAACCTGTGCCGTTGCACCGGATACCAGCCCATTGTGGACGCGATCGAGGACTGCGCGCGGCAGCGGAACGCCGGCCCGGCCGGCCAAGCGGAGAGGAGCGACCGTGCTGCTGACGCATGAGATCACCGTGCCCGGCTCGGCGGAGGCGGTGTTCGCCCTGTTCAACGACGTCGAACGGGTCGCCTCCTGCATGCCGGGCGCAACCCTGGACGGCCGGGACGGTGACGCCTACCTCGGCCAGGTCACCGTCAAGGTCGGCCCGATCACCGCCGCGTACGCCGGCAGCGTCCGTTTCCTCGAGGTCGAACCGGCCACCCACCGGCTGCGGCTGCAGGCCCGCGGCGCCGAGAAGCACGGCCGGGGCGACGCCGAGGCCGCCGTCGACCTGCTCGTGTCGGACACCCCCGCCGGCGCGCTGGTGCAGCTCACCACCGACCTGGTGATCAGCGGCAAGATCGCGCAGTTCGGCAAGGGCGCGATCGCCACGGTGTCGGAGCGGATCCTGGACCAGTTCGCCCAAAATCTCGCCGGTCTCCTCGCCCGTACCGAATCCGCGGTCCCGGCCGCCGGCACCGCAGCGCCGCCCCGCACCGCACCCGCCGAACTCGACGGGCTGTCCGTGCTCCTCGGCCCCACGCTCACCCGGTACGCGCCGTTGGCGGCGGCGTTCGCGGTCGGCGCGCTGCACGGCTGGCTGTGGTCCCGGGCGTTCGGGCGGCGCTCGTGCCGCTGCGCTCCGCCCTCCGGGAGCAACCGGTGACCGGGCTGCACGGTCCGCAGACCGACGCTGTCTACGACCGCGCCGGCTTCGGCGCCCCGGTGCGGCGCGGACGCCGGCCGGTCATCGTCGTCGTCGACCTGACCCGCGGGTTCACCGAGGACACCTTCCCCTCTGGCGCCGACCTCGGCGAAGCGGTCGAGGCCACCGGAGCCTTGATCCGGGCGGCTCGGCCGGCCGGCGTACCGGTCATCTTCACCGCCATCGTGTACCAGCCGGCCGAGGCCGCCGGCGACTCGATCGCCTGGCTGCACAAGGCGCCGGGGATGCGCGCGATGAGCCAGGGCAGCGACGCCGTGGCGCTCGATCCCCGATTGCCCCGGGCGCCGCTCGACCTTCTGGTCACGAAGAAGGGACCGTCCGCCTTCTTCGGCACCGCCCTGGCGCCCACCTTGGTCGGCCTCGGCTGCGACACGGTCGTCGTGTGCGGGGCGACGACCAGTGGCTGTGTCCGCGCGACCGTGGTGGACGCGGTGCAGTCCGGCTTTCCCGTGCTCGTCCCGCGCGAGTGCGTCGGTGACCGCGCGCCGGGCCCGCACGACGCCGCCCTCTTCGACATCCACGCCAAGTACGGCGATGTCGTCGAGCTGGCCGACGCCGTCGGTTACGTCAGCCGACCGGACCGGGGGTCCGCGACGCCATGAGATCCGTCTACCAAGCCGCGCTCGCCGATCTCGCCGGCGTCCCGGCGCGCAGCCGGTGGGTCACCAACGGGGCGGTGCGGCTGCACGCGCTCGACTATGGCGGCGACGGGGTGCCGCTGGTCGTGCTGCCCGGCATCACCAGCCCGGCGATCACCATGGACTTCGTCGCCGGACAGATCGCCGACCTGGTGCGGCCCATCATCCTTGACGTACGGGGGCGGGGGCTCTCCGACAGCGGCGGAGACTACTCGCTCGAGGAGTACGCCGAGGACGCCGAGGCCCTGATCCTCGGGCTCGAACTGGACGCCCCGCTGCTGCTCGGGCATTCGATGGGCGCCCGGATCGCGGCCACCGCAGCGGTGCGTGCCCGGGTGCCGTTACGGGGCACCGTACTGGTCGACCCGCCGATGAGCGGGCCCGGCCGAGGCCCGTACCCGACGCCCCTGGCGGTCTTCCTCGCCCAGCTCGAACAGGCCAAGCGGGGCACCGACGCCGACGAGGTGGCCGGGTCGTGGCCGCGGTGGCCGCGCCGGGAGCTCGAGCTGCGCGCTCGCTGGCTGTCGAGCTGCGACGAGCAGGCGATCACGCTGACCCACCGTGGCTTTGAAACCGATGACTTCTTCGATTGGTGGCCCGCGGTGCCCGCGCCCACCACGCTGATCTACGGTGCGGACAGCCCCGTCGTCAGCACGGCCGCGGCCGGCGAGGCAGCCCGGGCTAACCCGGCGGCGAACCTGCTGAAGGTCCCCGCCGCCGGGCACATGGTCTTCTGGGACAACCTGCCCGCCTCCATCCGAACGCTTCGGCATGTCCTCGGCACCCTGGTGTAGCCACCCCGCCCGTCCCATCTCATCCCTAAGTTGGTCGTCATGGATCATCAGGCCACTCGCGCGGGTGACGCATCCGCTGCTCCCCCGGAACTCCAGGCCGCGCCCGGCTACGTTGTCCGGCGCCTCTACCAGGCGTACCTCTCCGCTTGGGTACGCAAGGTCGACTCGACCCTCACCGGCCCCCAGTTCGCCCTGCTCACCGCCATCAACGCCACCCCGGGCACCGACCAGCGATCGCTCGCCTCGATGGTGGCGCTGGACAGCTCCACCATGACCGACGTCGCGCGCCGGGTCGAGGACCAGGGGCTGATCGTGCGCCGACCCGCCGCCTCGGACGGGCGCCGAAAGCTGCTGTACCTCACGGACCGTGGCCGGGAGGTGCTCGCCGCGGCCGATAGCCGGGCCCGGCAACTAGACGAAGTGCTGCTTGAGCCGTACCAGGCGCAGCAACGCGAAGAAGTGATGCGCCTGCTGACGGCCCTGGCCGACCACTGGGAGGGAATCTGACCTGACGTGCGTCGGTGCGGCTGACGGGTCAGCGCGCGGCCTCTCCACTGTGTATCGTCCCGACTTTGGGCGTGCGTGACAACGGGGAGTCGTGCATGAGTGAAAATCGAGAACGGGTCGAGGTCCGGATACTCGGGCCGATCGAGGTGGTCCGGCCCGGCGGCAATCGGGTCGAGCTTCAGCTGCAATGCCGCAAGGTGCTGGCGCTGCTGATCGCGGCGCCGGGGCGGCCGGTGTCGACCGGTCAGCTGGTGCGCTGGATCTGGGGTGACGACAATCCCCCGTCCCACGCGCCGCAGATGGTGCGCTCGCACATCCGGGTTCTGCGCGGTGCCCTGCAGGTCGGGGCCGGGCGGATCCTGACGACGAGCCCGGCGGGGTATCGGCTGGCCCCGGCCGGTTATGTCCTCGATGCCGATCGGTTCCGCCAGCTCCTGACCGAGGCACGGCAGCGGTTGCCCCGGGACGCGACCGGCTCGACCCGGGTCGCCCTGGCGGCGCTCGATCTCTGGCGCGGCACCGAAGCCATGCCGGACGTGGTGGACGTGCAACCGCTGCGCGCCGAGTCGGCCTACCTGGAAGAGCTGCGCTGCCAGGCGGAGGAGATGGTGGTGCTGAGCAGCCTGCGCTCCGGTCACGCCGAGTTCGCGCTGCCCAGGGCCCGGCGGCTGGCCGAGCTCCATCCGAAACGAGAGCGGTTCTGGCTGCAGCTGATGGTCGCCGAGACGCTCAGCGACCGGCTGGTCGAGGCCACCGTTGTCACGTTCTGGCGGGCTCGCCACCACCTGGTGGAGGAGACCGGCCTGTACGCTCCCGGCCTCGACCGGCTCCAGCGGGAACTACTCAAGGGCGCTCCCTCGACGGAGCAACTCCTGAGTTTGATCACCCATCGCGACCGCAGCGTCGCCTGAAGTTACTTATGCCCAGTTGGCTTCGCAGCCTACGCAGCCGTCCGAGGCTCATCCGCAGGCGGAGCCACCCCGCTCCGCACGGGGAAGGAGACAAGTTGTCAAGGGTAAGTTCGACCGTTCGCTGGACGGCCACGGCCGGCTTCGTGTCCAGCGCCATCCTGTTCGGCATTTCCACGCCGGCGTTGGCGAACACCAATTTCAACGGCAATTGCCAGTCCTCGGAGGCCTGCATCTGGGAGGGCGACGTGTACGAGCACGCCGCCTGGGACTACGAGGGCACCGACACCAACCTCAGCAACAACTACTACCCGACGACCGGCGACTTGGTCGACAACAACAGCGGCGGGCTGCTGAACATGGGCAACTCCTGCACCGCCGTCTTCGGCAACAACTACGGCTCCGTGTCCAACAGCACCAAGGTCGTCCGGCTTGCCGTCGGCGGGTCAAAGAGCCTCATCAACACGACCTACTACCACGTCATGTCTTCGATGAGCTGGACCTGCTGAGCATCGCGACTTGATCCATGACAAAGCGGGCGGGGACGGCGTACGCGCCGTTCCCGCCGGCGAATCGGCAGAAACGAACGAGGACCAAGGACGAAGGCGTACCGATGAAGCGTGTTCTACTCGCGGCCGTGCTGGTGACCGCTGCCCTGGCGACCGCGAGCTGCTCGAACGGCGGAAGCACCCCGACCGGGTCACCGAAGGCGGCCGGCCCTTCGCTGCCGGCACCCTCGGTGACCGCTACCCCCTCGGTGTCGAACCTGAACAACGTGAGCCTGCCCTTGGACCGCTACACCACCACAGTGGACGAGTTCGTCGACCTCGACTTCGCCTCGAAGCTGATGGCCGCCGATTGCATGAAGGGGTTCGGCATCACCTGGAATCCCGGCACCCGCCTCGCGCTCGACGCGCTCCGGGACCGGACGAACCGGCTGGGCCTGGTCGACGAGGCCGTTGCGAAGCGGGCCGGATATCACATCGATCCGCTGCACGCCGCCGACTACGCGCCCCGCGACCAGCAGAACAACCCGAAACTCACCGGCGACCAAGGCGCCATCCTGATGGGTTCCGGCCCGGGTCAACAGGCCGCGAAGAACGTTCCGAAGGGCGGCTGCATCGGCGAGGGCCGCCGCCAGATCGGCTGGAACCTCGACGAGGACCAGTGGCTCGAGGACCTGACGAACACCGCGGTGGATCGAACCTTCGCCGACGCGCGCGCCCGCAAGGTGACCGCGGCCTGGAGCGCCTGCATGCAGGAGTCCGGCTATCGGTACGACAAGCCGGACGATGCGAACAACGACCTGCGCTGGTGGAAGAACGACAAGGCCCCCGTGTCAAAGGCGGAGATCAACACCGCGGTCGCTGACGTACGTTGCAAGAAGAAGGTCCACTACCTCGACCAGATGACCGCGATCCTGACCGCGTACCAGCAGCAGATTGTGGAGGCCAACGCCGAGCGGCTGGAGGCCGCCCACCAGCACGCGCAGGACGCGTTGAAGAAGGCCGCGGCGGTGCTGAGTGGACAGTAGCCCCGCGCCGGCCGAGCCGCTGCGTGGCCGGCGCAGGTTCCTGATCGGCCTGGTCACCGGGGCGGTGGTGATGGCGGTCGCGGGTCTGGGTGCCTCCACGCTGATCAAGTCGCCGCAGCAGGTGGCTGCCGAGGCCGCTCCCCCCGCGCCGAGCCTGATCACGGCGGCGGTGGAGCGGCGGGTGCTGCAACAGACGGTGGTGCTCCGGGGCACCGTCGAGCCGGATCGTGCCCTCGAGGTCAAAACGGTGCTCGGCGACGGCCGGTCCGTCATCTCCCGGCGTACGGTCAAGGCGGGCGATCAGGTCCAGGCGGGCACGGTTCTGGCGGAGATCTCGGGGCGGCCGGTCATCGCGCTCAGCGGGATCGTGCCGCCGTACCGGGACATTCGCGCCGGGATGAAGGGCTCGGACGTCGAGCAGCTGCAATCGGCGATGCGCGAGCTGGGCTACCCGATCACCGACCGGGACGGGACGTTCGGCGCCTCGACCCAGAGCGCGGTCCGCAAGATGTATCTGGCCCGCGACTACGACCCGCCGCTGGAGCAGCCTCAGTCGCCGAGTCCGACCGCCAGCCCGGCGCCGACGGCGACACCAGCCCCGGCCGGGGTCTACCTGCCGATGAGCGAGGTCTACTACGTCAGATCCCTGCCGGCCCGGGTGTCCGCGGTCAAGGCGAGCCTGGGCGCCGAGGTGCACGGCGCGATCCTCACGCTCTCGGTCGGCAACATGGTGGTCCGGGGCATTCTCACGGCCGCCGACCGGGATCTGGTGCAGACCGGCATGCCGGTGCAGATCCTGGACGAGACCACCGACCGGAAGGCCACCGGCAAGGTGGCGTCGATCGGCGAGCTGCGGCAGGGCGACGGATCGGAGACCGGTCACCCGATCACGGTGCGCACCACGAAGGCGCTGCCCTCGGAGTTCGCCGGCGCGGACGTACGCCTCACCGTCACCGCCGCGACCACCGGGAAAGCCGTCCTGGTCGTACCGGTCTCGGCGATCTTCTCCGCCGCGGACGGCTCGACCCAGGTGCTGCGCGCGCTGGACGGCGACCGGCGCCAGTCGATCACCGTCCGGACCGGCACGACCTCCGGCGGCTTCGTCGAGGTCAGCGGCGACGGGCTGGCCGACGGCGACCGGGTCGTGGTCGGGGAACGAGCTGGCGGGCAAGCCCTGGGCGGCACGTGATGACGGCCCCGGTCGTCGAGTTCGCCGGGGTGACCCGGTGCTATCCGGGGCCACCCGCGGTGCGGGCGTTGTCCGAGGCCGATCTGATGGTCGGCGCGGGCGAATACGTGGCCGTCACCGGCGCTTCCGGCTCCGGCAAGTCCACCTTCCTGAACGTGGTCGGGCTGCTCGACCGGCCGGACGGCGGCGTGTACCGCCTCGACGGGATCGACACCGCCACGCTCTCCGAACGCGACCGGACCGCGCTGCGTGGCCGGCGCATCGGCTTCGTGTTCCAGTCGTTCCACCTGATCCGGCACCGGTCGGTGCTGGAGAACGTCACGATGGCCATGATCTACACCGCCGTTAGTCGGCGGGCCCGCGCCGGCCTGGCGCTCGAGACCCTGGGCCGGGTCGGGCTCACCCACCGGGCGCAGGCCCGGGCCGCGCACCTCTCCGGCGGCGAGGCGCAACGTGTGGCGATCGCCCGCGCCCTGGTCAACCGTCCCTCGATGCTGCTCTGCGACGAGCCGACCGGCAACCTGGACAGCCACAACGCGGCGGCAGTGCTGGAGCTGATCGACGAGCTCAACCTCGGTGGCCTGACGATCCTCATGGTGACGCACGACCAGCAGGTCGCCGGCCGGGCGCACCGATCGGTCCTGATGAAGGACGGGGTCCTGAGTTGAGGCGGTCGCCGCGGGTGGTGCCGGCGACCCGGCTGAGCTTCCGAGACGTGGTCGACGAGGCGGTCGCCGGCATGCTGGCGCGGCCTGGACGCGCCGCGCTGACCGTGTTGGGCACGCTGCTCGGCGTCACGGCGTTCGTCACCGTCCTCGGCCTGACCAGCACCGTCGAGGGGCAGATCAGCAACCGGTTCACCGCGCTGGTCGCCACCGAGGTGGTCGTGCGGGACGCCGCCGAGCTGCCGGGCGCGGGCCCGGCGTTTCCGGACGACGCGGAACGGCGGCTGACCGCGCTGAACGGGGTGCGCAGCGCCGGCGTTTTCTGGGAGGTGCCGAACCCGGGGTCGCTCGCCGCCCGCCAGCCGACCGGCCAGGAGCCGGGCGAGAGTCTGAAGGTGCTGGCCGCCACGCCCGGATACCTGCCCGCGATCCACGCCCGGCTCGCCGCCGGCCGGTTCTTCGACGCCTGGCACGACGTCCAGCACCAGCGGGTCGTGGTGCTCGGCTCCGGCGCGGCCGGCCGGCTCGGCATCACCTGGATCGACAATCAGCCGGCGGTCTTCATCGGCGGCACCCCGTTCGCCGTCATCGGCATCGTCGACGACACCGACCGTGAGGCCGGCACCCTGCTCAGCGCCGTGGTGCCGGCCGGCACGGCGGAGTCGATCTGGGGCATGCCGCCGACCGGCGAAAGCTCCGCCGCCCAGGCGCTCATCGACACCAAAGTCGGCGCGGCCCGGCAAGTCGGCGGCGAGGCGCCGCTGGCCTTGCGGCCCGAGGACCCGAACCGGTTCAAGGTGATCATGCCGCCCGACCCGCAGCAGCTGCGGGAAGGCGTGGACACCGACATCGGCACGCTGTTCCTCGCCCTCGCGTCGGTCTGCCTGATCATCGGCACGGTCGGGATCGCCAACACGACGCTGGTGGCGGTCCTGGAACGGGTCGGCGAGATCGGCCTGCGCCGTTCGCTCGGCGCCCGGCGCCGCCACGTGGCCATCCACTTCCTCGCCGAGTCCGGCACGCTCGGGTTGATCGGCGGCCTGATCGGCACCAGCCTGGGTGTGGCCGCCGTGGTAGCCGTCGCGGTCCTGCGCGACTGGACCCCGATCCTGCAACCCGCCACGGTCCTGCCCGCGCCGCTCATCGGCGCCGCTACCGGCCTGCTCGCCGGCCTCTACCCCGCTTGGCGAGCCGCCCGGATCGAACCCGCCGACGCGCTACGCCGCTGACCCCGGTGGGCCGGCCGGTGTCGACACTTGCCGATACTGTGAACAGGCCTTACTACTTGCCGAGGGGAACCCATGGCGGCTGCTCGTCGTTTCGCTGCTCTCTCGACCCTCAAGCCGCCGCAGCAGACCAAGGTCTTGTTCCGGCAGGCGGTCGTCCTCGGCGGCAGCGTCGCCGGACTGATGGCTGCCCGAGTGCTCAGCGACCACGCCGAGCGCGTCCTGATCATCGAGCGGGACGACCTGGTGGCGCTCGACCTGCCGGACGAGCGGCTCGCCGCCGACCCGGTCGGGGCCGTCGGGCCCCGGCCCGGCGTGCCGCAGGGCAGCCAGGTCCACGCGTTGCTACCGGCCGGGAAGAAGCAGTTGGAGCGCTGGTTCCCCGGGTTCATCGAGCAGGCGCTCGCGGCGGGCGCGATCGACCCGCCGCCGGGCCGCGACCGGTTCTACCTGGACGGCAAGCTCCGCGACCAACTGCCGCCCGACCCGGGAGCCGCGGCGCTCATCTCCAGCCGGGCGTTCCTTGAGGCGTTGATCCGGCATCGGGTGCTGGCCCGGGCCAACGTTCAGACGGTCCGCGGCCGGGCCGAGGGCTTGCTGATCGACAACGGTGTCGCAACCGGTGTGCGTTACGTTCCGGAGGGAGCGTCGGCGGCCGTCGTGCAGCAGGCCGACTTCCTGGTGGACGCCACCGGCCGGTCCAGCCGGCTCGGCGACTGGCTGGAGACGGGCGGTTTCCCTCGCCCGCCGATGCAGCGAATGGGCATCAAGCTGAACTACGCGACGGCGTTGTACCAGCGGCCGGTGGAGACACCGGTGTGGACGTGCATCTCGGTCGCCAACCCGGGGCCGGGCCGCACCGCGCGGATCGGCGGCTTCACGCCGATCGAGGGCGGCCGCTGGACCATGCTGGTTTCCGGCTACGCCGACGACCGCCCCGGTCGTGACCCCGACGAGTATCGGGAGCGGTGCGTGCGGGACTTCCCCGCCGAATTCGGTCAGGTGGCCACCACCGCCGAGCGGATCGGCGAGGTGCTCACCTACCACCAGGCCGACAGTCGCCGCCGCGACTTTCACCGGCTGCGCCGGTTCCCGGCCCGTTTGGTCGCGGCCGGCGATGCGGTGGCATCCTTCAATCCGGTGTACGGCCAGGGCATGACCTCGGCCATGCTGCACGCCTCCTGCTTGTCCGAATACCTGCGCGGCGGGCCCGACCTGGCGAAGCCGGCAAGCTCGTACTTCGCCGATGTGAAGGTCATCGTCGACGCGGCTTGGCAGGTGTCCACCATGGCCGACCTGGCCCTGCCGCACGTGGACGGCCCCTACCCGCGCGGCTACCGGGTGGTCCGGTGGCTGAGCGGCCGGATTTTCACCGCCTCAATGCGGGACCAGACAGTGAACAAGCAGCTTGCGCTGGTCACCGCCATGCTTGCGCACCCGAGCGCGCTGATCACTTCGCGGCTGCTGCTCCGCATGCTGACCGGCGGCGCTCGCGCCTGACCGGGGTGGGCGCGGAGCAAGGTAGTCGCTCTGAGCCTGCACCCGGCCGGGTGCAGGCGTCAGACGGTTCTCAGGGCTGCAACGACCACTGTTGACAGTAGTTGTTCAGCCATGTCCACAGCCGAACGTCGGTGCCGTCGGCACTGTTGCAGTCGGCGACGTCGGCCACCTTGCCGCTGTTCGGGTTCAGCAGCCGGAACCAGCCGCTGTCCGTGTCGACCAGCTGCCAACGCTGGCAGTTGTTGTTCCACCAGGTGTACTGCTGGATGTCGGTGCCGTCGGCGGTGCCGCAGTCCGCCACGTCGAGGGCCAGGCCGCTGTTGGCGTTGATGATCCGGCTGGTGCCGTCGCCGAGCGGCTCGACCTGCCAGCGCTGGTTGTCGCCGCCGGTGCAGGTCCACTGCAGCACCTCGCCGGCGTCGGCGGTGGACCAGTTGTACACGTCGAGGCACTTGCCAGTTGCTCGGCTGACCAGCTTGAGGTTGTTCGCCGTCGAGGAGCTCGGGTCGAACGCGATTCCGGACGGCATCGCCCGGCTCAGGGTGGTGGCGAAGTAGCTGTCCTTGAGGCCGAAGATGGCGCTACCGAAGTCGTAGTTGCTCAGGGTGTCGCGGATGGCGGTGCTGGGGTAGCCGTTCCAGCCGACCAGGGACGGATACTGCCAGGTGCCGTAGGCGTTTTCCGGCGGCTCGTCGTTGCTGTTGGCGAGGCGGAACGTGTGCGTGCTGGCGCCGTCCTTGTGGTAGACGATCTTGGGGTGGGTGCCCTCCCACAGGACGCTGCTGGCCGGGTACACGTTGAACTCGCCGTGCGCCGAGGTGGAAACATAGACGGCCTGGTTGTTCTGCACCCACACCACGACGTGCTCCCAGTCATGCCGGTGCCCGCCGATGGAGCTGTTGGCGAGTGCCTGGTCCTTTTCGAAGTAAAGACCGTAGGCGATCGCGCACCACCCGTTGTTGCACTTGTACCGCGAGTACCCGTTGGTGTTGTCCAGGTCCGAGGTGTCGTGACACTCGCCGCTGAGCGAGCCGGTCGGGCTGAGCCCGCCGTTGACCGTGCCGTCGGGGCCGATGGCGGGCGTCGGGTAGCAGCCGTCGGTGTCGTAGTCGTAGGCCGGCTGCCAGGTCCGCTCCAAGACGTCGGCGTTGCCGGGCAACTCGGTGGGCGGGGCCGCGAACGCAGGCGTCGCCGCCGCGACGACTATGGCGAGGGCGCTGCCCGCGACGGTCAGGAACCGGCGGACGCCCTTGCGACGTCGGCTGGTCCGTTCGGCGGGGGCAGGCGGGTGGCTGGGGACAGGGATGGGGGATGCCATGCCGGATGTGCTCCTTGCGGTGGCCTTGGGGGAAGGCGGAGGCGGCTG
>Ga0307515_10012167_pt1 | contig 16224 bp, 3 predicted proteins | sample 17_EM_MG_FD_194513 | JGI IMG/M metagenome (GOLD analysis project Ga0307515, IMG submission 194513) | Populus trichocarpa ectomycorrhiza microbial communities from riparian zone in the Pacific Northwest, United States - 17_EM | ecosystem: Host-associated > Plants > Roots > Unclassified | place...
TCCCTCTTCTAGCTATAAATTTATACCTGCGTCCTTTAACCTATAGACGGCATCCTAAAATAAGGTAGCGGAAGACATTCTACTATTATATATAAATAGTAGAGATTATGGAAGAAGGTGTTAAGGATCTATCTAATAAGAAGCTCGAGGAGAAAGCCTCTAACTTAGTAATTCCTATTATAACTTATGGAGATATATATTTACTAAGAAATATAAAGTGTAAAGTAAAGGTTAAAATAGATATAAATAATACGGTTAGCAATAATAATTTGGTTACAGATAATAGTATTCTTACGGTCTTTATAAGGAAATAAAGCAAGGAAGAAGCCGTAGTAGCATTCCCGCATAATTTAATTGCTATAGGCCCAGGAAAAATAGGCTGGGCTATAGTTCGCGTAGAAAGAAGTTTTATGCTTTTTAGGAATCCTTTAGTGCGGTTTTTCTATTAGATTTAATTCTGCGTACTATAGTAAATTAAAAGCAAATCCTATTAAAAATGCTACTGTTATACCCTCACCTAGAGCTATTATTAGGCATTCTCCCTTAATAGGCTATGGAAAAACTAACTCTAGAGCCTTAGAGTGATTAAACTTTATACTATAAAATTCTAAGAGCTGCTGTACTGTAATAGGGAATCTAGTGGCTCTATATTAAGGGTTAATAGATAAGCTTTGCCGCGGCGATAAATAGTAAGATTCTAAAATGTATCTTTACGGTAGGGCTTCTCCTATATAATTTAAGGAGTAACCTAGACCTATTATTTAAATCTCTATATTTAGAAGTGCTTTGGTATTTTAATTAAGTTCCTTAAGGGCGATAGGCTGTTTATCTATTAAGGAAGTAGGCTTACTTAAGGCTTTTAAATTTAGGTGCCCCTAAGCTTGGCTATCTAAAATTAGCAAGGAGCTATAAAGTACTAGTACTTATTAGCTATAGTATACTATATACTAGGTAGGATAGGAGCCGGCTTACAGCTTTTATTACGTCTTTAGCGTTTCGCGGTTTATAGGTTTATATTAAGACTATTAGAGACCTAGTTACCTTAAAGTAGAGAGTAATCGAAATCGAGCCCAGTACTGAGAAAGTATTAGTCTTACGAGAAAACCTTATAATTTTGGCTGCTAGTAGAAATAGCGCTACTATCTAAGGCAGTTAAAGAGCTTAGTAGACGCTTCTCTTAAATAGAGGTTAAAGATTGCTTATATATTACTAATTAATAGATTAATATTAGTAAATAAAAGAGTAGGTTATTTTAAATACGTACATCTTAGCTAAGGCTCTGCTGGCTAAGTATTTTCTAGCTAAGGCTTCTTTGGCTAAGGGCTTTCTAACTAAGGCTTTATTAGCTAATACTTTGCTAACTAAAACTCTATTAGCTGGGGATTTTCTAGTTAAGGTTTTACTGGCTAAGGATTTATTAGCTAAGGCCTTACTAGCTAGGGCTTTAGCGATTAGAGATTTTCTAGCTAAAGATTTATAGGCTAGGGCTTTGCTGGCTAGGGCTTTACTAGCTAAAACTTTTGCGGTAAAATCTTTACTCCTATTAGGTTTTTGTATTTATCTAGGTACTGGCTTTTATAATATTAACTAATTGTTTTTAAAGTTTTGTATTACTTTTTACAGGCTATATAATAACAATTCTCCAGCCAATTACGGTAGGCAGCGTAGAGAGTATATAGCGGTTCTGCTGTTACTAGGTAGCGGGCATATCTTAAAAGGGAAGTCATTACTATAAAACGGGAGGCGTACCCCTTAACTATACATTGGAACTGCCCATTAGACTTATTTACTTTCTTTTTTTATAGGCGTAAAGGTACCTCTATAGCATTTTCTAGAATATTGGTTTCCTCTTTAAAGCTAGAGTTAGTATTAGATTTAGAATCTTTTAGTTATAATAAGCCCAGATTCTTATAAGTATATTTAGGAGACTCTATTATAAAAGTCTGATTTATTACTTAATAAGTATATAATTTGGTTGTAGGATATAAGTTAAGACACTTTCTTACTATTTCCTTAGTTTTAAAGATAATCTATTACAATAACGATAACGTAAGAAATATATAGTAGGAGCTTTAATAGAGACGGAGATAGAGACGGAGACGGATCCGTACTTATGTTATTCCGACATAAATGTCTATACAGCTATTAATAAGGGCTAGAAGATTTAAAAGACGTATATAGTATCGCTTGGCTTAGCGAACTATTGACTAGTTATCTTATATTCTAGCGTATAAGCTACTTTCTATAACCGCTTCCTTAGTATAGTCTAATAAACTACGCCTTAAATATAGGAGAATTAATATACTATTAAAGGTAGTGCTTAGTTAATTTTCTAGAAAACGAATTTAGGATCTAGTTTAGCGATACCAGATCGGAAAAATTAAAATCTAAATTTAAGAAACCAAATTCTGGAATCCTTAAACCCTAAATCTTTTATACTTTTAAATATACGCGGTTTTTAGGGTAGCGGATAACATTTTACCCTCTTCCGATCTTTTATAAACTAGGCTTATATTATAACTACTTTTAAGATTTTTTACAGCTCGTACTGCACTTAAAAGAAGAGGTAATGGTAATGGACACGCTAGATAAAGACTTCGCAGCTATTAAAGCGTAGTATTTTAGAGGGGTTGTAAAGATTAACCTTAGGGCACTTAATTTCGGGCATCCTTTAGCGCGCAAATATTATCGTAGGCCGTCTAAAAAAAAGTCATAGTCCTAAAAAATATTTTTAAGAGAACTAGTTGTGACTAATTAACTAAGGAATATTTTATTAAGGCTATTATAGATAATAACGCACTTATAGATACCCTTAGGGTCTCCAGTATTAATAAGAATATACTTTATTAGAAGGAAGATACCACGAAGATTCCCTACCTTCCTATAACCTAAGTTAATTACCTTAATAGATTACACCGTATCTGTGCTGCTGAGCAAGTTTTAGATCTAAATAATTAATAGTAAACTGTTAAGCTTTACTTTAAGCGTGAGTTTTAATATTTATACCCCTTATAAGTATCTAATATAATTTCCAGAACTCTTTTTAAACGCTTTAATAAATATTATAGAGGCCTTTAGAAATAAGTAGCCCTTTTTAAACGGAGAAATATTTTATAAGATCTTATATTATTATTAAAAAAATAATAATAAATCGGAGAACCAATAGCGGAGTCAGCTCACAGCCATAAAAGAGAAAGATTTACGGTAGCTATTAAAGAATAAGCGCTTTTAAAATGCATTTTACGCACTTAATAATATACCGGAACTCTTTTACCCAATTTAGCTAGGCACACTATATCGTTTTCTAGGTTTAAAGTATAATAAGGTATGTTTCTAAACTGTATATATGCTCTTATTTATACATATTTAGGAGATCCTTAATTCTCTTAAGTATATTTTAATTATCTGGAATTAAATTCTAGGCTGTAAAACTATTTTAGGCCGTAAAACTATTCTACCCTATAAAACTTTAAACATCTTATTTTCTACTATTGATGCCCTTACGTTATAGAAACTGGAGCTTTACGCACCTACTATCTCTAAAAGAGACCGGATTTCTATTAAAAGTTGGATATAATTAAAAATAATATTTCCTACTATTATAGACTCCTATAAGAGAGATGCGCTTCTTAAAAATATTTTATTAGTTCCTTACTTAATTCCTACTCTACGTAGTTGTTTCGAAAATTTAAAGTATCTTAAACCTTGCTATACTATCCTTAAACAACTCCTAGGCTCCAATTAAAAACGTACTATTTGGCGTGGCTTTTTAGCTGTCTATTTTTATCCTAAAAATCTTAATATTATATATCTAGAGGACTAGATAACACCGCTATCCCTAATAATATTTAAGGGGGATAGATAGTTGGGTTATATTATACTATAGGCGTTTTGCATACGTTATTTTCCTAAAATAATATTTATGGCCTCTAAAAAGGAGCATGGCAAATAAAAACCCATTATAAAAGAGCTAAATCTAGCTCTTTAGCATAAACTAGGAAATCTTGCCGTTATTCTAGGTTTTTATATAAATTAGGCCCTTAAACTGTAGAAACAGGATCCTAATAGGGAACTCGCTATCTATTTTCTTAAGTAAGCAAAGCCTAGTTGTGGGGATGATATTAGTAGACCTGTATCTTAGGTTACGTAAGTACTAAAGTTAATAAAGCATTCTTATAGAGAACGATAGCTTCCTTAGTTTACCTCTAAGGCAAAGTTACTTAGTAATCGTCGCTGTAGCCAACCTTTTAAGGATAACTATGTTAAGGATCAGTCCTCCTTATTTATTCCATTAATCTTCTTTATAGACTATATTTAAGGCACTAAAATAACATTATTTTATGTTAAGCGTGACTTATATTATAGCTTTTTTAAAAGTAGCACCTAATAGATAAGGCGTTGGATATTAAAATCTAAATACTTATTAATAATTTAAAGTTCGATTTCCCGGAAACGTTAACTTCTTTCTATAGGTATACTAACGCCAACTATATCCCTAAAGCTCCTCCAGCTATATTATAAAGAGACTTATTGGCCTAAAAGGTGGAATAGCTTAAGGATATTAAGCGTTAGTTACGTGCTAAGATTAAAAGCCTAAAAGGAGAGTTATAGGAAGAGAGAGATTCTAAGGGAGATATGAGAAGATAGTATAAACAGGACTTAACTATAGAGAGAGATAAGAATTGGTAGCTCTAAAATAAGGTCAGAGATCTTAAAAGACTCTATTAAGACGCAGTATAAGATATCTAACGAGAAAAGGCTAAATTGGGAGAAGTGGAGATAAAAATCCAAAATTAGCAAATTTGGATTAGTGAACTTGAAAATTCTAATAATATTAATAATTTTATAAGTTATTACTCTAATAAAGATGTTAATGCGCTAAACCTATAAAAGACTATTTTCCTACTAGAGAAAAAGATAGAGTTAATAATAAGATATAAAGAAGCTTTAAATACAGAATTAGTGAAGTAAAGGCAATTAACGGAGGGATATATTAAGTAGACCGTATTCTTTAAAGTAGAAAATTCTAAGCTGTAGGTCTAGCTAGCAACCTAAAAAATAGAAAAAGACGAATTAACCTCTAAGTTTTAAAAAAATAAAGTAAGTGTTTAAACTATTATTTAATCTCAGGATATAGAAGTTTAAGTTAATTTATTAACTATATAGGACTATGCTAAAGATAAATATATTACTTAATTAAGGAATATATAAGCCTAGCTAGAGGCTAAAATAAATTAACTTAGAGTAAGCTTTAAAGCAGAAAATGACGGACTATAAGCCCAACTTATAGCCTAGAAAAGAGATAAAGATAAACTAATATTTAAGCTTTAAATAAGAAGAGTATAAATGTAGGATTTTAGTGTTTAAACTATTATTTAATCCCCAGATAGAGAAGTTTAGGCTAATTTAATAACTATATGAGACCGTGCTAAAAATAAATAGATTACTTAATTAATAAATAGGCTAGCCTAGCTACAGACTAAAGTATAGCAACTTTATAACTAAATGGTTTAACTACTAAATCTTGACCTTAAGGCGGAGGCAAATGCTGATAAAGTAAAAATGTTATAATATAAAATCGTTAACCTTAAATCTAAACTTAAGAAAACCTAAGCCTAGCTAAAGAGTAGAGAACTTATGGGCTCCTAATAGGCCTAAATAATTAATGACCTTATATACTAGATGGAAGAACTTTAGGCTACTGCGTATTAGGAAACTCTTAAAGCCGTAGGCCGTGCTTTAGGAGTATAAGCTGGTTGGGAGAGAACCTGGCGATATTGTACCGTTACTAAAGAGACTAATAATAATATTGTTGTGCGTGAATCTAGTTTACTATAGAGAGAGAGCGCTACTGCCTAGCTTGTAGATATTAGAGAGATTAGGTAGATAAAGTCTAGGGGCGGCAAGTATATCTTAGTTTTCTTAATTTAACTTATTTATAGTTTTAGGTGCTATTAAATAGACGTTCTAAAGGATAAGGAATATATAGCTAAATTTATATAATGGTGTATAGAATGCGCAGGAGATATATATACTAGCCGCTTTAGTGTTTTTTAGCTAGTTATACCTAAGACCTAGACTATAAATCTTAAGGATCTCTGCCTTAAGAATAGTGGTTACTATTTTGGGAAATTGGCGGATATAGGAACGTTTATAAATAGTGTTACCGAAATAGCGAAGAAATATTGCTTAACGCTTATAAGAAATATAGATAAGGATATAGAGGAGGTTGTTAATAAGTGGGACTGTTGCCTAATTATATATGGGAAATAACGGAAGCTAATGTTCCTAAATTGGGAGCTTAAGCCTATACTAGGACAGATAGAGTAGGAATTAGGCCTAAAGAACTTAGTAAAGGACTTAAATTTTTGGGTTAGTAAGGCGTTCCCTATAATATCTACTACTACTAGCAACGAAAGCGCTATTTAGGAAAGCTAGACCAATATTAATATTAATAAAAGGTAGAATGAGGCTTAAAAAAATAGGGCTATAATCAAAACCAGAAAGCCGTAAGGGTCGCTACTGCCGCCACTACCGCTATTGCCTAAGGGCAATTTTATATATAATACTTTAGGAAATACTTTAGGACCGTTAATGGAGCTTAATAACCTAAATAGTAATATTAGTATTGGTGGAAACTAGAACAAAGGACGGCTATAGTTACTTAATACTAAAGACGGCGATAAATTATAAATAGGAAAAAAAATATAAAATAGTATTAAAATAAAAGACTATAGAGTATAAAAGCAGATTGCTAACCTAGTAATAATAATTAGATCGTCTAAAATAAAATAAAAGAGCTGTCTAGTCCTTAGCTATCCCTAAGATAATATAGAATTTTAATACTAAAATATTATAACAGTTACCCGGAACCTAATGGTCCTTTACTAGTTGCGGATATCTAATCTTAAATTATAACGGTTTAACTTTAATAAATTAGCACAATGTGAATATATTAAAGACCCCACTTAATTATATATGACTATTTATTATTTAAAATAAAACTGCTGGGTATAAGAGCTAGGTTTAAAGGTTGGAGGTAGCGGTATTATTTAAAGCGAGTTAAATAACCGGGTTCTGTTTAATCTATTATTTATATACCGTATTAGTAATACGGACTTAGCGTAAACCCTATTCTAATGGCTAGGAGAGTAACTACTATACTACGCGTTTTTAATAAATCTATTAGTAGGATATAACCTAGTAAAGAAAAACCCGTTTAAGTTAGGCGGACTTACCCTTTATTATATAGCTATGCCTTAAGCTACCCTAGCTATCTAAGCCTAGGTTATATTTTAAGGTTAGTTTTAACCGGCTATAGTAACGCGAGGCCTCTTTTTAACTCTATAGCTTAACTGTTTAGTACTAGGTTAAAGGGCGTGGATAGATAATAGCTAATTAGACATATTTTAGAATTGCTTATCCTCTTCTCTAATAGGCGTAAGATAGGGGAAGTCCTTATTATTATTATTATCTTTTAAGAAGTCTTTGTCTAGTTCCTGGTTAAAATCCTAGTTATCTCTTATAACGTTATTGCCCCTATTATAAGAACTAATAGGAAAGCTATTAAGGGGTTAGTTAAGTATGTTTTTAGTAAACCTAGAAGTCTATATGCCTCTACTAAGCCTATTAAAGCTAATATAACTACCATTAAAGCTTAAATTAAAGGAGGTTTAGGTTTACAACGTTATTATTATTAGGTAGGCTACTATTGGATCTTTGGTAAGGAGCCCTCTAGCTTTTTAAAACTTATTAATAGTTTAGTAGTTAGCTGGGTAGTAGTTCTGTAAATTATAGCGTTACTATATACTTTAGTTAGTAAGATGCATTCTAGTAAAAACTTAAAGAAAACTAACTATCTCTTCTATAGATTTAGGCTAGTTCTTGTTGGGGTAGGAATGGAAAATATGCTTAACTTCATTTCTTTTAATAATAAGGGTAAGTTTAGTATTAGGGACTCTTCTTATAAGCTTATAACATTTCCTATTAATTCCTTCTTTGTGGCGTTTAAAAAAAATTTATACTATAAATATTATAACGGGAACAGCTAAGGGTAGAGAGGAAAAAATACGTAAAGCTCAAATCTTAGTAGTAGTTAAATGTTAATAAGTTAATATAAAGTTAGCGGATAAGCTTATAAGGAGAATAGTAGACATTTATATACTACTAAATTTAGATTTTACTACTAATACTAAGCTTTTTAAGACTATATATTTTAGTCTCGCGGATCTAGCTATAGAGTTAGGGGATATATTATAGCTCGCGTGCGTAAGGACTAGTTAAAGGGTTTGTAAAGAATATCCTATAGTTAATTGTTTCTCTATAGAAGCCGTGTCTAATAAATACTAGTTTTATAGCTTTCGAACTTTTACTCTAATTAGCTGCGGTACTTAGTTAGGATTTTAATTATACTCTTACTGCCTATTAGCTTATGCTAACTGTTAGATATAAGCTCTTAATACATATACTATGAATTTAACTGTCTAAAGGCTTATGTACGCTAGTAATACTTTCCCGCTTAGCTATGCCTTATTCTCCCCTAATACTAATAAGAAGGGAGTGAGATAATAGACGTCCGTTAGATATACCTAAGTAGTATACTCTAGATATGGCCCCCTTATTTACGCGCGTTAGAAGGAATTAATACTAGGGCTTTAGCGGTAAACTAATAAGCGGCTAGTTAGAAGGTGTATATACTAAGAAAAGAAGGCGAAGCTAGATGCTAAGTAAGTTAAGTATTAGATTTTAAGGATTAGGGATTAGTAATCTTAGATACTAGATTTAAGATTAATTATAAAATTGTAAATCGCCGATTTATAAACCCCGCCTTCCCTAAAAACGGGTTTTAGATTTTAAAATCTATCTTTATATATTTTAAAACCATCTGCGTAGGCTAAATCACGTAAGTAAAGTATATATTTAGGTACTAGTATATAACGTATATCTTGCTTAGGAAATTTAGCATTATAGAACACTATATAAATAATTATAATCTTCTTTATCTTCCTTAGAGCCGCATTTAGAGCATTTACTCTATGGAAGCTCTTATAGCTAATTAATATATCTACCCGCAAGTTAATCTTCTCTTTTCTTTATAAAAGACTTAATTATATGTTAGTCATTAAGCGCTAAAAAGGAAGCTCCGATATAAGTATACTTACAGTAATTCTTATTCTTCTTTATATTACAGCAAATATCGTTATCTATACTCTTAGAATTTTAGGCTACGCCAAGTTGGCGAAATATTATAGCTCTCTTTTTATTATTAATATAGTTCTGCTATATCTTAGTAGTAGGACTAGTCTAATTGGTAATAAAGTCCTTTATCTAAATCTAAGCTAATACGGCCTACTTCACCGCTAGGTAGGCCGCGTTTGTGTAATTTAAGGTCTTATATATAGTTTTACTAACTTTTTAGTAGTTCCCAGTTCCGCTTAGGAAATATTAGTTTGTTACTCCGTACTATACTTACTCTTATACTAAAAGTATACTAGCTTATTTTAGTTATTATATTACTTAGTAGACTGTCCGTATTATATCTCCAGTGCTATATATATAAAGTATTCCTTAAATTATACTTAGTCTCCGCGATTACGCTTATAGGTATATTATAGGTTTATATTAGGTTAAGGAAGACTCTACTAGTAATTTATCTCTTAATTAGCTCTATATTATGGCTTATTTATTATATAATCTAGCTTATTTATTTATGCTTTTAAAACTATAGGTCTGGTCTAGCTAATAAAGTTACTATAAAAAGTTTTCTATATTAGTTAGACTCTATGTAGGCTATATAGGTGTTAATTATTCTTAAAAAACCGTGGAAAGTTACGCCTAGGGAATATGTATATCTTACATTGCCAGGCATCGCTCGCTATTTTAGTGGTTTTTTTAAGCTTATTTATACTTAATTGCATAGTATTTATAAGACTTTATTACCCTCTTAATATAAAGGTGTAAAGGTTTTAGCAATGTACTAATAATAATACTAAGCTAGTTATCTACAATCGTTAATGGCCTGTATAGTTAAATGTAGAGTTTAAATAAGTTTAATAAAGTTCTTTTTATTATAAGTGGAGTTGGGATCACCGCTTATCTGCTTTTAGCTAAGTACCTCCTTAAAGCTTATAAAGATTATAGCGCTCGCGTACGTAGACTTTTATTAGTATAGTTCTTAGAGATATTAGGTGAAACTTTAATGCCTTACTTAGGTTACTTTTAACCTTCCTTAACAGATTAAGAGGCCTAGGCTAGCTAGTTCCTATATCTCTTGCTTAAGATAGATAGCTAGGGGATTTTTACTATTGCTTTCTTTGTTCCGAACGTAACGTAAAGGTCAATAGCTAACCTTTAGATAATATTACCGCTAGCGCGTAATCGCTTATTTAGGATAGATAGATTATTAGATCTGCCCTAGTATATTAAAAATAAATAGTTAGTAAAGGCTGGTAATATGGCAATCTTTAATAAGTGTGCCTATTTGCGGGGGTTTCTCCTTTATTAATATTGCCGTAGTTTACGGAACTCCTACTTTTAAAAGTGTAGTAAAGAAGGCGGTGCGCTTATACCAGTAAGACATATATATTTTTAATACTAGATTCTAGCCAGAAGAGACGGCTATAAGTAAATTAGTAATAATAAGATATTCCTAAGAAACGGTAGGCTAGATAAGACTGAAACGTATTATATATAGGAAATAATTAAATTGCCTAATAGTAACTAGAAATACTTAGCAATTATTTAGAAACTATTAAAGTACTATAGGAGAAAGTTCTGTTCCTAAACTATTTAGGCCTAAGTTTACCACACGCTATATACTTGGGGGTAAATTCTACTTCTTTTTCGTTTTTGAAGATTCGCCGTTAATCTCCTTTTACCTACTTTTATTAATAGCGTTTTATATAGTTGATCTAAGTCTCTTTTATATTTTACTCTTATCTACTAAAGCCATGAGTGTTTTTCTATTGTTATTCTTAAGCGCCTCTTTAAGCTTTTGGAACCTTATAATATACCTAATAAACTTACTAAGGTTCCTTTTATAATAAGATCAAAGTTTATTAGACATTAGGTTAATTATAGGCTCTTTAGTAGGCTTCTAGTATAAAACTGCCACTTTACTTATAATATAAACTAAGTAATACCTTAAATTCTTATTTCTCTTTATGGCTCTAATGCTCGTCAGCCTAAGCTTTTACTCTACCCAGTATTTAAGTGTACTGTTTTTAGTTACGCCTTTTAAATTTTGGTTTGGTCTTCTTAGAAATCTAATAGGCTGTTTGCCTTTGCTTTTATAATCTAAGCTATTATTAAAAATATCTGTAAAGTAGGCCTTATTGTTACCTGCTTAGCTATTAGTATAATTAAAAGATCTATAGTTATCCGGCTATCTTACTAGGAGGTATTAGAGAAATGTCCTTAATACTAGCGACTATATTCACGGGGTTAGACGAGCCTATTATTAGGTAAGAAGATTAATAATTTAAACTTAATATATAGGGCTAGCTTTACTATAGCTTTCCGTATAGTCTGTTCCTAAGATATATATATCCTTATACTTTTAGGTGTTATAGGGATGCGAAATTTCTATTCCGGATGTTTAGGTAGGTAAAGATAGTATTCCCACCTATCTAGAATTAGATAGCTGTGAGTAGTCCTTAACTAGAGAAAGTATAGCTGGTAAAAGCTTAGGGCTAGTATAAAAGAATTAAGAATTATAAGTACTATAGAGCAAAAAAAAACTACGTAATAGCGCCCTTTATACCCTTATAGGACTAACGCTATAAGCATAGTTCTAATTTAAAAAATATTAAACTATATAAGCTGCTTCGCTGTAATACTAAGTTACATTAATAGTTATAGGATAATCTCTTTACCGCCTGTCGCTTCTGGGTATTTAGGGGGCTAATACCTCTACCGGCATTTAGTGTCTAAGCCCCTTCTTATAATATTAAATAAATCCCCTATTTAATTCTAGGCGTAAAACTTAGCTTAGCTGGATTATTAACTTTAAACAATAATTAACTATTAGGGCTATTTCTAAACACTAGTATATAAAAGCCCTTATCCGGTTCTAAATAGAGTAAGAACTATATTCCTAAACTTCTTTTTAGTTACGCTAAAGGTGGCTAAATACGCGGCAGCTTTATTTCCTAACTCCTTACTTATACTATATGCCTTAAAAACCGTAGTATAGCGCTTAGAAAGTGGTATTGCTTTTACCCACGTTATATAGATTTAGGCAGAAATATTAATCTTAGAGTAACTTATATAATTCTGGCTAACAAATTTATATAAACTTCTTTAGCTACTAAAGTATGCAGTGTTTATATAAGCTTCTTTATATTAATAGTAATGAGAGCTAGAGTACTAAGACTACTTATAATTTAATAAGCAATGATAGCTAAGTACTGCTTATAAAGCTAGAGACTAGCGCGTTAGTTCTTCCGCACTAATATAATATATTTTAGTTAGGTACTTATATTTAGTAACAGCTTAGCTAATTATTACCCCTAGTAATGCCTCCTTTAACCTAAACAGCCACTATTAGATTTAGTCTAGTAGCTTACACTTTTAGGTATAGAGCGTATACTAAGTAAGGAGTAATTATAGCTAATAGATATTATGCGCCAGCTAAAGGGTAAAGGGGCCGCTAATATACTTCGCCTTATTTAGGTAATATTAATCTCCCTTTCTAAACTTAGTCTTAGCTTAGCTAAGTAGTAAAGGAAATATTATAAAGGTGGCATTCGCCTTACCTCTAAATATCCTTAAATTAAGCTACCTTTTCCCTAGATACTAAGCCTTGCTAAAATATAGTTCTTTTCTATACTTATTAAATAAGTCCTATTATATATATACCTTAAATAAACCTAAATTGGATTATTAATAATTCTTATAGGTCTATAGATAGAGCTTAGGAGACGATCTATATATACCACCCTAGCGTTATATATTTTACACCTTATAATTAAGAATAAAAAGAGGATAGTGATAAAGATAGTGATAAAGAGACGGTATTTTTAAACGATAGTAATAAGCTATAGACTTCTAGCCACCCTATTAATAGATTACGCTAAAGTAACCTAGTAGAAGGGCGAATTAATACTACTAATATTAATAAATTAAGCTAGAGTGACGCTAATAGATTATTAAGTAATAATAGAGAACTTAAATTTTGGCGTAATTTAGCAGGTAAGACTTTGTAAGTGTAATGCTATATAGAAGAATAAAGTAGAAATTTAATAAGAAACTGTAGAACGCCTATAGAATGCCTAGTAGTTTATCTATGTTCTAAAACCCACGCTTTTATTTCTTTTAGCTTGACCTCTTTTAAGCTCTATACAATTTATAATAATCTCTTAAGTCCCTTAACACGGGTAGAAGATTTTATTTACTATATTACTAATAAAGGACAACTAATATATAATAATAACCCTAAACTCTATAAGTTTCTTTCTAAGCTTAAACACTTATATCCTAAGTAAGTACCAGTAGTGTTTAAGGTTAGTGGGCTTATAGATTTATATATTAAAGAGTTAAAGAATAATGCCTAGTGTATACTCTTTAGCGCTTATTCCATCTATTATAATCTGCTAAGTAGGATTATATACCTCTACTAGTATAATAGAAAAGGGTTAGGAGGAAGTGTAATAGGACTTCTACTTATCGCCAAATTTATTAGGCTTCTCTTATAGGAATTTCTCTAGTTCTTTAAGCCTGTAGAATCTATTATATAGGAACTTGTCCGGTATGCTAGGTCTATAGGGCTCTTTATATAGAAATAGCTTCTTCTTTATAGTATTAAAGTCATTTTCATTTTCATATATCTACTATTAGTACTTTCTTAGGACCTACTTTATGCCTATACTTGCTAGAATAGTTTTCCAATTACTACCCTTTTCTTTTAAAGAAGCTTCTTAAATTAGGGCCTAAAAAATATATCTACTAATCCCTTTTATAAGTGACTTGAAAATCGTCTTGCCTTTTATTAAGGGTTTTAATACTATATAATTAGTCAGATATAGAAGACTATTAGAGGTATAACTGTTACTATTAATAAAAGTACTTTCTCTATTGCCTTTATCTTCCGGTTCTTGGCTAAAATATAGCTATCTTTTAATCGCATCTAAGCTTTTTGTGATATAATCGTAATGCTATTACTCTATACCACGAAGCTTCTGGATTTCCATGCGTAAAGAGCGTATAACTATAGTTTATTTAGTAAGTATATCAACCTTACTTTCCTATAGTACTTGCCTTCGCTATTAAGACTATCTTTATACTCCAGTAAGTTAGTTGTGTCTATTTTAAACTATATATAGTAGACCCTATAGCTGTGGTGCTGTTTATATAAATATAAAAAGCGACAAGTTTTATACGTCGTTTTTTTTTAAAAAAAAAAAAGTAATAGCGTTTTATTTACCTAAAATATAATTTTAGGTTTCCGATTTCTGCTTTACTAATCCTTACCTAGTTTTAGACTTTAGCTAAAGTTAGTTTTTTATTTTAAGTTTCTGGTTAGAATCCGAGTTTTTAGTTATTAGTTAAGCGAATTAATAGGCAGTTTCCTATAGGGGCTCTTATTGTATATAGCTTTTTTTAGCGCATGGGCTTGTTTCCTTGCGGGCTTATTTCCTATATTAGTAATTACGCTAACGTATTTACACCCCTCGTGGGCTTAAAGCCCGCGTGGTCTACTTGCCCGTACGGGAATTTATTACGTATAGCTTGTTTTAGCGTATAGACTTCTTTCCCCTACTAGCGTATACCCCACATTAACTTAGAGCCCGCGTAGTCTACTCGCCCGTACGGGAATTTGTCGCGTATAGCTTGTTTTAGCGTATAGACTTCTTTCCCCTACTAGCGTATGCCCTATATTAACTAATAATTACGTAATTGTGTAACCCGTGCGGGCTATAAGCCTATAGACGCCACTTTCCTAGGCGGGATAGTTAGGCTTAGGGGTTGGGCTTAGCGTTTGTAACCCACTATAAAGCTACTATAATGGCTTTTTGCCCCTATGGGAGCGGAATTAAATTATTTAGGACTACTCCTCTATTTCTATAATACTAGGGAAGTTATCTATTCCCCGCCTTGCCCTAACCCCTTAATTTAAAAACTAAGTCTATTAAGATAACTTATATTATAATATTTAAACAGGTCTTCTAGCAGTTTAAAGCCCTAACTAATGTATAGTCTAGGGTAAACCTCCTAGCACCTCTCTATAGTAATACCGCTAAATCCTGCTAATAGAGGGTATAAGGTTTAACTCTAGTAAATTACCTAGCGTTAAATACTAGCGGGTCTAAAGTATACTAAAAATACTTAAGCTATGGCTTAAGTAATGAAAATAAAAGGTTAGTAAGAAATAAGTGGCGCTGCTAGCGCTTTAAGTAAAGACTAATAATGTTATTATTTATAACTGGTTATATAGTTCGGTTAAAATATATCTTATTAGTAAGTTTAAAGGTCGCTTTAGCTAGCAAGTAGGATTAAAAGAGAACGCTATTTAATATAATATTAGCGGCTATCTAGCGTACCTTATAGTCTACGTTGCGGCTAAATAAGGAGGTTGTATACTACTTGCATATTATTATATATTTTAAGCGCCTAAGACTATAAAGTAGGGAAGGGATATAAAGACCCCAGATTCTAGCGCTAAAGAGGTATAATTTAAGTATTTGAAACGCTAGGGGTAATTAAGCTATATTGTTATAAGGGTTCTAGCCTAGCGAAAGCTATAGTTATATATACTAATTAAGTAATATATTTGTTAATTTAAGCCTATAAATAAATGCAATATTATTAGAAATCGGTCACTATTAGCTGCTGCTTATAGCATAGTTCTATTTAAAATTAATTAAAAGCTAGAATTTCTTTGCCTTAAAACCTCCCTATACTTAAAAGTAACTCGTATAGATTAGCTATATTTGTTTTAGATAAGCAAGGATTTTACAAATTCTCCTATTAATACTGTTTGCCTTACTTAAGTTATAGCCGATATAGATTATACCTAAAGCCTTCCTAAACCTATTATTGAACTTAACGTATATTGCTGTTAGATATGTCTCTATACTTATACACTTAAAGAAGAGCTTATTAGAGATTATGTCACTATTATATCTTTATAAGATAAGCAGTTAAGAACTAAGTTATAGTTTTAGGACTTTTAGCTATAAACTTAGCGTAAACTTAAAATAATTAAGATAAAGCTTAACGAAAATA
>Ga0307515_10012168_pt1 | contig 16223 bp, 9 predicted proteins | sample 17_EM_MG_FD_194513 | JGI IMG/M metagenome (GOLD analysis project Ga0307515, IMG submission 194513) | Populus trichocarpa ectomycorrhiza microbial communities from riparian zone in the Pacific Northwest, United States - 17_EM | ecosystem: Host-associated > Plants > Roots > Unclassified | place...
ACTTCCTCCTTTTCTTGTTGAAATACTGTGAGCCCAAAAACAAAGTGGAAAGTTAATGCCAGATGAATGGAGATCAATATTATTCTTAATTGCATGTCCAATATTTCCGAGTGCTGTAAATTTAAGTAGTGTGTATATATATTTATGTATACCTTAGCTAAAAGATGAAGCCAGTGCTCAATAAACATAGATATTAATATCAGAAACAAACAAACAGTAGCCACAGCCCATGTTGGTGTTTCTTCGAGTGTTTTTGCTTCTCCTTCTCCAGCCATCTCTTTTGACCATCTGTTTCTTTCTTTTTCTTTCTTGCGTGTGATATCGGAGGGTCCTCAATTGCCTAGCTTATATTAGCAACGCAGAGAAACAAATTAATATTCGAGGATGATTTTGCCAAGGAACCTCTGTTTCTGTCGTAGCTAGCTAGCTCTAATTCAGGTGGAAATGAACTAAGAACATCAGAGGACTTCTGGGTCCTTGATATATACCAAGTTGCATGTCATGTTATTGGTATTTGGTAGCAAGAAATCAAAAAACACAAACAAACAAACCAACTTCCAAGTGTGTTTGTTTGCTTTGTAAAATTTTATTTTTATTAACTTTAAATTATTTTTTTATAATTTTAAATTATTTTATTTTGTTGAGTTGATGTAAAAAATAAATTTTAAAAAATAAAAAAAATATTATTTTAATATATTTTTAAATTAAAAAAAACCAGAAAGTCAAATTCAAATATTAGATTTTTACGATAGGTTTTACGTACCATGTGATGGTACGGAGTTTTTTTTGTTTTTTTTTTTAAATGACGTGTACAATGAAATAAGTTAAAAGAAAGTCAACTTGTGAGCTTAGATGACGGTCCCACCCACCAAATTGTGATGTGTTCCCTATTTTATACTTCATTTTGAATTTATAATCACCTCGATCGGTTCTCAATTGTAACGTACCATGTGATGGTACGGACTTCTTTTTGTTTTTTAATCTTTTGGAGGTCTTAATTTTTAAGAAATTAGTAATGTCTGGTCCAGTTCTAAAATATCTTGTATGAAATACCTGGTGGTGCTATCTAGATTTCAGTGTCTGCTCATTTATATTTATTTTTATTTTTATTTTTATTTTTTTTATGACTAGGAAGTTTTATGAGATTTAGGATAGGAATGAGAAAAAAACCAATAAACCAATTAAACTGAGAAAATAAAATAAAAAATAAAAAAAAACCAATAAACCAATTAAACTGAGAAAATAAAATAAAAAATAAAAAATCGAACTATGACAAAAAAAACAGATTAAACCGATTAGAATATTTTAAAAAATATTTGGTTCGGTTCGGTTTCGGTTTCATAAGCCTAAAACCTTAACCAAACCGAACCGATTTAGTTAAAAATAAATCGAACCTAAAAACCAAACTGAACCGAAACCAATCCCATTAAAAAGTCCAAAAAAAACCCAGAAAATAATATAGTTTTTGGTTTTTAATATAAAATAACCGAACCAAACCGAAACCAAATCGAACCTAACCGAAACCGGTCGATTGGGTTTTGGTTTTTAATATAAAATAACCAAACCGACTCGAACTGCAACCAATCGGTTGGAACCGGCTTCAGTTTTATTTTTTATATTTAAAAAATTTTAATTTGATTGTTTTTATAAGTAAAAACTGAACTAAACCAAAAATAATAACCTTTATTTTAAGCTATATAAATGGTAATAACTACATGGAAATTAGAAAAGGTAAATTTTCTACGCCTGGACCGTGCAAAGATTTCTACACATGAACCTCGATGAAATTTTTTGTGTTTGGAAGTGTGGTTGTGGTTGTTTTTCAAAGTACTTTTCATTTAAAAATACATTAAAATATTTTTTATTTTTAAAAAATTATTTTTTATATCAAAATATCAAAATAATTTAAAAATACTAAACAGGTATTAATTTAAAGATATTTTATATTGATTACTACGCTACGTGGGGGTGGTAGGCGGTGCGCGTAATCAAAATCAAACATAGAAATTCTTCGCATCTTAAGATTTATGACACCTTTTTTTTAATGTTTCTCACTTTGTATTATACATGTACATTGTATGTCTTTGCATGCTGTGTCCGTACACTTTAGCTAGATTAAGATATGAAAGCTTGGACTTTCTCTAGCCTAGAGACTCTTGCAGCCTCCAAGCATCTTCCTTAATTATTGATGGTGTTTGAAATATCTTTTATTTAAAAAATATTTAAATATTTTTTATTTTTTAAAATTTATTTTTAACATATTATATTAAATACATAAAAAAATTAAATTTTTTAATAACTCTAGTTGAAACTTGAAACTCGTAATAGTGATGACGATTCAAAATGTTTTTTATTTAGAAATACATCAAAATATATATATTAAAAATTATTTTTAATATCAATATATTAAAACGATGTAAAAATATAAAAAAAAATAATTTAAATTTAAAAAAATACGATTTATATTACATTTCCAAAGACAACATTGAAGCTGCCAAACCACGGGGTCTGTCGTCAACCAGCAGAACGTCTTCAACAATTGAATCATTGCTAGTCGTCACCATTAATCTTTTCTTTTTAATAAAGTACAAAAAACAAAAATTCTGTGCAATCTTCTCCTTTCCTTCGATCAATCTGGAGTGATGAATCGTGTCTCTTGATACATGCAAAATAACGCAAAGGTCATTCCAACCCCAAGTCGTGACACAGAAATATAAAACATTAGCTATCATTGACCTCCATGGTTTCTATCTGCTGAATTATTTGGTCCCATGGTTGAATCAGTTCGACTATTGGAACCCAGAACAGAGAAGGCAACACCGTAAGGTTCTGCCACCCAAAATGAGCAACACCTCAAGGTTGGCCGTAGGCCTCATCTCCCACGCCCTCTTCGGACGTGCATGCTTGATGAAGCGGCTGGAGGTGTTTGGCTAGGCCAGGTCGTTCATCAACAAGTACCACGAAGTTTTTTTTGGGAAACCATTACTATTCTATCAAGCAACTAGAGATCGGGAAGGTTCCTGTATTTTTTTTTTTTTTCTCCTAGTAATCTGAAACCCTCTTCTCCAAGTTCAAGAAGGTATATATTTGGTGCAATTGAAAGTTACATAATGATTCTCAAGGTATGTTATTGGTGAAGTCCGAGATGTCGAAATCACAGTTAGTCCACAAATTGGACCAACGATCACATGCTTCGAAATAATGCAAAGTACTGGGGGACCGTCATAATAAAAGCTCATGAATCTAGGCGGTTCGCAATGTTGTTGAAAACATGAAGTCATAGTGAAATTAACAGTAGATGTGATAGCTCACAAGCTCCAACAGGTCCTGTTGGAACTTTTGCTTGATACACCAGGACTGTCAACAACAGCGTCCGGCCATTTCCATTATTCATCAAGTTTATAATTAACTGGTCCGGCAACTGATGATAGCATCAATTTCAGCTTGGTTTGTTCGAAGCTCATGGGCATGAGAATCACGGCTGTTGACCAGAAATAAATTTATGAAAACCATTTTCAAGATTAGCAAAGCGTGAACCAAAACCATAACCACAACACATTATTCTGCAGGCAGTTTCTTTGCGTTTGTTGTGGATATCAGACTTACCTTCCAATCAGTTCGTGACACGTGATCTTAGACGCAAACGAGGAGAAAAATGTATGGAACAAACGCACAAGAACAGAGTAGTTCGGAATGTAGTAGGCTAGCATAGAACAAAACATATTGAGAGATGACAACCATATAAAATATCTGGCGCTATTACAACTACATTTCCAGATTGGATTGTGCACTGTATGAAGAGAACATTCTTGAATGTGGGTTATCATGGGAAATCTAACAGAGATTAGTACCAGGTACAAACAGCTCTGTTGCATAGTCAAAGGAGTTAGGATATAGCCAAGTTACCTTAGGAGAATAATTATATTCTCTCACAAGCTAATACATATAAAACCAAGCAACAGGAAGCATCCCTTGTGCGAGCCTCATTAGTATATTCGATAATTTTCAGCACGGGTTTGCAGAATTGCCTATAAAACAATTTCAATGTGATCAGATTAGATCCAACAGGTGAAAAACTAACACGAACACGAACAGTTATTGACTTCATTAGATAATGCGGCAAATAAGATAAGATCAACCATTCGTAATGATACTGAAAATAGATTTACAGATCTAAACTGATACTAATGCAGTATCGACCACGCACGCAAAACCACCCTAACTGCCCCAGACATCCAAGTTTTCTGTTTGAGTGGCAAGGCTGGGAATCAAACAGGTTTTACACTCTTGCACGACTCCATGAATAAATAGCATTGGTAACAGAAATGAGCAGGCACTAACTGCTCAGATGCTTATAAAATCCAGCAACTTGAATCAAGTTTCCTCGTAAACCATCAAATCCCTTTCAGATCAAGTAAATGCTGATGAACTAGTTCATGATCAAGCTCCATATAGCTAACCAAACTAGTTTAGTTTGTGGCTTAGTTTGAGTTGTAAATACCCAGCTAGCATACGTCACTATTATATACCCATTATTTATAAAGCTCAGTTGCCCTTTACCACTACACTCTTTCTTGCAAAGCTACACCTTTTTTAGCTTGAAATATAATATAATGAACTATCAAAAAGCTTGATCAGAATAGAGGCCTCTTACTTCGGTACAACTGCTCCCAACTGCATTATTTATTGCTGGAGGCTTTGGATGGAAGTGCTCTCCTGCGCGAGGCAGAAAGGAGGATCCAGGATTCAATGGAGATGTTATTAAGGTCATATTGTCCTCCTTATTAACAAGGCATTTATCCTCAGTCAATGAGAAACCAAAGAGTCTGCAGCTGCTTTTGCACGACACCAAATCTTGACTACCCCTAAAGGCTGATTGAGCTACAATAGGTTGTGAAACACCATGTTGAAGATGCTCATGGGACAGACCAAAAGGACTATTGCTCCACTGGCCGCCTCTTTTTACACTGGGCTCAGAATGTGCAGGCAACTTGAAATCCCCCCCCTGCATTTCAGGACCACAAAACCAACTTCGGGTGGTAGCTGTCTGCTGCACATGATCATTGAAATTAAAATTGGAAGATGGCTTTGGAACTGGATTGCTAGCATGCTGAAACATTAACACCGAAGATGGTGATGATACTTGTGCAGGAGGTCGAATTTGAGTATTATAGCCCTGCATCAATGTAGACCATCCATTTCTTGAGCTTGAGCTTGACCTTTGGACACCATCAGAGAATCCAAGACTACAATTTTCACGAGCCTCATTAGCATTTGGGATTCTTCCATATGGTGAGCTTGGAAAAATTTCTTGACCTTGGAAGACCTTATGGAATCTATAAGATTCGTTAAAGCCTATGCCCTTGTAGGAGTTATTTGAAGTGGCAATCGAGTCTCTGATACCACTTCCTAATGCAGCAATCCCAGAACTGTGGTAACCAGGAAAACAACTCCTTATTTCAGATGGGTGCTGGTTCTGACCATCAACACCATCATAAAGAGCATTAAAACTCATAATTTCTTGACCTTGCAAGACCTCCTGGGACCTTGAAGATTCCCTAAAGTCTGGTGCTCCTATCCCATCTGTTAGAAAAACATGCAGACCAGTCAGTAACATTGAATGCAGAACAAGGAAAAAGTTGGAAATGGTGATGCATTTATCTGAGGGAAAGCAGATCATACCAGGAATTGGAAATTCTGCCTTTGATGAAGGCAATCCAGACCTGCTCCTCTTCAAACCAGGTGCCGTAAAGTTATTGGAACTGGAAAAAGAACCAGAACCAGAAGGCTCAACTTCCCAAGGAGAAACCCTGCTGAGCCTGTTAGCCTCCATATCATCCCACCTTACCTGAGATTAAGAAGAAGAAAAAAGATCCACCGGAATACATATCATTCGATTAACATGACATATTAAATGTCAAAAATTGTAAAGATGCTTTGAAATAGGCAAAATTAGGAGCAAGAGCACAGAAGGAATCCAGAAGAAAAGAACAAAACAAAATGCCCAGATTGCCACGCAGAAAAATAATACAAATATCCCACTTTTAAACTAACCAAGCAAAATCACTTCTACATTTCTATAATTACAAAAATTCTTTAAACATGTGGTATTCAGTAATAATCATGGCTACATAACATATCATCACCCCAAAGTACAACTACAGAACACCCGGCCTAATATCATGGAGAAAGAACAAGACATTAATCAATGGTTAGATATTGAAGGTCCCGTGATGGAGTGTGGAAAAGTATCTTAACCATTGCAAGTTATGCTTGTAATTTCAGTTCAGTAGATCTTCCAAACTTTAGATAATAAAAGACTGAGGATGAGGCAACAATGCATCAATGCCTACATAGATGGAACGTAGAAAAGCAGATCCAAGTCTAGGCGCAACCCCACAACTTAATCTCAAACAGACCTTGTTTGCAATAAAAAGGCTTCCACCAACATTTAGGAACTTGAAAGTAAGTTTCATAAAATATGATTTTCAACAACTACATACCAACAGGCATTTCCATTTTGAACCAGGCCATCTAGCAGGATCTAGCTCACTGACTCCAGTTATTATTCCAGTGTATCTGCAAAAAGTATTTGAGTTAATGTTTTGTTTACATAATTAGTTAAAAGCTACAAACCCATGGATGGCGAACCTTCTCTCTGCTGCATCTTCTGTTTCAAAACGCATTTTGAATCTCATTCCAGAAGAGAAGGATTGATCAAGGCTCTTCAAGAATTTATTAAAAGGTATTATGAACTCTGATGAGCTGGCCCTACAAAGTAAGAGATTGAACTTGAGAATTCAGGAATGAAGAAAGTAATAAATCCACGGTAATAAAATACAGGTAGCAGAAGAAGAAACAACTGAAAAACTCATCAATTGCCAAGACAGGAAAAAACTCAAGTCAAATAGATGATTTCAGAACCAAAAAGAGTTCATCAAGAGATGTAATTGACTATAATTGCAATAATGAATGTCGCCTGAGTTTTTTTTTTTACACTCAAAAGCAGTATGATGTGTTGTCCACAACCCCTACATGCTCAGTATCTAGCAAGGGTAAACTTTTCTCAATAAAATGTATCATGTTGTGCACTAAAATTTTAAGTTTTGATGACAATGGCTCTCAAGTCACCCAGCCAGCGACAGATTCAATAAGCAATTGAGTTGTGCATTCTCAAGTAATGGATGAAAAATACAATGGTTTGGGAGAACAGGAAGTACTTTTGTGATAACTACACAGGATTTTGGAAGAAAGTTGAAAACACCTTGTGCAACATACCAATCTGGATTCTGCAACGACTTTTTTGGTAAGAGGGGAAACATGAGGAACAACAATGGGAAAACCTTTGAAGCGGTGTTATGCATAATAGAAGGGTAAGGACTTTGGTGATATGTAAAAAGACTACTGGAGACAACATCACCGTGAAAGGGTGGCAATCAGATGATGAGAAATTCAACAGTGTATTCAATTGCAGTTCAATCTTCAGTTATGGCTTGAATTAGATGATGAAAACTGAGGTGAGAGCTTTATGGAACAAAATGTTGTGTAAAACACGCAACACATGCCACCACAAAAAATATGTAAGTTTTCAAGCCAACATAAAGATCTAAAGATGCTGCAACCACCCTATATAAATTTTTGAGTAATATTTACATACAAGCATTCTACTAGGACAATTCAATCCGATAGTTTCACATACTGGAATCAGATTGTTGGTTCTATTTTCCTATAAATACTAGACGAAACAAGAAGAAAATTACCTTGGATTGTAGTAAATGTGGAAAAAACTTCTAGTAGAAATAGCATTAGCTACATCCCCAGGAGAGATCTGATTCAGCTGATGATTCCATAGAGCTGGAAATGTAGGGCCACATTTAACTTGTGCTGCTCTTCGAACTCCCAGTCTCAATTCCCCATCCTCACCCCTGATGGAAGATACAAATACAGAATCATAAAGTTGGGCTTATTATATCCCATTGATAAGAAGAGAGAGATTCATACCTGAGAAAGAGAACGGCATCCCCAGAGACAAGTTTTTTCTTATTAACAAACGCACTCCATCCAGTAGTGAGCAAATGCCTCCGTGGCTGACCTGCTCAAACCAAAAAGAAAAATGCAAACTCAACAATCAAACAGGGGAAGGGAAATATATAAAATCAGTCAGCAAACTATTAATCAATTGAGAGAAAGACTAAAGTATGAAGCTTAAGAAGCAAGTGCAATTGCCACAAGCATACCCCTGTAGATATGTCGAAACTTCCACTCAGAGCCATGAAGATCCTTTGCCACAAGCTCTTGTGAAGGCCTTTGTTGAGTATAATCCTATAGTAAGAATCCACTCAAGTCAACAACATCCAATGTTGAGAATGTAGGACAGTCGGAAGATGAAATCGCACACATAAATGGTTGTAAGAGAACATGAATAAATAATACAGTTTTATTTACCAGAGGAGGGAAGCAGTCCTCAGCAGCTCGACGAGGGACTGAAAAGCCTCCATGAGTGCTAGTGTCAGAAGCAGTTAGGGTCTTACAGAACATATGGGGTGTTGTCATCTTCACAGTGGCTTCACCATCCTCCTCCTCACCATCCCCCTCAAATATCCCCTCCCTCAACTTCTGCTCAATTTCCTGTGCACAACAACAATTGAAGGAGAAACGAACCCCGTCTCAAGAATCTCAGTTAGCACCATAATGAATCAAGAGAAACAGACCAAAAGATACACTTACAGCAACAAAGTAGTTGAAATTTAAAATTCAACACTTGAAATTTAAAGAATGATGCATATCTACAAGTGACAAGCATTCTGTTTGTTAATGAACCATTTAATTTTTATTAAATAAAGATTTAAATCTAATCTCTTAAACGTTTTGAAATCAATAAGGTAGTTAAAGTTACAAGCCCACATTAAAAAAAAAAAATCCCTTTCAGCAGTATTATAATATTATCATCCAAAAACTCAATCTACCAAATTTTCTTACATTTTTCAACAACTGAAGGTAAAGCAAGATTAGAAAACCACCCACCTCACTCTCAGGAACCAGGGAGACCTGTGCATACACCTCATCACTTGCTGCCTCGGCCTGACACAAGGGGAAAAAACCACGATTTTACCACAAATATGTCTTTAACATATATAGCACTCCATTTCCCTTGAACAAAAACCAGAATAAAATAAACAAAAACAACCAAATACATGTATAGAAATCCTCACATTTACAATGCTAGACAACTAACAAATGAAATTCTCCGCAATTGCAAAAACCGATTACCAAAAATGCAACCCTTTAATTTCCATATGAAACCAAGCAGCATCATCAAATAAAAACACCTTGTTTGGCCACAACAATTGCATCGATAAAAACAACATATAGATAACATACACATACAAAATGATGCAAAGACTTACATGGAGCTTGACATCAACAACTCGACAGAAGACATGAGGAGGGAGATCATAAACTGCAAGAGGCAAATCAGGGAGTTGTTCCAAGTGGCCTTGAGGGAAATACACAACAACACTCCCTCTCTTTGGCAAAGATATTAGTGGGCCAGCACAAGCATGCCAAAGCTCCAAACAAACAGAAGAGGTACTAGAACCAGAGCCAGAAGCACTCAAAGCAGAAGCAGCAGAGGATGATGATGGAGAAGATAAAGACCCACAAGACGGTGTAGTTTCATCTTCTTCAATAGTGTTGAGATCTATCATACCCACCATTTTTAGCCTTGATCAGCTCTATAGCCTTTCCTAAACAAAGGCAGTAACAACAGGAACAGTGTAGAGTTCTTGAAGAATAACAAGGAGTAACTGTTGATAACAATAATGAAGGTTTATTAAAAGACAAGTGCTTTTGTGAGCGAGGAGAGATTTCATGACTGCATTATAGTGCAACTTTGGCAATTGCCTAAAAGGAGATTAGAGTCAAGACTCTTAAAAAGAGAGACCCTTTGTCTCTCTCTGCTTTTTTAAGATATCAAATCAAAGGCTTTAAAGGGTACTAGTATTAAATTAAATTAAATTAAATTAAAGCTTTCAACTTTTTATTTATTTTCTTCTCAATTTTTCATGGGTTTCTTTCCTTGCTCATGATCTGCAAAACTGAGATGCAGTGCCTGCCGCAATGCTGCCATGCTGTGAAGACCCTGCAAGGATGCGATGTGTGGCAGTAGTGTTAGAGAGAGAGACAGAAAAAGAGATATTAATGGGAACTATATCTGTCTCTCTTATCTTTTCTTTTTCAAGTGCTTCTTCCTTTCCATAATAATAATAATAATAATAACAATAAATGAAATGTAATATAGGAGTAAACAAAATACAGTTCATAAATTTTGTAGCAGTAAAAGGAGTGAAAGAGTTCCTGTACGGATCCCTGTATTTCCGGGCGGATGTCTATTCTGTCCCCTTTCACTTCTCAAATCTCCCTCATGTCCCTTGCCTACAGGGAGCACAGGGAATTTGAAAGAGATTACTTTTAAAATGTCTTTTTATAAATACATTAAAATAATAATCTTTTTTAAAATTTATTTTTAACGTCAAAACAATATAAAAAAATAATTAAAATATAAAAATTAGGCTAAATGGCTTTAAATGTGTGATTATTTTATAAACATTTTGCAGGGCTTTTGTCATCGAAAAAAGGTAACAACAGAAAGCTCGAATGGATTCAGTTTGCCGAACTTGAGTGTTGCTGCCATCTGCTGTGGAACTTTTACAGCACTTTTAGTGTTCCAAGCTTTTCATTTTCATTTCTCAAATCTAATCTGTTGTCTGTTCGAGCATCCAATTGGTCGAATCTGGAACCAAGGCCTTGAAGATCTAGCGCAACTGGAGTCTCTTCCCGTCATGATGGCGCTGCTGCTGCTGCTGCTGCTGCTTCAAGTTTTGACTCTGCCCTATGGACTAGAACCTCTAGGCAATTATACTTGTTTCCTTAGGCTAAAAGCAACGTTAGCTGCTTGTCATTATGCCTCAACTGGCCAAAGAGTGGATAAGCTATATATATATATATATAATAGTCTTTAATAATTGGCATTAATCCATGGCTAGTCTTTGTTAGGAGTAGCAGGGACCAATCTGTATTATTTGGTTTCATTTCATTTCTTTTCATTCACAGTTGTGTCTCCTTCTAGGCCAACTAGAGTCCACAATCAGTAGAAATCAGTCCTTATTTAACTGTGAATTTAAGGTGCCCTAGTCTACTTTATACTCGTAGCAGATTAGTTTATTGTCATGTGAACTTTCTTTGGAATTACTTGGGAGGGTAGTATTGTAATTTTTCATGGTATATATTAAAATGATTTTTAAAAAAAAATTTATTTTTACTATCAGTATATCTAAATAATAAAAAAAATATAAGAAACATTTCAAAAACATTTTTTAAATGAAAAATAAATATATTATTTGTTCATCTTCAAGTTTGAGCTAAATTAGTTTGTTCATTTTAAAAAATAATAAGTTGAATAAGAATATATTTGGGAATGCGGTGCAAACCGTAATCCCAAAAAATTTAAAAAATATATATTTTTTGTTAAAATTTAATATATTTTGTATTTTTTAGGTCGTTTTGATGTGCTGATGTCAAAAATAATTTTAAAAAAATAAAAAAAATCATTGGCATGCATTTTAGCACGAAAAAATTATTTGAAAAGCAACCACAATGTCAAATATTCTCTAAATAGTGTTTGTTTTCACATTAATTTTAAAAAACTTTATTTTTATCGATATTGATTTCTCTACTTGTACAAAAATAATATCCAACCTAACATGAGTCGATTAAGTAGTGTTTGTTTTCACGTTAAATTTATTTTTTAAATTATTTTTATTTAAAAATTAAATTAATATTTTTTTAGGTTTGTTTTTATTATAATAAAATAATTTTAAAAATAAAAAAATCTAAAAACATAAAGAGGCTAGCTGCAATTCAGAAATGGCTGCAGACACTGTAGGTAGGTCATAGGAGACACTAAAAAATCAAAATTAACTGTATGTTGACTATGTAGGGCACAAGAGCCTAAACTGTTGGTAATAGTTTTTCAAACAGTGCACCCAAAGCGAACCAGCACGTGTCAGAAAGCCATTAATTGAGAAGACATGGTCCTTAAATACTCTGTGGAGTCCCTTAAATTCAAAGGAACCCTAGGAGGAGCTGTAGGCATAGGGCTCAGAGAATGGAGAATGAACTAAAATGGGTAATCAGGCCTGTACGCTTTATTATTAGCAAGCTACGTGTCCTTTATCGTGGCCTAATCTCTTGGCAGCAAGGGTAAATCAGTCAAAATGCGTGGCGGATGGACAAATGTGTCACGGTAATGAAAGGGGCAGGTCTTTATCAGAGCCATCGAATGTATAGAACACAGTCCCCTGGGCCTATGGCTACGTAGGGTTGCTTAAAAAGCTTCGTAGGTTGAAGCCAGATAACCCGGACAAAACGGGTTACACTCGCTGAGCGTGTATTTATGGTGGTAATAATAGTTGTATTTTTAAAATGTTTTTTTATTTAAAAATATATTAAAATAATATTTTTTATTAAAATAATATTGTTAAGCTAAACACATGTTAAATCTTTTTAAATTAGATTGAAGCCAGATAATCCAGACAAAACAGGGTTATGTTCTTATTTGTTTTTTTATTTTAAAAATATTTTTGGAAAAATTTTATTTTTTTTATTTCACATTAATATTTTTTTGTGTTTTTAGATTATTTTAATACGCTGATATCAAAATAATTTTTAAAAAATAAAAAAAACTTATTTTGATGCATTTCCGAGTAAAAAACACTTTGAAAAACAATAGCAATCACACTCTCAAGTATCCTCTACAACTCGATGTCCATTTGGCTGTATTTTTAAAATGTTTTTTATTTAAAAATAATAATTTTTTATTATTTAAAATTTATTCTTAATGTTAGCTAATCACATGTTGAATGTTTTAAAATTATACTTAGAAGTTGTTTTGTTTTGACTAATTTTATTATTTTCCAAGGATTTTTTGGATTTATTATTTGAATTTCATATTTTTGTTTTAATTTTCTAATTACTTTCAAATTTTAAATTGTTTTTTAACAAAGATAACTTTTTTTTCCCTGTTTAAAGATCCTAAACGTATTGAGAAGGCAAATATCATATACTTATTTTTTTTAGTTAATAAAACTTTAAATTTATGGTTCATATATGAACTATTTTTACTCGTTAAAACTTCTATATTTTTCGTGTTGTTGTTCTATTAGTTTTTGCCTGTATGTATCTTATATAAACTTTAAATTTAAAAAAAGAATTATTTGAGAGAGTACACTAAAAAAAATATATAAACATTATTTTCGAACTTAACCTAACAATTTAAATTTTATATTGAAATAAGCTTTAAACACTGTATAATGATTCTCTTACAAACAATTATGGAATCTTTACAGGTTCTCTTGGAGCTCAAGTTGCTCCTCCATCGTTCCAAGCGTTTAGAGCCTCTGTCTAAAGTGGGTACAAATTTTTTTTATTATTATTATTAATATAGATATCCGGTCAGCTTACGCGTACCTCAATTAATTTTATGAGCCCTGAAGTTAGTAACCATATAAGTCTACAATGACCCTGGGATTTGTAAAATTTAAACTGATAATTTCTAGAAAACAAACATAAAACCTGATTAATTGAATTATATCCAAATTCTTATATCTCCAATAAGTTGCTAATGATAATTAGCTTTTTTCCCTCTATTTTGCTTAAAAGCCAATGTACCATTTACATATGCGTTAAATTAAGATTTTGTTCCTTTCTCCAAGGAAAATTATAATCTTTTATAAGTTATTTTAATGGAAATTAATGTTTTAATGTATTAGCTAAAACATTCTACAACTGTTATTATATAACTATATGCTATAAGATTCAAATCATTTACTTTTGGATTATCTTCTATATAATAAATATCACATAACATTAACTTTTTTTAAAGGATATAACAATACATGATTGTTCGTTTATTAAGGAATACACTATTGTTGTATTATTAAATAAATAAAATTCAGTTAAATAAAACTTGAGCATCCCTCGATTTTCTCCTCTTAATTTTATATTTTTTCATGATTAATCTTCACGGATGGACAAAGGATAAGGTATATTAAAAAAATGTTTGGGAGTGTACTAATAATTATTTTTTAAAATATTTTTTATTTAAAAAATATTAATATATTAAAATAATCTAAAATTACAAAAAAAAAATTAATTTCAGCCGACCCCGTTTGGAATACAATGCCAAACGGGGAATAAAGATCACATAGGCATATTGGAACGCGCTGCAGAAGAGAGTGAGTTCCTATGTCTATCAAACTTTCCTTTTTGCCTTCACTTTGCCCCACCCACCGCACTAAGATTGTTTCATTATTAGCCGGCCTGCTTATTTGGGCACCTCCTTGCTTTTTTATAAATGGGGCGGCTCGACTGCTTTAAAAGCTTCAAACTGCCCTTTAAGCTTATTTATTTGTCCTTTTTGCATGGAAGTTCGGAGAAATTGTTTTTTTAAATATATTTTTTATTTAAAAATATATTATAAAATAATTTTTAAGAGTTTATTTTTGATATTAATACATATAAAAATATTTAAAATAAATGAAATGTTTTAAATTTTAAACGGATAATTTGTTTAACCGCAACCGTTAATATTTTTCACCACAGAAAAGCAGATTATCTTCAATGGGTAATGAGTTTCCATGTCAATTCTCATCTTCCATTTTTTCTCATTTTTCAAAGTCAAAATCTATGATGGTCAGTCACTTTGTTGGGAAACTGTTAACATAATACATACTCTTTTCACTGTGTCTGTATGCATAAATTGAGGTCAGCTCAGCATTACTATTCTTTGGTCACACAATGCTTTTTTAAGGCACTTGTCCTTGATTGCAGTCAGCTTGCTCTCTCATAGTAATGGGATGGTGCTTGTTTCTTGAAATGTTATAACTGTGTTCCTGAAAGGTCACTGCTTGAGTCGGTAAATTTGGAATGATATGAGTTAATTTAAAATAATATTTTAATTTTTTTTTAATAATTGTTTTGATACTTCTTTTTAAAAATCATATAAACTTGAAAATGAATTAATTTACCGAGTTAATCGAATTTATCCAAGTTAATTCTCCACATGAAATCGTCTGGGACCAAGATAGAAGAACCAATTGGTCACAAATTGCAATTACCTTCTCAATTAATTGTGTGAATCTCACTTCTTTATTATCTGATTTTTCTGACAAATTGAATCTCACTTCTTTACTATGTGATTCTCACTTCATTAAAATTCTGAAAAAATAAGAGTGGAGTAGGGCAATAAACCAATATAATTTGGAGACTGTTTTTCTAAGTAATCTTTTATTGATTTTATTTTCTATAGAATTAGTTTTTTTTAGCCTCCTTTGGAACAAAAGCATTATTAATAGTAAAGAAATTACTATTAAGGATTTTAAAAAAATATTGATGATTAGAAAATACCAAAAGTCTAAAAGAACTAGATTTATCAAACTTCTTCATTCAATCTTTTCAAAACTGATTCTACTATTAAAATTGAAGAAAGATATATACAACTTACAAAACTTTTTGAAACTATCTAGTTTCTTTCCCAAAACTCTTTACAAAAACACAAACACATAAACTACAAATATATTCATATTGGTTTTGTACAAGTAAGAATAAAGCTCCTTACCAAATAAGGCTTAGACACTTCAATCCTTACAGTCTCTAGAGATGTCAGATGCCATAATTTCCAAGATTTATTATTAAGCTCTATAAAATCTAGTTTTTGTAGTGGTCCTGTCTCATTTGATTGTTACCCAAATCTTATCATCTCTCTCCAAGAAAAAAACATATTGCATAGTAACAAATAAAAACTCATGACCACAATACGTTTGAACGATTAATTTTAATAGCTTTGATCTTCAAAATCCACTACAAAGCTATTTTCTCTATCTTTGCTAGCAAACATAAATTTCAATCTCAAAAGGCTGAAACCTTAGTTTTACAAACAGATATTTCAAAATCAAACACAGTTATACCCAGAGTCATCCAATGGAAATATATGACCTTGCTAGAAGACTGGATCCTTTAAAGAGCAACTCAACCTAAACCTCAACAACCTTTACAATTAAATATCCAACTTAAATAAATAACTCAATATAGTGATGACAATGTTAAACTAACCTTCTATAGACATTCAACCACTTCTAGATTCTAAGATGAATCCTCTTCATCTA
>Ga0307515_10012169_pt1 | contig 16222 bp, 15 predicted proteins | sample 17_EM_MG_FD_194513 | JGI IMG/M metagenome (GOLD analysis project Ga0307515, IMG submission 194513) | Populus trichocarpa ectomycorrhiza microbial communities from riparian zone in the Pacific Northwest, United States - 17_EM | ecosystem: Host-associated > Plants > Roots > Unclassified | place...
TCCGCTTCCATCGCCTTCCTTTTTTTCTCCCTCCTATAATCTTCATAATCATTCGGCCTGGCCGGATCATACTCCTCAACAACCACCGAATTCACCCCTACCAGTTCTGGTTGCAGAGCCACCTCATCGGGTAGCACAGTCGCCGCCACGAACGGAGAAACTGAAGATTTGGAAGCAGAGATTTTGGGTTTAGGTTTGTTAGGGTTTTTTAAAAGTGATGTGAGCAGAAGAAATTAATAAAAGTGAATGTGGACCTGTGGTGTTAATTTAGAATTTAGGTTTTTTTTTTTGGGTTGACCCGGGTTAACCCGGGTCAACCCATCTGACCCGTGACCCGATCACTTAACTGGGTCAATAACCGGGTCGGGTTTCAAAACTATGGTCGTGTTAAAAAAACATTTTGACAACCTTGGTTGTAAGAATAACTAAATCCTAACTCGGATTAACTCAGATTGATCCTTTCAACTTATAACCCATACTTTATTCTAAGTCAACTTTTGCGTTGAATTTTAAAACTATGTTATTTTTAACTTTTGTTGCTTTGCATGGAAGTAAGAAAAAAAAGTTAATCATAAATATTTACTCTTTAGAGTAGAAAGTGATTTTTATAAAAGTAGTTTAAAAAATAATTATAAATATTTAAAATTCAACTAACTTTACTTATTTTTATTTTATACATATTAATTAATTAACTAATATTTGATAATATTTAAATATTTTTAAAATTAATTAACCTCAATTATTTTATTTAAGTATATTACCTCATTGCTTTCATGGATTATAACTAAATTATTTAGTAGTTCTATTTACTTAAAAAAAATATTGTGTACTATTTTGATTATTTTTTTCTCTACTTATATTTTTTAGTGATTTTTATGTTTTTTAATGAAAGAAGTAATTTTTTGAGAAATTATTTTATTTTTGTAAAAAATAATGTTTAATTTAGAAAAAAACAATCAATTGAAATTATATTTTTAATAATAATTATTTTAATTGAAATAATGTAATAATATTTTACTAAATAATTAAAGTGATTTCTCTCAAATTGCAACATAATTATTTATTAATAAATAATTTGAAGTGTTTTATCTTACAATGCCATATAATATAATAAAAGCTCGTTAGATATTGTGGTAGAGATTGCTTTTCAAAGTACTTTTTGTCTAGTATCAAAATAATATATTTTTTTTAAAAATATTTTTTATATCAGCACACTAAAATGATCTAAAAATATAAAAAAATAATTTGAAAAAAATCCAATTTTTTTAAAAAAACACTTTTGCATTGTAAAAACAAATGGTGCCTAAAGAAATCAAATCAACACATGCTTGTCATTTCAAATTTGAACATGAATAAAGCTTGTTTAGGAATTGTTTAGGAATGCAGCTGCACAAGAAGAGTGTCCAATTCTTAAATAACTTAAGATCTTGTTTATTTTTTCAGTTACAAAACATTTTTGTAAAAAATTGAGATTTTTTATTTTATTTTAAAGTATTTGTTTAGGGTATTTTTAAATCGTTTGATATGCTGATAACAAAAATAATTTTTAAAAAATAAAAAAATATTATATTAATATATTTTTAAATAAAAAATAATTGATAACATAATGACTCTTGATACAACAGTGGGTATGGAAATTGGAGAGGCAAAATGTTATCTTGATCCGCCCGACCCCGTCCACGAGTCGATATTTATTTTTTCTTAAGTAAGGAAAATAAAGTTCTGGGTACCAGAAAAGATGTTAGGCTGTTAATCAAATGGGTACCTGGGCTCAAATAGGATTCTTTCAGGCGGTCCGAATCATACGTTATATCACCCATCAATATCACTGGACCAAAATAAAAGTCTCGAATGAAAATCCACCGGCTCTTTCCATCAGCCCACGTCATACCGGTTTTTTTCCAGCAAAAAAATAAAACATACTAAGAAATACCTACTACACGTGTCACCATGCAATTGGATAAGTGGCAGAGATGACGTCTCTTCTAGACCAAAAGACCTCCATTCCTCACACTCTCTCCCCAGGTACAACCTCTACAGCACTCAACATCCAACCAGTCACAGTAGAAGAGCGTGGCCTATAAAAGCCTTCCTCTTCCGGGTACCCGGAAAAATTCGAAAAAAAAAAAAACTACACAACAAAAAACACCACTCGCTCCTCACACACAAACGAACGCAGAGAACGAGAGAGCGGAGCCAAGTGTGTAACGTCTATGTAGGGAAAAATTAATTCTCAAATCTAGATCGAACCCTAAATTTTCTTAACCTATATCGAATTCTCTCATTTCTTCATTTATCAGATCCAATTATCGATTGACGATTTTGTAGTTACTTAGATTGATAGGAGGGAATTATGGCAGCCATTAAGTCGGTGAATAGATCGGCGTCGGTGGCGTTAGCCCCGGACTCGCCTTACATGGCGGCGGGGACGATGGCGGGAGCGGTGGATCTGTCATTTAGCTCGTCTGCGAATCTTGAGATCTTTAAGCTTGATTTCCAATCGGAAGATCATGATCTCCCTGTTGTTGGTGAGTGTCAAAGTTCTGAGAGGTTTAATCGTCTCGCATGGGGTAGGAATGGATCCGGCTCTGATACATATGGTCTTGGACTTATTGCTGGTGGCCTTGTTGATGGCAATATCGACATTTTGAATCCCTTGTCCCTGATCCGGTATTTTTAGAATTTTGCTTTATGTATCATCCATTTGAATTTGATTGAGATTGGTTTGCTAATTGGGATGGATTGTTGGTGAAATTTGTGAGTGGAGGATAGGCTTTCTGGGAAGTGTAGTAAGATCTGATGCAAATTAGGTAGTCTTGTTTTTGCGTGGATTGGTTTTACATTGAATGTAATTTGGATTGGACGGAAATGTTTTGATCGGAGTTGTCTGTTTAAGAGTCGGGAATATAGAGAGATGAGAACACGGTTTTGTAAGATTGTGTTCTGATTTAAAACGGTAAAATTGGTATCTCAGGGAATTCTCTAGCTTGATTTAAGTTTTGCTTGGGGTTCTCCATGTTGGGATGTAGAGGTTTATGTGGCATGTGGGGAATTCTTGTTGGCACAAATTCGATATGTACATTGTATGCTGTGCAATTGATATGCTTCCACATTGAATTTTGATGAAACCTCGATTTTGAGTTGAGGTTCATAGTTTATATAGTGGAACTTCTTGGCGAGGAATTTTAATTGCTTATTGGAATTGCTGTTTAGAGGGTGATTGTTTTTTCATTTTTGAGCCAGCATTGATTTGATTTTTTTATTATAAAATTTTAAATGAGGGTTTTTCACATTTCTTTTCTGTTTTTTTGTGCCTTGATCTTTTGGTTGTTTTAACTGTGCTTCGAAGTTTGAGTTCCCTGTAAAGTTGGAAATCTACAAAAGTAGAGGGTTGACATTTTAATATGGCTAACGGGTTGCTGGACAGATGTAGATGGATAGCTTTTGTGGATTTTGAAGTTTCCCATTTTCTTGCTTTTAAGTACTATAATTCTTCTCTGCATGCAGTTCATGAAATATTATTTTTTTGTGTTAAAAATGTAATAGAAATCCACACTGTAAATCTTGTCTAAATTCTGTCTTTTGTTTGATGTAGCGCTTATTTTATATTCTAATTTTGTTCGCAGTTCTGAGGCAAGTGAAAGTGCTCTTGTTGGTCATCTATCACGTCACAAAGGGCCTGTAAGTTTATTCTTTCATTAAAACCTTTTTATTTGCTGACACTCTTGTAGTTTAGACAGATGGCCAGACTTTATGCCTGTTGCTTTTGCCTTATGTTTCAGGTTCGTGGCCTTGAATTTAATTCCATCACCCCTAACTTACTTGCATCTGGCGCTGATGATGGTGAAATCTGCATTTGGGATTTGGCTGCACCTGCAGAACCTTCTCATTTTCCACCTCTCAAGGTATGCTACATTTGAAACTTTACCATTTTAAAGTTTCTTTGTGCTTGCACTTTGTCTCTAGATTGCCATATTCCTTGAATTGAACTCTCACTGATGAAGAATAAAATTATTGTGATGTGCTCTAAATGCTAGATATACATATAAGGAGGTGTTTGGAATCATTTTTGATCCCTTTTGTTTTGTAATAATCCTTTCATGTATACATTAAGCTTTGTTTGTTGCCCAGCAGCTCCAGCTGTTGCTTAGCTCCTCTTGTTTAGTGGTTTCTTATGAGTAATTGAGGAAACCCATTGCAATCAGGAACACTTCTCCAGTGTGGTTTCCTTAGTGAACAAAATTAAAGTTTATGTGAATTTATTGTGTAAAGCTAGGCTGGTGTTTAGGTTGAAATTTTGTATTTTCTTATTTTATGTACTATGGAAAACAAAGGGAAAACTTAGGTTAGGCTGTGGGGTTGCTTTGATATGGGATCCTTGCTGAAAGTTTTTGACATAAGACAGAAAAGATGATACTTTTTTTGGTTATCGGATTATTAGAAGGGGCAGAATAGTAGGAGAATCTGTTAATGAGGTGATGATACCTCTGAAAAGTTACAGGTCTTAATTAATTTGGTTACAAAGTGGTTTGAGAAGATTGTTATGTTGGTATTGTTATGAAGATTTGATGGGATTGAACACGGGGCCATTGGACCTTTAATCCCTTGAATCTCATTTAGGAGCTTACTGTAAGGTAAAAGGATGGGACTAGAGGCATATGGCATTTGTCAATTACTTCCCAGTCTCCTCCAACCCAGTAATGAATCCTGAAACAAGATATGGGGCAATTGGTGTATAATTTATTATCTTGTGTTTGAAAATGAACCTTGTGATCTCCTCCATCCCCCAATGCTGGGATTTTTTTTTTCAAATTTTATACTTTCTTAAACGTCTACTCTTCACCACCTAACCAACTATAAGGAGCTTTTATGTTCAAGGAGGGATATATTAACTGCGTAACACTTTAGTCGTTATTTTCCTTCCATCCAGATATAGCAATTTTCTTAGAAAAATATATGCAGAAGTTTTTTAGTGTTTCAACAATACCTTGGAAAGATAACATGGACCGAGGACTTACACTATGTGACAACTGGTTTAGTTTTACTGAAACGCATTCAATCATTTGTTACTTTATGCTCGCTTACCCATAAGTAAGCCTTCTAAATTTTCATAATCTAAAAAATCAAATTCAATATTTAAAAGCTTCTAAGTGATTGGATAAGGACTGAGATGAAGTAAACCAAGGTTTATTTCTACCTAAACACCACCCTAGTCCAAAACAACCTTAAATTATACAAGTACTACACAATCTTGGATGGTAAATTTTCATATTGATAATTTGTAATGCTGCTGTAATCTCATAATCTAGGAAAAACCCCCAAAATTGCTCCGTGTTTATCTGGCATTGTTACCTGCACTGTTTCACTAGCTCTGCATTCTGTCATGAGCTTTGCATGCATCATATCATAATTACAATTAAGCTCCTGTCATAAACTCTGAAGGAAGCTCCTGAATAGAAATTCTTCTGGACAATGTCTGTTTTAGCTTGAGAATTATCCCTGGTTTTTTAATATGTATTTGGACTTGGCTCAGATGGTGTGGCCATATGTGTTGTGCATTGCCTCTGGCTGGAATCTCATTTGAGGGTGTTTAGCTATTCATACTGTGAATATTCTCCTTGCAATTCTTTTTGTCTCAAGATTTAGTCAAAGTGATTAAAGCTAAGGAAAACCGTGGAGAATAGAATAGAGATATTATTGTGCTAAGTAAAGGAGGAATTTGAGCACTCTTTTTATGTCCATCACAACAGATGTAAAACGATGGCATGTAAACAGTTTCACTTTGTGTGACCTTAAATTTAATGGTCACACGGTACATTAATGTGAGAGGTGTTATCCTGTGTTGCCTGATACATGTATAGTTGGATTTTAATCGATGGCATCATAATAATATAACAGATCTTCTGAAATATGATATTGAAACTGAGTGTAAAAGCATTATAGTTAATCAATGTAGCATGTGCCTTGTTTTATTCCTTGTCTCCTTTGAAAGTTTCAAACTGGGTCATTCTGGAAATAGCAGCAAGAATTCATTTCCTTTATTCTTTTCTTTCCTAGGATACTCTTTGCTGACTTGTGGCTAACATGAGGGGTGTCACCAGTTAGTAAGGTAGGGTGGTTTCGTAAAGAAGAGGGAAATGCTGACAAGTTCCATATCATCTGTTAGGCCCATTTTGTCATTCCTAGCTGTTTCTCATAGTTCCATGCTTGCTTTTCTAATAGGAGTTAGACTTGGAGTCGGCCAGGAATTTGATATCACCCTTTATCTAAGAAAGCTTGGAATTAATATCTACTTCTGTATTTTTGAAGTTCCATTGTTTCAAATAGATTGTAGTTGTTGCTGGAAGCCTAATTCTATGCAGTTTTTTTCTTGGACTAGCAGCAGTGGGGACTTAAGAGCCCCTCTGTTTACCTCCTTTTCTCTCCCTTTCCTGCTCACTATTTGTACTCAATGATTTTTTGCCCCTTATTCATGTTGGGTCTGGTGGGATCTTTATGCAGGGTACTGGTTCTGCCTCTCAAGGAGAGATTTCGTATGTTTCCTGGAATTGCAGAGTTCAACATATATTAGCATCCACTTCTTCCAATGGAATAACAGGTGAGATAGAAAAATGGGCTTACCTGTTATTGATGATGACCTAGTTATTTTCCTTTAGTGTGGAAGACTGACCATTTCATACATTTGCAGTGGTTTGGGACCTAAAGAAGCAGAAACCAGCAATTTCGTAAGTTTCTGCTTTCTGTTTCTAAATAATACCACACACACACACATGTTAAAAATCGTTCCGTCTCAGCTGATTCTGGACTTCTATTAAACAGTTTTGGAGATTCAATTAGAAGGCGGTGCTCTGTTTTGCAGTGGCATCCCGATGTTGCCACTCAGCTTGTTGTTGCGTCGGATGAAGATGGGTCTCCTTCTCTTCGGGTAATAACTTGACTGTTTCTAGATTTTTTTTTCAAGTATTAATTTTCATTGAATTTCCTAGTTCATAATGCTGTTTGCTTGCAGCTTTGGGACATGCGAAACATAATTGAACCTGTGAAGGAGTATGTGGGACACACTAAAGGTATGGCACAATATATAGTATATCAACATGATTTTTTTTCTTAAGTTATTATGAGAAAGAAACATAGAAGACAAACATAAACATAGAGAAATTCATAGCAGAAATACCATAAACAAGCTAGAAATACCATCCTATCCCACAATGCTGTTTCGAGGGGGAATAGTTTTTGATGATGTGTGAGCCTTGCTATGCCCAAATAATCCAATGTCCTAACTATAGTGAACAAAGCACACCTCCATAAGACTCCAGGATCCTTTTCCGCCCAAAACATACAAAATGCTCGAGAAGAAATTCCTCTACCTTGGATCATGTTTCAGCATGAGTTTTAATTTGCAGATGTTTTATGGGTTCCATGTAATTCGTAGCAGTTTCAGATTCTCCTTTAGTTTTGTAGTATAAAATCTTGTAGGCTCACTAGAAACAGTGGTCCAGCTTGTCTAATTTTATGATTCTTTATAAAATTGGAGGTGAAAGGATATGCTGAGTCAAAAAAATCATCTCTGGCCTAGATTCCATGATCCTTTTTATTGTGCTGTAAAAATGTGAGTGTTTTTGTTTTATGCATGCTTACTGATCCAGGTTTGTATTTGTGGAATATTTAATTAAATATTCTTAGTCTTCATCCTGCATCTACCTTATCCTAGTTTCAGTTTTCCATGAGCTAATTCTCACAAGAGGCTAAATATTTATGTTCTTTTAAAACTTTTAGTAATTTCAACATTTTATTTGGATACTTTTTTTTGTTGGCTTATTATTTTTTCCGACCAATGTCTTCTTACACCAGGTGTAATAGGAATGTCATGGTGTCCCAATGACAGCTCATATTTGCTTACCTGCGCTAAAGATAATCGAACAATCTGCTGGAATACAGTAACTGCAGAGGTAAGGGAGTATCTTAGAGGTCTCCCTCCCTTTTTTATGAATAAAAATTTGATTCATAACCTTAAACTCGGCAGGAAATTCCTGCTTCAAAACTTGTACAACTGAAGCATTATAAGCTTAGTTGTATTAGTTTGTTTTGGCAGCTGTGAGATGGTTTTAATTTGAATTTTTATCTTCTTACTTCTATCTTGCAAGCATTCACCCGCCTTTTCTTTTCTTATACTTGGTTGATGCTTATTGTTTAATTTTGGAGCAGATTGTCTGTGAATTGCCAGCTGGCACCAACTGGAACTTCGATGTTCATTGGTATCCCAGGATGCCTGGGGTTATATCAGCATCATCTTTTGATGGAAAAGTTGGCATTTACAACATTGAGGTAAGCATCTACTTTGTGCTGCTACTGATTTTGTTTTTTCGTCTTGCTGGTGAGTATGTAACGAGTAAGGGAAGGGAAAAATGTACTCATGATAAAATCATGTCACCCCTTGAAAAAGAAAAAGGAAAGAACAAAAAGAAACAATACCATGTGGGTGTTAGTGGGTCGAAACTGTACAGTGATGGCTTAGAAGAGTAGGTTATATAATGGAATGCTAAAAAATGTGTGTGCGTGCATATATTTGTTATTTTCACGACCATTATAGAGATGTTCTGTTTTGGATCTCTGTTTGCAGGGTTGCAGTCGATATACTGCTGGGGACAACGACTTTGGAAGAGGTAGTGTAGTTTATTAGACAAGAGATCTCATAAATGCATTATCTGTTTTCTATGTAATTATTTGGGACCATGAACTTATAATCATACCATCAACTTTAGAAGTTGATTTGGTGCATTTCATTTGATTTTGATAAAAAAATAATATGCTTATGAATCATGGCTGGGATGCACCCTTTGAGCCTAATGGATTGCACATAAACAATTTTATTTCGTTACAACACCAATTTCTTCCTTCCATAATACAATATAAATTTTTTCTATTAGGGCATTGACTGCCATAAAATATTGTTTTTGTGTGAGCCAGTCATGGTTTTAGTTTTGCTTTTAGTTCCAAGATATGGATAAAGCTTCGACTATGCTAAGGCCAGTTTAAAATGGTGCCATCATTTTTGTTCTGCTCAAGATGTGCGACTCCATAGATCCACATTAAAAGATGATTGGGTTATCCTTGCATCTTCATTTTTTTGTCTTTGAGATTGAAATAGTGTACACGTGATTATCTAATGAAAGAGTGAGATGAATTATTATTTTAGTGTACACTGGAAGCAAATTCAAGTTTCAGGACTTTGAAGAATGCTCTGACAAACCGTTTTATAATGGTCCTCTTTTTTGTTTACACCTTTATGTTTTCCTTTATGCTATGATGCTTGTATATTCTATTATAAGTTTTGTTTTAGAATATTTATTCTGCCATCTATTTTATGCAGCAAAACTAAGAGCTCCAAAATGGTGTGAGTGTCCGGTTGGGGCTTCTTTTGGCTTTGGAGGAAAGCTTGTATCATTTCGCCCTAAGTTACATGCTGCTGGTGCTTCTGAGGTATCCCTTTTGGATAAGTTGCTCTTTCTTCTATATTTTCTACTTTTCTTTTCTACTTATTCTTTTAAAGTGTTTCTCAGGTTTTTTTGCATAACTTAGTTACCGAAGACAGTTTGGTGAGTCGATCATCTGAATTTGAAAGTGCCATACAAAATGGGGAGAAGTCTTTGCTAAAGGCTTTATGTGATAAAAAATCTCAAGAGTCTGAGTACGCATCTGTATCCTAGAAATCTCAACATAAAAAATCTTTTCTTTTTGAAACCTCTCCTTTTCTTCAAATAAATTGACCAATTGTTTTGCCTTTATGCGATCAATCATCTTGGCAGATCAGAGGATGATCGAGAAACTTGGGGTTTCTTAAAGGTGATGTTTGAAGAAGATGGAACAGCAAGGACTAGGATGCTTGCCCACCTTGGTTTTAGTGTACCCATTGAAGAAAAAGATGCTGTACAGGAGAATGGTCTCAACCAGGAAATAAATGCCGTTCGACTCGATGATACACCTGCTGACAAAGTGGGATATGAGAATAATAAAGAGGCCACCATCTTCTCTGCTGATGATGGGGAAGACTTTTTTAACAACCTTCCAAGTCCTAAAGCTGATGCTTCTTTGGCGCCGTCTGGTGATAATCTTGATCTTGGGAATTCTGCTCCTATTGCGGAAGAAATATCACAAGAACCAGAGACATTGGAGGAGAGTGCTGACCCATCATTTGATGATAGTATACAATGTGCTTTGGTTGTGGGAGACTACAAAGGGGCTGTTGCACAGTGCATATCAGCAAATAAAATTGCTGATGCTTTAGTTATTGCTCATGCTGGTGGCACTTCATTATGGGAGAATACACGTGATCAATATCTTAAATTGAGTCCTTCACCTTACTTGAAGGTAGCTTAACATTCTTTCTTTCTATGTTTTTTTCTTAATGTACCCAGGTCATTAATGTCTTTGCTGATGTATATAGCTTCATTGCAATGGTATATGCTTTTCCCAATTATCAATCAGCTAGATGTTGTCACCTCACAGTCAACCATTTTCATTTTCAGATTGTTTCTGCAATGGTGAACAATGATCTTTTGACCCTTGTAAACACCAGGCCTCTCAAATACTGGAAAGAAACTCTTGCACTCCTTTGTACAGTAAGATCCTCAAATCCAGAAGTGAATGTCATATGTCATATCTGATGGAATTCAGTTGTAAATTGTTTTTTTTTTGTTTATCATTACAAGATATCCTGTTGTTATTATCTATTGATTGGTAGTTGATTGTGTTTTGCTTTTTCTATTTTTGTAGTGAAATTAAATATCTGTGCGTGAAGTGGTTCCTGCTTGTACATTTAGTCATAGAAAAGTGCACATGTTCTTACTTTTGCATCTGTATTTTTGGACTGTACTATTTATTTTGATTATGAAATATTAGATTCTGCAATTCTTACATGTGAAACTTATGTGAACCTGTGATGGGAAAAAGTTTAACATGGAAGTGTTTCTTAAAACAGATGTGCAAGACACTGTTGTTTCTCCGTATTGATCTACTTTCATTATTTTGATAATCAGTTCGCACCAAGTGAGGAATGGAGTATGCTATGCAATTCACTTGCTTCAAAATTAATAGCTGCTGGTAATACTTTGGCGGCAACTCTTTGTTATATATGTGCTGGCAATATTGACAAAACAGTTGAAATTTGGTCAAGGAGTCTGTCCACTGAGAGTGAAGGGAAATCGTACATTGATCTTCTTCAGGTTAGCTGACAACAAAGTAGAACTTTGTAGTATTTAATGTTTTATCAAGGAATTTTGATTTATATTCTTTGTTTGGCTAGGATTTGATGGAGAAGACCATCGTCCTTGCTCTGGCAAGTGGTCAAAAGCAATTTAGTGCCTCTTTGTGCAAGCTTGTTGAGAAGTATGCTGAAATTTTAGCTAGTCAGGGCCTCTTAACAACAGCACTGGAGTACTTGAAACTTTTGGGTTCTGATGATTTGTCTCCTGAGCTTACAATCATAAGAGACCGCATTGCTCTCTCCATGGAACCTGGTATGTTTTTCTGTTGAAAAATCTTTAAAAGAAATATAACACTTCCAGCCCTCAATCCTTAATTGTAGTTTATGATTCAAGTTCCTCTGTATTACTCTCTCCATGGAACCTGGTATGTTTTTCTTTTGAAAAATCTTTAAAAGAATTATAACACTTCCAGTCCTCAATCCTTAATTGTAGTTTATCATTCAAGTTCCTGGCACTATGATCTTGAGAGATCATCCATTACTGTTTATTCCAACCATAGTTACATGAATAAGGGATATTATCTTGATCAAGGTCATTGAAACACAATTTCGATCTTCCGAATCTACTTGTGATAATTTTTGGTAGTTCTATTTATTTTTACATGAGCATATAAAATGAGGGGAAAAAAGGAAATAGCAAAATGAAGGGAGAAATTTAGGCTTGAATACTTAGTTTAGAGACCAGGCAGTAAAAATACTTGATTTGATGTCGCTGCCTGACATGTTAGCTTGATCAGTCCGCTCTGCCCCTTTCTTTTTCAGCCTTGACCATACCATGTGGGGCAGGGTTTCCCTTTCCCCGTGGTGTAGTTCGTTCTTAGCGAATTGACGAAGCAAATGGATTGTGGGAAAACCTCCGTCTGCTTGAACCAGTGTGATTAAAGTTGAGTCAGGTGTTTTTCTGGTGTTTAGTCATGTTCAGGTCATTATATGACATCTCTGTTATAACTCTGGTGTATTGTGGTAAAAGAAGTGTTTTTCAGTTGATGCGGTGAAAGGAGGTCTTCTAATTTTAAATCCAGTATTAATACAGTCCAGCATAACTTCTCCCATTGCCTCATTGCCTGAACTTAAGGCATTATCAATGCTATCTGCAAACTGAGTAACAGTTTAATATATTAATTTCTGATGCAGAGAAAGAAGCTAAGACTCCAGCTTTTGAGAACACCCAACAGCAAGGTGGATCATTTTATGGTGCCCAACATCCTGGTTTTGGTGTGGCTGATGCCCCTCATACTTATTATCAGGTGGACATTCTGGCTTTTCATTCCTTAAATGTATCATAGTTTTTAAGTGCTGTTTGTAGGGAATGTGATGTGTAGCTCATGTGGTTGACCACTTAATGCTTGTTTATTATTTTAGGGAGCAGTTACTCAACAAATGAACCAGAGTGTTCCTGGGAGTCTATACAGTGAAAATAATCAGCAACCTATTGACTCGTCGTACGGAAGAGGATTTGGTGCTCCTTCTCCCTATCAGCCTTCACCACCGCCCCCGGCATATCAGCCTGCACCACTGCCCCAAATGTTTGTTCCAACTCCTACACCACAGGCACCTAAGGTATTCTGTTTTCTTTATCTTGATTTTTTGATGTAAAAGATAACTCATTATGTAGTTCACTTGCATGCATAGATGTATTTGATTGTATGTGTATGTGTGGCGTTTTTTTTTCCTGACTTGGTGATACCCTATATGTGCTAAGACATAGTTGATTGTAGGAGTTGCCATCAAATTGAGTTTTTTCAGGAAGAGATTGTTTGTTAATAGATCTTGATTGAAGCTTGATTTTTTTTTCTTTGTTCTTTGGGTTAGATGTTGCCAATGTATCAATAGTTGTGCTGGTTGTTTCTAGTTTCTACCACTCATTACTTCACCTTTTTTTTCTTGCAGACAAATTTTGCTCCACCTCCACCTCATGCTGCTGCCTCTCAACAGCCTACGAGGCCTTTTGTCCCTGCAAATGTTCCCATGCTAAGAAATGCAGAACAGTATCAGCAACCCACATTGGGCTCTCAGTTATATCCTGTCTGTATATTTTCTGTGGATTACAATTTAGTGTTAACTGGTATATTTCTGAGGATGCACTAAAAGTTTTGCTTGCTTGTTTTAGGGGACTGCCAATCCTGCCTATAATCCTGTACAACCCCCAACTGGTTCACAAGGACCTATCACAGCTCAGACGGGTGCAATTCCTGGCCACAGAATGCCACAAGTTGTTGCTCCTGGCCCAACACCAATGGGATTTAGGCCTGTACATTCAGGGGTTGTTCAAAGACCTGGGATTGGTTCAATGCAACCGCCAAGTCCTACTCAGCCTGCATCAATGCAACCAGCTGTGGTTCCTGCTGCTCCACCGCCTACCGTGCAAACAGTCGACACCTCAAATGTTCCTGGTAATTACCAAAACAAAGTTGGATTTCCCTTAAATAGATCAATCTTGGTTAATGATTTTAATTTACTAGCAGTCTTAGAAAACTTCTGCTTGCACTAGGGTTGTCTTTCTGAAATCAGTTGTGGTTGTGTGAAAAAATATTTTTTTGCCATGTACTAGCAACATTCAGGCTGCAGTTCCTGTCTGGTGGGCAGTTCTAGTAATTAATTCTTGTAGAAGCCGTCACATGGATGTCTTAACACTAGAAATCACAAGTAAAATGTGTGAAAAATCATCATTTGAAACTTAAATGTTGGTTTAAGCTGGATAAACAATCTGCTGGATTGCCACTAGTTTGGCATCCAACATTTTATGATTAGGTGTGTTACTAGTTTATCTTGTTTTGCATTTGTTTCAGCTCACCATAGACCAGTCATTACAACATTGACAAGACTATTTAAAGAGACATCAGAAGCTTTGGGAGGTGCCCGTGCAAATCCAGCCAGGAAGCGTGAAATTGAAGATAATTCAAGGAAAATAGGTGCCTTGTTTGCTAAACTCAACAGTGGGGATATATCGGAAAATGCTTCTGATAAGCTTTTTCAGCTATGCCAGGCTTTGGACATGAATGATTTTAGCACAGCTCTGCAAATCCAGGCAAGTGTTATTCAAAGAGCTATTTATGTTTTCACACTTAAACGGAAATGAGTTATAAGCACTGCTAACTCTTTCTATTTCTAAGCGTGGAACAGGTACTTCTTACCACAAGTGAGTGGGATGAATGTAACTTCTGGCTAGCAACGCTCAAAAGAATGATCAAGACAAGGCAGGGTGCTGGTGCGAGATCAAGTTAAAACACAAAATTTCAAACTACATGATCTCTACTTAGCATTTCTCATTCGACGTGTGCTGTAGCTCTTTTAGCTGGTTGTCTTCTTCGATGTAAACAAAAGCGGCTTCGCTAGACAGAACTGCAGGGCTTTGGATTATTTGCCCTAACTCGCTGTTACAGGAGTAATGCCTTTTGCTACATCGAGTCAGCGCGGATAGTTATCAGGACATTGATGGTATTCCCTTTTCTTTCTTTTTTTCTCTCCCTCTTTTCGCATTTAACATTTGTTTGTAGTGTTGAGAAATAGAGTTTTGGTTTTTAGTACACCAATGTTGCTACAACTCACAATTTTTTGTTGAAGTACAGTGGCATTTAGTTTATCTATTGCTGTCACCATCTGCTGTATCTCCCTCATGATACTATCTATCATGTGTATGAGAAATGGAACCTCTAATAACATGATTGTTATTGAAGTATTTTGTTCCCCCTCGTCATCTTGAATCATTGATTTATGAAATCTTACTCCGCCCTGCTTGTGGCAAGCCCTTGCTCTGTTTCCTACCAGGGGCCAGCTTTCTCCTCTCTGTTTTAGCAATTAGCTGGTGTGGCTCCAGTTTCATTTTATCAAAATTTACAAGTTTAAGATTTTTTTTATTTAATTATAAATAGTATTCTCATATCAGCTTGTACATTAACAATCAAATTTTTAATAAATCCTATTATATGCTCACTCTAAAATAGGAGGGCATGAAGTTAGAGAATACATAAATACTTGATTATTAGAATTAATTGATTAACTGATTATTTAATCTGGAAGTTATGTTAAATAGGCTAGTTGAATTTTTGAAGTTTCATCAATTGTCATAAATAAGTTACCGGAGTAAATTGACTCACGAATTACAACATTCCAATGAATGAATCACTGCCTCTTGAATCTTGGGGGCAAATTAAAATTATGTAAGGACTTTTAAAGTACTTTTTAATATTAAAATAATAATTTAATTTTGATATAACAAATCAAAACGATTTAAACATGTAAAAAAATTAATTTTTTAAAAATTAAACTTCTTTAAAATTGCTTTGCACATCTGTGACTTGAAAACTAGTACATTAGTACTTTGAGCATTAAAAAAAGAAAAGAAAAAGAAGCAGCAATAACTGAAGTGTCCGACATCAAAAATCGAAGAGAGAAAAATCATACTGATCCATTAGCAAGATGGGTTTCCATATCAGTAAGAAAAAGAAGAAGAAAGAAGATAGTTTCAGCTATATAGTTCAATGCCAAACCGTGGATGCACAATACAACTCTGAGACACATAGGCAGATGCAATTGATTGTGGCAGGTTAATATCAATCATGACGAAGGAGTTCCTTCTTGGAGTAAACACAACACCAGTAAGTTAGCCAATAATTGAAACAATAACAGCCGCTGTTTATCAAGAATAATACTCGAGTCTGGTTTAGAATTACAACTGTTTGGTTATTCATCAAGGAAAATCAAGATAAAAACATTGGGATTTTGTTGTTTTTTGATATTAGCCGGATAAAACTCTGCTCAAGACTTTGGCCACCAACCTAGCCAATATCAATGCCCTACATGACAAATGTCGAGCTCAAGGTCGCAAGAAGACTATAGTGCTACACAGCTACTAGATTTTCTGATGCGAGTAATGTGAAGCCTGAATAATTTTTCTCTGGAAGGTGCGCTACAGACAATTTCCAGCATATTTGCAGGAACTTCAAAGTTTAACTCAGA
>Ga0307515_10012170_pt1 | contig 16222 bp, 6 predicted proteins | sample 17_EM_MG_FD_194513 | JGI IMG/M metagenome (GOLD analysis project Ga0307515, IMG submission 194513) | Populus trichocarpa ectomycorrhiza microbial communities from riparian zone in the Pacific Northwest, United States - 17_EM | ecosystem: Host-associated > Plants > Roots > Unclassified | place...
TGGTTTTGACCTAAAATAATACCCCATCCTATCTAGCCTCGAAATAATTTATTTTTATTTTTTTCCTTTACATTGATATGATCATCCTTGTACAATTCCTTGCATGCAAGATATTCTCCTCGTTACCTCTCTCCAAAGTTTCTGCAAAGAAGTTAAATATGTGCGGTGATAGGTGAGGATAGGACAAAGGAATCTCTAGTTATGTCATGCATATTGTCACTGTCACTCAACTAAATGCCTTCTTGTTTTTGTTTGCAGATGCCCAGCTACCCAACACACTTTATAGATTTACGAAGACAGCTAGGAATATATTCTGTTAGCATCTCCAATGTATTTTAACTTCTTTAATTTTTCTTAACTCGGTATATTCTGATAAACTTCAGTTCATCTAAGTGCTGACGATGTCCCCTGAAATGGGCATTCGGTTAATTAACCGATAGTGCCTCTTGGTTTTCATCTGAACGTTAAGGATTTAATTTCTTACATATATATATATATATATATAAAAGATTTGCAGTGGCTACTTTGTGCTGCATCAAGCAGCAAGCAGTGGGTACGAACTAGTTGGCGGTGAAAAAATAAAAACACCCACAATATTCAGTCAGTTTCAAATAGTTAAGAGATATAGTTTAGTTAGTCAGGTTTGTTTTCTAAAAGTTACTAGTTTGAGTGTCATAAACTTCAATATTACTAAAGGTTTACATGATCATTAACTTTAGAATATCAGAGAATTAATCAAGATACGTAAGTTGATTCGGACATCCACAATTACTAAAAATAAAAAAAAAATAGTGGTCAATTTAGTCTCCTCCCCTTCTAATCACCAGCACCATCATATCGATTTTTGGCTAAAAAGGAAAAAAAAACTCTAACGTACACCCTTAAACATTTCAAAATTTATTTATGTGATCAAAACGTGGCAAGCCACACGCATCTCGCTCCTTTTTTGAAACCACATAAACTGACTTTGTAACAAGAACCTTTTGTCCTTGTCCCATATCGCTGGCTTTAGCAACTGATCGAATCCTCAGCATTCTTAACTATACAATTATAAGCCAATAATATTCTTTCAAACTCAACGTTGTTGATTGTACACGTGTCAGCGTCAGATCACATATAAAACTTGGAACAGAAGTCACCGAGAATTTTATCACGGTTCATCGGATCTTCATGGAAGTACAATACTACTTTTGGTATTCAAAGGTTTGAAATCAATGGCACGGCGCTGTCGTCTAGCAATCAGGATGTATATGTATATATATACAGAGAAGTAGCGCATACTGATTGACTCAATGATATAAATGTGGACGCAGACCTCCCAAACTAACGTACGTAGCTTAATTTGTAATACTTGGGGCCGTTGTTGTTTTTCTATTTTCTATGGCTTTTTTTATCCCCTTTTTTATTCATATTGCAGAATACTAGCTAGCTAGGCAAAAGACAAGATGCCCAAGGAAACATGGAAACTATAATTCGAATTTAATTCTTTAATTTATATGTAAATATATTAACCCCTTAACCTAAAACCAAACAAACCTAAATAAATGGGGTCCTTGTCATGATTTTTCAATTATAGCCTCTTTTACTCGCGTTTTGTTTGCTCATATGTGTGTGTATTTGATGGTGAAGTGCTATATATGAAGCGGTTTTCCAAAAGATCCTTACAACATCGGCAGGCCGGAAAAATTATCATAAGCGAGGCACGATAACAGTTAACACTTATAAACCACAGCTAAAAATTTTTATTAGCTGAAAATTAAAAAGCAGCTTTCGTTCATCAAAAAATAGAAAAATAAAAGGCAGCTTTCGTATTTCAGCGATGTGCATCTTTTCTGATCACCTGAAAACCTAATATCTAGGGATTATTTATAAAATTCTCTTAACAAAATAAATAGATATAGCTTGTAAGAGGGAAATAATGGTATATAGTCCATATCTACCATGGGAATAAAGGAAGCTTGAGGGTGCCCTCTTTGGCTAGCACTAGCAGAAAATCTGCATGGCCTGTCCAGAAAAGAAAATTTTTCGACATTGTTTTCTTAGCCAATGCCACAAATCTTCTAGACAATACGTCCTCCACGGTCCAACATAAGGGAGTCAAATTTGCAAAAGCATACCTGTAATTGGTTTGGGGAATCTATCTACGTACAAGGTTAAATTAGCTGCTGGGTTCTCAAAAGAATATCGAATAATTATAAGTATCAGCAGTAGCCTTGACTAGATATTGGTGATGTATAGTTGTTGGTTGTTATGATACCTGCGGCAATAATAATGAATAATATAAAAGAGATAGATAAAAAAAAATACAGAGATTTAACATGGTTTGATAACATGCCTAGATTTTCATAAATGAGAAGCTATAGATTTTCATAAATGAGAAGCTATAGATTTTCATAAATGAGGAACTGTATTTTCATTAACTGTCTATAAAATTAGAATTACATAAAGTGTATATATTTATAGTAAATCCTAATTAATATATAAGAGATATTAGTAAATTTTAATAATACCCTTTTATCCCCACACCCTTAATCTATCATAATTCCTAGCAATAAAACAGTAAATTACATCCCAGAATCTTGACTGCTTTATCTGTATACATGTTCCACTCAATATCTTCCTCGTTTCGGTAGGAATCAACTTAGTTAAATATACCAGGAAAGAACCGATAGATTAGGTCCATTCACATGCTCATTTGCCGTGAACGTGCATGTACTGTGCATATGGTCTATGATACATTTTCTTTTTAGCCCACGTAAAAGGACTCAAACCGAGTAAAGAAAGGAAGAAAAAAAAACAAAGAAAGAAAGAAAGAAAGAATTAGAACGGGATTAGCATTTAGCAAGCATATACACAGACACGTATCGCTAAGTGTTAGCTGGTATCCTAGATTTTGCTTTTGTCTCGTTATTTATGATCTAGGTTAGGACAATAAAAAAGGAAGGATGGGACATACTTTAGATATTATTCTTTCCGTAGGTGAAAATAAAGTGGAAGAAAATTTATATAGTTATCTACATGTCCAAGTGTATTGCTTAGTCATAGGCGTCCGAAATGCTTTAATCACCGTTAGAGACATTTGGGGTCCGCGGCCCCGACAGAAACCAGTGTGCCTCGCATATATTGCTTCTTGATGCCCTCTCTCAACTATCTAGTACCATTATTTATTTATTTTTCGAGAAACTATAGTGCCATTATATTGCAGGCTAGCAAGATATGAGGTCCAATAATTCAATTATCTTGTAGCTGGCCCCTATCAATTAACAATAGGCCATGGTGTATGTAGCGTGGGTAGAGTTAATTGAATTTGTGAGTAATTCAGACCACAAGAGCTAGCTTGCCTAGTATAATCTCTTGAGATTTATGTATTAGTTTAAGTTTGAGATGATTATTGAGATGGTATTGGAGTCTTGTTAATAAAATGATCATAAATTTATATCTTATCGTGTCTTTGTTTTATTTAATAAAATATAAATATAAGATAGTGTGAGTCCGTATAAGTTTTAAGTTTGAAATTGTTTTACTTAAAATAATTAATGTATTAAAAAATAATATAAATTATATTTTGAGATCTTATCTAATAGTTTGAGATGGTTCTTTAACCTATATAATTATTTTAATTACTTAGAGATTAATTATTCCAAACTATGTGATTATTGTATGGCTTGCCAGTTGATACAAAAGCTCAAATGACAAGGTTGATACAATCTTCATACTCAACTCTCTGATTTTTTACAGCTTCGAAATTCTGGAATTTAATTTTAATTATGATTCCAATCCCTTTAATTTGAATAACGGATGATCAATTTAAATACTGGCTTGACAGTACGTTGATACAAATGTTTGCGTGTTGCATAAAACACTGATTAATACCATCACACATGCATTCACACATGTTTTGCTTTGTATACAACCGTACGTGAGCTTTACTAACTTTTGCTGTTAAAAATAATAAATTTACCATAACTCTTCAAGGATGGGTTCAGGTGATGGATAGAGGGTTAATTTAAATATTAAAATTATTTTTTTATCCAATTAATCTTATTCATAAAGATATTCTCAGCAGAAATTCTAATACTAATACTAAGTTGAGAATAATTAAAAAGCTTAACATATTGATTAGCCAACCCTTTTTTTTTTTATATATATATATATATATATATATATATATAATAATAGTGTAGATGTAGATTATTACACAAGAGTATGACTATAATATTTTTTATATACAATAATTTCTATATAAATACATTATATAATACAATGTGCAGTGGCAGTTTCAACGTGGATGATTGAAAAATATATAATGTTACCTACTAGATATTTGCTCAACCTATCAACGCTCCAATCTTTTTAGCAAAAGAAAAACAAAACTAATAATAATAATAATATCGACTTAATTAGTTAATTATATAAAAAATAACACACCCATCTAATATTTGAAGAAAGACATCTTCGTTCTTGCTATTATATGTTCATTTGATATATGTCATCATCGTCAATAAATTGTGTTTCTTTGTTTTTTTTTTAATCCATCATCTGCAAGCACTATTTGAACCAAATCAAGAGAGGCAGAAAGCCAAAGTAATTGACATGGTGGGACAATACCTATCCAAGCAGGGGTCCAAAACCAAAGCTGTGCGTCTTTATAAAATACTGTTCCAAATCTTTGGTTTTTTGATTTAATGGGTCCACCGATGTCCCAACAAAGAACTCCAAAGACTAAAATCAGCATCCTTCCTAAAATTCATTTGAACCCACCTCCAAAAGCTTGTGATCATCTTGATGCATGCAACTAGCAAGCAAACAAGCCTAATAATATACGTTAATCTTTCGTTGTAAATGGATACTGCGTAGACGTTAGCAACTAGGTAGACAGGTATCAGCGTCCACGTCCATCAACTCATAATCTACCCCGAAAAGAAAACTGACGATATCCAGGGAACCAACAAGGAAAAAAAAGTGAGATATTAGAGAAATAGAGAGAGAGAGGTAGCTATCAATTCCGCCGAACAGACTGAAAGAAAAGGCAAGCTGTTAACAGTGTTTTGATATAATTTTTCCATAAAGTTATGCCCGGAGAATCTTGGCACAAATCTTTCACGTTAGACAATGAAAAGATACACACGGCGGCAATAATATTATTATCAATGCTAAAAACAACAAGAAACAATAATTAATAGGTAGGCACTACACTAGGCACCAATTTTCCCCCCTTATATATCCCAAAGGCAGCTCCTCTTCTCAAAATGTAAGTTGTAACAACCACGAAAAAAAAGAAGTGCAAAATATGGCAAACTCTGTCCATGTCAAAGAAGTTATAGTGATCAAACCATCTGAGCCAACCCCAAGTTGTGTTTTGTCTCTCTCAGCCCTTGATTCTCAGCTTTTTCTACGTTTCACTGTGGAGTACCTCTTTGTTTTCAAGGCTCGTCCAGGTTTAGACCAAGGTGTAATCACAGCTCGTGTCAAAGCTGCATTAGCTAAGATTTTGGTGCCTTATTATCCACTCGCAGGACGTGTCAGGGCCAAGCTCGATGGTTCAAGCCTGGAGGTTGTGTGTCGAGCCCAAGGAGCGGTGTTTATGGAGGCTGTCTCTGATCACACGATTAACGACTTTGATAGGGCCCCACGGTACGTGACACAATGGAGGAAGCTCTTGTCCGTCAGCGTGGCAGATGTTCTTAAAGGGGCCCCACCTCTTGTTGTCCAGCTTACGTGGCTCAGAGGTGGAGATGCCACGTTAGGTGTTGGTCTTAACCATAGTGTCTGCGATGGAATTGGTAGTGCCGAGTTTCTCAACTCTTTCGCTGAGTTAGCCACGAGTCGAAACCGAGTGGATGATTTGAAACCCAAGCCAATTTGGGATCGCCACCTTTTTTATCCCACAAACTCTTCTCGTTGTTACTCAGCGACTCATCTCGAGTTCAACCGAGTTCCAGACCTCTGTGGTTTTACAAGTCGCTTCTCTAATGAAAGACTCACCCCCACCTCCATAATTTTTGATAAAAGATGGCTAAATGAGTTAAAGAAACTCGCTTTGTCAACGAGTACACCTATTGGGTTAGCATATACGTCTTACGAGGTACTATCAGCTCATGTATGGAGGAGCTGGGCCAGAGCTCTAAACTTACCATCAAACCAAATCTTGAAGCTTCTTTTTAGCATAAATATCAGAAACCGAGTCAAACCTAGTGTACCCAGTGGGTACTACGGCAATGCATTTGTTCTAGGGTGCGCGCAAACAACTGTTAAAGATTTGGCAGAGAAGGGTTTAGGTTATGCGGCAATGTTAATAAAAAGAGCTAAAGAAAGAGTGGATAACGAGTACGTAAGATCAGTGATAGAATCAGTGAGCCAGTCAAGAGCTTGTCCTGACTCAGTTGGAGTGTTGATCATGTCGCAATGGTCAAGGCTAGGGTTAGAGAGGGTTGACTTTGGAATAGGGAAGCCGGTTCATGTGGGTCCAATATGTAGTGATAGGTACTGTTTGGTTTTACCTGTTTATAATCAACCGGATGCTGTTAAAGTGACGGTAGCTGTCCCAGCAAGCGTTGTTGACAAGTATGAGTATCTGGTCAAGAGTCCATGTTCTTGAGGACAGTTGGAGTTTGGGCTCTTTCGTTGACTTGTTTTATTAGTTTTTGACACTCTTCGCTTCTTTGAACTGATGATCATTAATTCCAATCCTGGTCTAATAAGAACAGTACTTGCAGTAGTATTAAATATTAATCGTTAGCTTTTTTTTTTATCTTTTTGAGGGGTGTGGTGGTCACGCCCGAGTTTAGATTGCCAAAGCGCAGGGGTCTAGAGAAATTATTCACTTTTAACCATTATTGCCTGCATTCACCTCCCCGTTCAATATGAATGGAATTTGGCTCTTCTACGTTTTAAAAAGTAATTCTTGATAGACCATTATATAATAATAACTCAACGGACCAAAAAAATCCTGAAAATTTTAAAACCTACAGTCTTAATTAGGTTTCTTTATGCATAATCAAGGGAAGAGCCAAGTTCCATAGAGTTCAATTATTTTTTTGTATTATATTATCTTTATATCTCTATATGTGTAAAAAAAACATTAATGACTTTTATTTTTTCATGGTAATTCAGTCTCTCTTCTTCACTAAAATACAAGACTTATAAAATATAAATACCTTATAAATCCTTCAATCTCTATGTTAATATTCTATCCATTCTCAATATTTTTAGCACATATATTTTTAAAGTCTATCTCTCTAAAATATAATTGTATATTTTTTTTTAAAAAAAGATATTTGCTTAAACATCTAAAAGTTCTTGCATCCATAAAAAAGATATTTTAAAAAGTACATGTTACTAGTTATTTTCATCTACCGGGTACAAATTACCAATCACCTTAATTAAAAAGAGTAGATCAGGTTACTAGAACCAAAAGATTAACAGGTTATCCAATACATAAACCTTACTCCTAAACTACTTACATTTTTTTGGATTCTCATCATTAATAAATAAATTGAAGTGAATTATACTTTGTATCTATTTTCACGGAAATAAGTTACTCATGAAATAATTTACTGAATATATATATACAACTAATTAATAGACTATCTTGCCTGTGTAAATCATAATTTGTGAGATTTCATTTTAATGATCAACTGAAGTTTGTCTCTTGATTCACACCATGAAGGCCCTAGGTAGCTAAAGTGTGTGAATGTATAATTTTTTTAGCTTGTTTAACACATTAATTACTTAATTATCGCTTGACTCATAATTTAAAGATCTTAGCTTAAACCGATCGAAAACTATGCTCATTCAACAAAATTAAGGTCTGAGATAACATCAGTTAAGCCTAAATCAAGTGCATGTATATATCAACCAAGCAATACAGAAATGTGTCTGATATTATGGTTGAAATACGATAGTATTTGTAGAAGTTATATGGTGATGGGATACTTAGTTTAACCTAAATTGGTGTTTTCTCCATTTTAAAATAAGCTATAGTTAATTTAATTATTTTTTCTTCACATTGAAGAGCACATTCCATTCTTTAATATTACAATTGCTGTTATGTCATCAACAACGCATCTTCATCAAACAAACCTCCCATTCACCAATTTTTTCTTTATTTCACGTTTGCTTTTTTTACGTTGTAATCGCAAAAGTCAAGTACATGTCATGCTAAATATCTTGTATTTGATCACATCGCAGTAGTGGTGTGAAAAAAACTCAGATCGAATACAGTACAAGTTTTTCATACGAACATTTTTCCAAGTTTAATGGCATAACAAGTGTATATTTGAGAAATAAGATGGCTTGGTATAAGGGAGAGTGACGTGGGACTTTTCCTCAAAATATATAATATATATAGGCGTTTCCATGATTATTAGAAAGGTGCCTTTGTATCTGGTGAAGGGCGTGTTTGAAAATGCGATTATTTTTCAAGGTTTTTTTCACTCGAAAATATATTAAAATAATATTTTTTTTATTTTTTAAAAATTATTTTTGATATCAACACATCAAAAAGATCTAAAAACATTAAAAATATTAATTTGAAGCAAAAAAAATTTAATTTTTTTCAAAAATATTTTTGAAACGCAAAAATAAACAGGGTATAAGTTTTTTTTTTTAACACAAGTAATAGCTAGGATGAGGGTTATGTATACATATCCAACACATGTTGCTTATTGATTTGATCATTTTAAGAACCTTCTTTTGAGAAGTTGATAGAGGCACTATGATTGATTCCACACATGTATAGTAGAGATGTTTTTGTTCATGAGTAGCCATGGATTTTGAGTCCCGTCTAAAGTTAGCCGTCGACTGAACATGAGGAAGGCTTTCATGTAGGATCTATTCATAATATTCAATTGAAATTGTAACAAGTTCTTGCACGAAATGCCCACAATAATGATTAAGCAAATACTATCAATTTGACTTACTATAATATAAACATCCCAGTCCCTATTGATTAAAAAGATAAACAAGATTATCTTTTGCCCGATCCACCTAAATATTCCCTTAGGCGAATCTTCGTGTAAGATTTGCAAGCAACTAAGAGTGCCGAGACATATACTAGATTATTGATACACGATGGAGCGAGATTGATTTTTTTTAATGTAAGAAAAATATAATGCATAATTGATGCTATTTTTTTATTTAAATATTGACATAATAATATATTACATGATATTTTTTAAAAAAATATTAAAACGATGATATATTAGATTGACTAATATTAACCTGTCAAATCCGAAATCCATGTCATCAGACCATGAAAACCCTATAAAAAACAAATAAAATAAATTATAAAAGTCGATTCTTAATCAACCGGACAATTTTAAAAAAAAAGTAAATTAAAAAAAGATAAGAAAAACTACTCGAATCAACTTGGGTTAACATGTCAAACATGCAACCCGAGTTATAAGATTGAGATAACCCTATCGAAAAAAAATAAAAAACAATTACTATATACAATTTTCAAACCCAATGTTGAAGGGTGAAATAAAAAAAAGAATAAAAATATATAACCCAAGTCAATCCAAACCAACTTCTTCAATTAGTGATGTGAGTCGTTGGACCGAGATAACTTTGTAAAAAGTAAATGAAAAACAAAATATGAAGCTCCATCCCTAATATATTCAATGTTGAAATCGAGAAAAAAAAACTAAATCTATAAAACCAAGATAACTCCACATAAACCAAATTGAAAAAAAATACGAAACCTAATTCTCAAATAACCTAATATTAAAGAATGAAATTAAAAAAAAAAGATTGAGTTGTTGGAGGGTGAGATTGAAAAAAAAATTAAAAAAATAACAAAAAAATAAACTTAATCAACTCGGATCAACTTGTCAAACTCACAATCCTAGTTAGGAGCTCGGGATAACCCTATAAAAAAATTACAAAATTCAATTAAATAATGATAAAAAATAAACAAAGTCAACTCATATCAACCTACCTAGTCCATGAGATTGAGATAACCTTATAGAAAAAAAATAATAAACCCAATTTCCAAGCATCTCAATACTGAAATATAAAATTCATCAATTAGAAAAAGCGGCCCAAAAGATAACTTGAGTTAACTTGAATAGACCTATTAAAACCGTGATCCGGATCATGATCATGATATAATGGTAAATCTATAAAAAACAAATAAAAAAAATCATGAAGTTGAATTTTCAAGAAATCTAACGTCAAGGGTTAAAATCACAAAAAAAAAACCTAAATCCATGAGAGTGGTAAATTACTTAAAAAAAAATAAAAATATGAAGTATAATTTTTAAAATAATTTAATATTAAAAGATAAAAAAATAAAAAATTCGATTGTTGAGGGATTATTTAAAAAAAAAACGAAAAAAAGCTTATTTTTGGTGGTTGCTCGTGGGCCAATCAGACTCCTAACAACTTTTTGCGGTAGTAATGAGGCCGAATATCATTGAAAAACAAAATGGACATGGCAGTTCAGGGAAGCTCACCTATACTGGGCCATCCATATCTCTTTCCCTTGTGAAATTAACAGTTAAGAAAGACATGGACTTCTTTTAGCACACGTCCATATGGAGCTCGAATTTTTTCTACAGTGTTGTGCGGCACGAGTAATAATTTGAAAATATAATAGCGGTTTTTTAAAAATATTTTTTATTTAAAAATAAATTAAAATAATAATATTTTTTTAAAATTATTTTTTATATTAATACATCAAAACAATTTAAAAGTATAAAAAAATTAAATTCAAGCCAAAAAAAATTTAAATTTGTATAGAATCGCATTTTCTAAAGATCTCTTATGTTGTTGCCTTCCCTTCTTCAAAAAAAACTTGTTCGGAAGTGAAAAACTTGTATGGAATTAAAAAATTTTAAAATAATTTTTGTTTGGAAAAATATTAATATGATATAATTTTTTATTTTTATATTAGCAAATTAAAATAATAAAAAATATTAAAAAAGTATTAATTTAATTTTTAAAAAAAAATTAAAAATTTTAAAGATTGTGTTCAACGCATTCCCATCGTTGCCTAAAAAGAGCACTGATGCTAGGCATAATGAATGGGTCATCGTGCCAACGCAACAAGACAGACACAACAACAGATTGTAATTTTGTGCAGTTTTATGGGTGGATTATTGGAAATTATCTATTCGCGAGGTCACGAATTCGTGACATTTCGCTTCTTCTTTTTCTTTTTCTTTTTTCCAAAAAGAGAAAATAACAGGTGAATTGAAAATCAGAATCATTGTAAGGAGAATTCTTAGAAATGCAGGGGAGGAAATGGCTATATGGACCATCAATTCAACCATATCTGTATAAGTCTGAATAATAATAAGTGCATCAGTATAAAATTTAAACAGATTACATATCTGTAAGGAATCTGTTACTGATTCCATGCCTGACGTCTGCATGGATGAAAGGACGTTGAAGGATGATGGGGCTATGTATTCGAAAGGTCGCCCTACCATTTGTGATGCGGTGGAGCGGCTTATCAGATATAATTTCTTGTGAGGTGCAATGGCGAATCACTAGAAGATTCATGCAGTTAGTTTGGATAAGATTCGTCAACCAAAGGATTTAATTACGCGTAATGAATGATGCTTCATTATGCGGCTGGGGTGGAAAGCTGGTGATTTTTCTGATACTGATGCTTTGTGGGTGAGAGTACTGTTAAAAAGTATGGTATGCCTGGATTCCTAGGTTCGGAACTGAGAGCGCAGCCAGGTGCCTTTCCTCTTCGGCGTGCTATTTGTGGAGTTTCTGAATTAGTTAGAGAAGCAAGTGAATGGCTCTTGGGTATTTTTGGGCTGATAGATGGGTCGTGGGTCTTGTTAAACCCTTGGCTAGTTTTGCACATGGTAGATGAGCACATATTGCTAGTGGAAATTGTATCACGTGTAACAGCTATGTTTCCTCATCCTTCAGAAGCTCTTGAAGATCGGTTGAGCTGTAGTTTAACTTATTGTGGACTCTTTTCTACTAAGTCTGCAAATGATTTTTTGTTGGACGATGGTGGATTGGAGAGTGATAAGATTTGGCAGTTAGTGTAGAAATGGGAGGGTTCCCGGCTCATTTGGACTCACCTATGGTCGATGGCTATGGGAAATTACTGACTAACGGGCTTCGGTACTTCCATAAACGTTTGTCTATGATCGAACCCTTGCCTTTTGGATTGTGCACAGATAAAGGAGAATATGATTCACGTCTTTCGCCATTGCTGGCGGGCTAGAACAATTTGGGAGAGGCTGGTAGATCAAGATAAATGGGTTGGATTTTCTCAAGGTTAATCTGAGAATTGGTTTTTGCGTAATCTGGAAGCAGATTTTAATAATCAAGATGTGACTCGGTGGCGGCTTCTTTTTGGAGTAACGATCTGGCAGCTATTGAGGTGGAGGAATGATCGATGTTTCAACACTGAGGTCTTTGTTCGTGATCCTGTGGGAGTTATTCTTGATTATGTCCTAGAGGTCGAGCTTGCCTTTTTGAATAATAAGAATTTGGGGCGTGACAGTACTTGAGAAAAATGCCTGGTAAGTCGGGAAAGACCAGCTGATGGATCATGTCAGGTGCATTAAGGAAGGGCTGCTGCAGGTGGGTTAGCTAGGGATGCCGGCGACAAATTAGTGGTTGCTTTTGTAGTGAACATGGGCATTTGTTCCTCTCTCCAAGCGGAACTTTGGATAGCGTTTCATGGATTGAAATTTGGGATATCACCGGGGGGGATTGGAGGTTGATTCTGTCGTGGTAGTTTCAGCTCTGTTAGGATCTCATACTTTGGTCGGTGAGCCTATTTTGACGAGATTAGGGCTCTCCTTCGCAAGCTTTGACGGGTTGTTGCTGGGCATACTTTGCCTGAAGGTAATCCGCTAGCAAATTTGGCATGATTATCTGCTGGGACGCATGCACATGGTCTTGCTCCTTTGTTATATGCTGATGTAGATGAGCTAGGATGCTTTACCCCGCATGAGACACACCTCTCTTTTGGGAATTTAGCCTCGTTTCTTGTAATTAAACAATAATTAACATAACATTCACAACTTCATGCCATCTAATCTAAAGGTATTTTTCTTCACAAAAAAAAATAAAATGAAATAATTAGCTTTGGAGAGCACCAAAATGGGCTCTCAATGGAACAGCTCCCCTCCAACATTACGAACCCACCAATGTCAGACGACAAAGGAACAAGAAAAAGTCGCCCAGGGCATCATTCATCAGAGCATCGAGTCAGACACTTTCTTCTCTCTCACCGGCCTCTTTACACTTTAATACCTTCGCCTCTGTGAGTTACGAGGCATTTGCTAGCCAGTGGCCACCACATGCTACGCATATCTTCTTCCAACAGTTCTAGTGTAGTGGCTAACCCCCTCTTACCCGCTAACGCCTCGTCTTTACATGCAAAATTAACCATAAACTCTCCCACCTTGCTTTGCCATAGAGTTAATGTTGAATCTGTATTAAATATTTCGTGGCAATATTTTAGTACGTTGTTGTGAGGACCAGGTAAAGTAGTCTTCTGAAACCAAAAAAACAGTCTTTCCTTTGCTAATTAGCTGTTTAGTCGATGGCTCTTAACCCATTAATTAAAATTAATCACACCACCTTGTCATATTGCAGCATAAACCAGCAAAATATTATGTGATTCACAGGGAGGATAACAAGTTTGTCATATGCTGGAATATGCCGTGACAACATGTCGTCCTGGATCTGTAAAAGCCTGTGATTGTTGGAATCACCTGTGATCTTGCTGGAGTTGTGGTCTGTGTAGTTATGATATTAGAGCTAGGATTCCTTGAATTATTGCTTGTAATCTGATTGTAAATATATGTCGAAACTTCAGTTGTAACTGCAGGCTGTGATTTGGGGCTGTTGCTGCCATGATTACTGTCCTGTGATCTTGCAGCCTTGAAGGTGGTTGTAAATGTCTAATATTAAATTAGATTCCACGAACTTGTTACAATTACACAAGAGACATATTACTTTTAACATGCCTCTCATAATTCATCAAGCTAAATATAAAATTAGTACTAGGCCGCAGGCCAAGAAATATTATTAACATATCCCAATTTGATATTGTGTTTCAACGGGTAAATTTTGAATTTTTTTTGTTTAATTTTTTTTAATATTTTTGAATTATTTTGGCATAGTGATATAAAAAATAATTTTTAAAAATTAAAATAAAAAAATATTATTTTAAAGAACAATTGTTATTATAGTAAAAATACCCCCTACTTGCAACCATTAGATAACGGATCCGAATCATATTTTTTAAATCTTTCTAAAAATATTATTACTTTATGAAACGGTATTCTAAAAAAGGTGTACATAAAGAAGTGAGTCTTTCTTGTAAAATATGAAAAATATCAAATCACCTAGGTGTAGTGATTTTATTATATAATTTGTATATAATTTCGGATCATGTGTTTATATTATTTGTTAAGTGATTTTTTTTTTTTTTGGATAAGCATGTGAATACAGGCAAAACACCTGGGCGTAGCTAGGCGCACAGGAGGAGCAAAAGAACTTACAGACATCAAAGAACTAAGGAAGATTGCAGAGAAGTAAGCAAACAGGGAGCTTGAAAACCAGTGGACAGAGAGCCAAGAGACACCAGAACAGAAGAAGCTGGATGAACAAAACACCATATCTGCTAAGTGATCTACCATATGGACATTAAAATGAACACGTCAGCTTTGCACCCAGTTTAATTACATCATATAACACTAAAAGACATTAACATCTATTTATGCATCTTCTTGATTAATCATTATTATCATATGTTTAATTATAACTATAAAATCAAAATCCAATTATAAATTAAAATTGATTTTCTTATACGGGTTGAAATATAATACTGGAATAAGAATTATGTATAAAAAATCAAAGATTTTTTTTTATTTACTGAACAAAGTTTAGTTAATAAATAAAGCTTCAATAATTGGGTTTGTTTTAAAAGGTATATATGTAATAATTACATTATTGATAAAAAAAAATTAAAAATATAGTGAGAATATCATGTTAAGTATAGTTCGTGTGATGGCTCAAGTGATCAATTGTTTACCCTTCCTCGTATCTGAATTGAGGGGAATCAAGTTGGACTTTTATCCACCCTGCTTTGACCCAAGTCGAATCTGATAAAAAGCCATGGATTGGATGATGTAAAGTCTCCTGTTAATCTGGTAAATTTGCCATCCCATCGTCACGAATCTTCTTGAATACAGAGAGCTGGATGATTGCAGCATCTGATGAATATAATATGCAATGTGATGAGATCAGAAGATGCTATGGCACTTTATGCACGCCTAGGTGCAAGCATCTGGTCAGGTGGCAAGACCGCAAGAGTCTTGCAGCGGCAGTTAATAAATCGGTCCAATGTTAATCCTGGATTCCAGTATATTGTAATTTAACAACAGTAAAAACCTAGACACCGGAGAATTAGGTCGTCGATCATCCACCAAGCAGGACCCTGACTTCAATTTCCTCCTGTTTTATTTTTAAACACGAACCCACCGCTTTCAAGAGAGAATTTTCAATGCTTACTGTGCTTTTATATATCATTGGATCTCTGATCATGCAGATTTAGTCTCATGATGAAGCAAGTTCCTCAAGAAGTAAACATGAAGCGGCGACGACAGAGAGGGAAGAAGAATAAGCATCAACAGGGTTTCAGCCAAGAAGGAAGAACGTCTCGATTCAAGAGGTGAAATTATTGGATCAAATATTTTTAACCGGCCCGTTGAACTGTCTCCAGATTTTTTGTAATAATTAACTAGTTTAGCAGCGGTCCCTTTTCGCTTTTAAATGCCGATCGAGGTGCTGACGAGCTGCAGCTAAATACAATACATATGCGTGGAGTTGCTTGTTCTGCGGTTTTGTAGAGTATATAACATATGCATGAAAAATTGCACCATGAAATCGATGTCGAGATCCACTGTCATTGGAGTTGTGTAGATCTTTTCCCCCCACAGGAACGGGAGCTACATATGTTTTTGTTCGATTAGAAGTAAAATTATAGAGTGCTTAGAGCATTAGTTTGGCTTAAAATGACAACTTTATCAAATCCACCTCATATAGATAATATTTAAATTGCATTTGTGATCAGTAACGGATGCTTTGCATATCTGTCTAAACATAATTCAAGTAACTAAGTTTTCAATCGATAGATCAAACCTTGAAATTAATAATAAAAAAGTATTCAAGGCCACTTCTTGCGAATTCTGGATCTTAAGTTCTCATAAGAGTGCTAAGTTTATGCAAT
>Ga0307515_10012171_pt1 | contig 16222 bp, 13 predicted proteins | sample 17_EM_MG_FD_194513 | JGI IMG/M metagenome (GOLD analysis project Ga0307515, IMG submission 194513) | Populus trichocarpa ectomycorrhiza microbial communities from riparian zone in the Pacific Northwest, United States - 17_EM | ecosystem: Host-associated > Plants > Roots > Unclassified | place...
GATATTTTCATCAAAAAAATATGAACATAATTATTAACAACATTTATAATTTATCAGGTGATCATGTTATATAAAAATATCTATTTACTCATCAAGCCCAAATATCCTCAGATTGATGCATGTACTACAATCACAAGACTAATAAATCATCAGGACCTGAAAATAATGAGGACTCGTTCTCTCGCATGCCACGACATCCGTTCATAGATCCACCTCCCCTAGTTCATACCATGACATGTACAAGTATAAACAGTGTTGAAGGAAAAAAAAAAACAACTTAACATAGAGATATGAAATAAAAGTCTTAATTTAAAACAAAAATTTTCACTTACATTGTCTACTTTGACATGTTTTTCTATATGACCAGTTACACTGCATAACCCATATTTATTTTGTGTATGCCCCTCTCTAACATACATCTCGTTATGCAGACGAGTGGATCTACGTCAACCTTCTTCAACTCTCCATCTAGTTGGACATCCTTCAACTACTGGTTTAGTATAATAGGTCATGATGGAATATCAGGTAAGCATTCAAAATAAAAATCATATGAATTTCTGTAACTAGTGTTAGAAAATAAAAGGTCAACAAATTATTCAAAGTTAACATGTCGCAATGTACAACATGCAATAAGTTGTGAATATGATCGATGATACAATTATCATTTACCATACATACATATTCTATGATTAAATCGAATTATTCATTGAACCTCTCTTCAACTACCAGTTACTGGGGGGTTTCAACTTGAAAAATACCATCTAGGATAATATACTCGGATTATGTGATCTTGATTTTGATGCATCAACAATAAGTTCAGCAAACACTTGTGGAGGCCACAATACACAACGACTTTTCAATAAGCAAACCACAAACACTTTTCAAGACATTATTGAAAATCTTTGACAAATTTGTGGTCACATTTCCATAATGATAATCACCATCATATGAGAGTGCTCGTCTCTTTTTCGATTCAATCTCAAGCCATTTTTTGATTTGATCATTCCTATCAAACATATCATCATACATAGTATTAAATCCCCATCTTAAAGGCTCTTGACACATCTTATCTAATAGTTTTTTCAATGCCACATGTTTGAATCTTTTATTAAAGTTACTCACAAAATGGCAAGAACAATAACAATGATATCCATTTGGCTCGATCCATATTTATGACATCACATTCTTAATTTCTGCATGTCTATCTGAAATTATACACAATCCAATACATCTACCTGTGACATGTTGGAGAATCAAATCTAAAAACCATGTTCAGTTACTATTCATTTCTTCTTTGACCAAAGCATAACACAGCAGAAAAGCCATATTATTTGTGTCATAAGCAACTGCAATCAAGATTTTGCTTTTTATTTTTCATATAAGTAAATGTTTGATGCAATCATATTATTCGATAGTTTTACCCATATTTACCTAGTATTTTGCCTATGTTCTATATATATATAATGTCTTGATATTCTTTGTTTTATGTTTTGAACGCACTTTTGGATGTAAGATTCAAAAAGAAGTAAATTGGAGATAATTGACAGATTTGACCTCCGATCGATATTTTGTGTAGAGCTTGAGCTCTATAGGTTGAAATGAAGTGATTCCAGTGGCATTATTAAGCTAACATTCATACCTTTCTATACATATACGGGAAGAAAAATAAAAAGAGAAAGAGCATGGAAATTGCAGCCTTTAAAGGCAAATCTCGCATTCTATCAGTGTTGACTTTCGGCCATTCCGACTTAAATATCTTGAGCTAGAGAAATCTATTAGATGCAAAATAAATTTTGATGGATTCCTGACTCGAAGGCCTATCAACCTACCAACTTTAAACAGAAAAGGAGCTTATATAAAAGAGATATAAGATTTTTAAGATGACACATGAATTCTGCTAGTAGATAGGTTTTATGAAGAAATAAGTCCAAAATACTTTCCAAAGCATCTAAACCGACATCCAAGTCTTTATTTCGGTAATTTAGCTCCTCCAAGTCCAAAGTCAAAACTTGAAGATTTTATGCAAGACTATTTTTTTTTAGAAAAATAGTTATTGAAATACTTAAATGTAAATTATCTACTTAGGAAAGGACTATTTTATAGGAAAGGGGGATTGGGGTTTCTTATCAAATAAAAAGATAGAGAGAAAGGAAAGGAGGGGCAGCTAGAAAGAGAAGAAAAACACACCCTTTCCTTCAAAAACCCGAAACCATGCATTCTTCTTTCCTTTTGATTAGTTGTTTAATAGACATGCAATGCTAAGCTCTTTTCTTGGTTACAAGGACACATAAACCTTCGGATTTCAAGATCTGTGAGATTTATTTTACCTTTTCTTTTCAGTTTATGTGATGAATATGTTTATTTTTCTATGTTTATTTCCTATGATTGTTTATTTTAATTACTAGAGCGGACTCTAAGTTATTATTGTAAATACTTTATTGCTAAGTTTGCTATCAAAACTGGAGTTGTGGTATATAAACTTGTGAAGCAACTGAGTTTAATAATCGTAGTAGTTCTATATTATTAATCTTAGGAAAAATATTTGATCAAATTAAACATGTATTGTAGACATTTATGCGTCTAGATTAATCAACTTATATAGTTCTTAAGGTTGTCATTCAATTAAATTACTAGTATGGACACTATGGTTGTTTGATGGTTAGGGTTAGTTACACTACGGATCGGTTAACTAACTAACGTTAAGAAAAAAATAAATATTCAGAATATAAATTGATGTATTGTTTTAATGATTGGTTTTAATTTCTGTAGCTGGATGTCTACTTAAAACCAAGATTTGTTCTCTTGATAGTTTTCTGAATTATTTAATATAGTTTGATTGTTTTATTCTGCTATAGCTTAGATAACCTTAAAACCCCTCCAAATTGCATATCATCTAGCATAAAAATCTGAACTAAACCTTCGTCGTGGGATCGACCCCTTACTTGCTCTATACTATCTTAATTAATTTGTGTGACCGTGACATTGTAATATTGTTGTCAATACTTATTAGTGGACAAGTATATTGAAACCTCTGAATTGAAGTTCTACATGCCCACAATTCTCTTCCAAATACTACTATATCACCATCATCCATCTTATGATCCTACTCAGCAACTATACTAAGATTTGATTCTTTTAGAGCTAACAACATCCTAGGAAGCATTAGAAAATATTCCTCATATAATCCAAACAACCTCTCTAATATTTTTTTGTTTAGCCAACCAAGCTTTTTTATACAATATATCGTACAAAAATCTCTATGGATAGTTGCTTGAATGGTTGCAATTATAATACTTATTTCAACTTTGACAATGTTCAACATCATATTGGTAACAAAATCAGAGCCAATTTGATGGTGAGCTTGCATAACTATTGGATTATAATATGTGTGGGACTCTTTCAATTTTGAAATATCAAATGAATCAGAATTCTTGTGATATTCCCCATGCAAATACTATTGACATGATGGTTCATGCTTACACTGTAACTGCATATATGTTGTGGTTGAATGTTACACTTTGTATTGAAATGAATTTTTTACATGTCACCGCTTATATGCATTAATTAAATCAGTCTTGGTTCAGAATATTTTTCCAACCTCTGACTTAATACTTAAGTCTGAATTCCTATGACCCAAAGCCCAATTAAAAAGCTCATCTTGTAAGTAGATCCACTAACATCTTCAAATTCAGGAACATCGGGTCTCATTATTTGGTTTATTGGCTTACATTGCTTAACTTCCTTAACTACATCATTAACATGATAATCATCTTCCTCGTCACTCAGTTCAAATTCTTTATAACAATATGAAGTTGTTATCATACCTAACTGAGGTTTCATATGCATCATTTCTTGAACTAATATTAAGTTCATTGTAACATTAACTGTCCTAGATGGACTTGCAACATATGATGATTTTATGGTCTTTTGACTGTGACTTGACACCCAAGTTAACTCCAAACTCGAAGAGTTTCCTACTTTAAATTTTCTACTTAAGTAAAGCTCTAATATTTGCAACCCGTTTGCGGTGATCAATCCAACCATTGCATTAAAACTCGTATTATTGGTAATGGGCACACCAATATAACAATTCAAATGACACCCACCTAACATCCTTCAAGTAATATCAACATCAAATTCTGCCAATTTCCACCCAATTCCTCAACATATTAAATTTTTAAATTTGTCAAATGAACTGTCTAATCTCAAGCTACATAACTCGGTACTTCCTCCACGGTAAATAATATCGTTATCATTATCGATGATTTTACCACCATAATAACATAAAATTCCCACTATAGAAGACATGTTTTATAAAAATCACAATAAAGCACAAAGTTAATTTGTCAATATAGCAAATTATTCAAGTTACATTAAAAAATCCAAAATTAACAAAAATCATAAACTAAACCCTAACACTAACATAATCAACACAGCATAACTCATTGATTCTTCTTACTGAATAAGATAATATACACTTACTTAACTAATTTTATATCTAATTAATCTTCAATTAGGCAAAATCAACAAAAACCTTAACTTAAACCCTAAAATTTTTATCATAAGAAATTCACAAATTAATCAAGTAAAATAACAAATTAATAGAGCAGAAGGTGAATATACTTCAAATTAGTTAAATAGGGCGTTTATGTGTGGTGGTGGTGATAGAAACGGTGGGAGAAATCGCTAGTTGCTGTAGGTGGATGGGTAGAGAAAGAACTAACGGCTGAAAGAGAGAGAAATATGAGGTTTGTCATGAGGATAAGATAAGGATTTTTTTATGGTGAAGAGAAAAATCAGGTTGCTTGAGTTAAGAGTGATGCCAAGAGGATGAAGAACTAGTGGAAGATAGAAAGAAGTAAGGGAGAAGAAAAGAAAGAGAAATTGTCTTGAAATTAATTAACCGGGTGGCCGCACATTTGCTACATGCACAACCTATAGGTTGTGAATTTAGTATATGCGCAACCACTGTTTGTGTGCTAGAATGGGAATTATTTTCCCAACTATGCTAGTTCAAGAAATAAGTTTTCCCACTATACTAATGTGGGAAAATACTTGATTTTTAACACACACACACACACACATGAATGGTTATAGCCCACGTGATTGGGCGGTGCGATGAGATCTGATTAATCACATCCCATTACTCAAATGATATACTAGCTATAAATAGCCAATGCACCATTTGAGGTTAGTTTCTTTTAAAGGATTAAAAGCTTTGAATGTTAAAAGCTTTACAAATAGCTGACTCCTTCCTCTTGTTTTTTACTTTTTCATCATCCTAAAAAAGAAATCTATCTTTTTTTTTAAAAAAAAAAAACGAATCTAAGTTATTGATAAAAAGAAAAGAAATCTGGTTGTTAAACGTAAATACCCAATGAACCTCATAAATTGATTCAAGGATCTAATCTGATCTCACCCATACCCGATCAAAACCCAAACAAATCATAATGTCAATTCCAAAAATCTACTGAATCCCAACCTTTGGTTTAAAAATTTCATCTAGGATTACCCGTAATTTATAATGTTATTTCCATGTCATCTGATCATCATTCTCCTTAAGATCACCATAGAAAGTAACTCCTCCTCTATCTAGCCAAAGCCCAACCAAACCCTATTGTCAACGTCATTGATAACAATATAAAAAGCTAAGAAACAGAAGGGAAAACCTAAGTCTTTATAATTGATAATCTCCCTCCTTATAACGAGATCGAGATCCCCCTAGTGAATAGATTGGCATGTTGAAACCTCGTTAGGATCATCGACAACAATGACATATGATGCATATATACTGAGTGAATAATGTAGGTGCACTGTTAGGGGCCAAACCATAATTTCATAATATTGACTAGGGCAAAACAATAATTTCATTTGGCCATCTAAATTTTATTTTTATTTTATTTTTCTTACATGTATTTGTGATTAAAAATAATTATACGTGCATATGTATTTGTAAATATATAGTTGAATGAAGTGTGTGCAACACGCCATACATAAGGGGTTTGAAATCCCATGTAATTATAAGAAGAGGTAAGTATTACATCAATGGTCCGTGATGAAAATGAGAGGATAAGATTGTAACTTGAGGTAAATATTATATCAATGGTCCGTGATGAAAATGAGAGGATAAGATTGTAACTTGATTTTTTAGGATTACCTAAGAGCAATTTATTTTGAGGAGTAGATTTCAAAACCTATGTTTTTCTTATTGGTTCACCCATGAGCGGTTTGTTTTTAACCGATTTTTTTTTCAAAAATCTTGTGTTTAATTAGTCCTCCGACGAGCAATTTGTTTTGACCAATTGGTTTCTAAACCTAATTTTCTGATCAGTTCACCCAAAAACAGTTTGTTTTTAACTAATCCTTTAAAAACTTATGTTTTCTTACCAGTTCACCCGAAAGCAATTCATTTAACGATTTTTCCCTTTTAAATCTTGTGTTGATTCACCTTTAGCGGTTTGTTATTGATTGACCACTTAAAAAACATTTTTCTTTATCATGTTGTCATATATGTAATTTCTTGTGTTGCATGCTATATATATATATATATATATTCGAGAGAGATGGTTGGTCGATGATGATGATACTTTATATAGTCCGTGCCTGATTCCATTAGGTTTGGCATATCTCCTGGAGTTAAAAAGGTGATAAAAATCAAGAATTCATCATTTGTGTTTAATAATTTGAATCTTACTTGGTTATGTGTTTATTTTATTGTGTGTGCTATCGAGTCTTGAGAACACCATTTTTCCAAGGAAACGATTCATATGTATTTGTTTTTGCTTCTCCCCACTTTTTTTTAATTAAAAATACATCAAAATTATAATTAAACTACAATACCAAACACCAAAGCATTACCACTGCAGTGAACAAAATTTATGATTTATTATTGATTTTTATTTTTATTTTTATTTTCTGGCCCTCATCCTCCTTAATAATCTCTTTGGAGCTTGGACCATTATGTTTTCAACACAAAGAAAAGTCAAGGGTTTTAACTACTTTCTTTACATGATCAAATCTTTTTTTCCCCTACATTTCAGGTCTTGAATTTGAACCTCAGAAGAAAGTTTGTTGGTCTCTACTCTCTACGCACCAGCCGGTCCAACATACCTTTCTGCACAATAAAATTCAATAGCCCAAGGCACCTAACTATTTATTTCTTCATTCTAAAATCTAAAGTTTTTTTATTTTTTTTTATTTTTATTAAGAACCTATAATGATTGACTAGATAGTAAATGAACTTTTCCTCACATTATTATTTCCTGAATAAGTAGTTTCTAATACATATATTAATTCAGATATAAATAATTCATATAAAATCCTAAAAGGATTTATTTTTATTACAAACCTTAATATCAAGAACAGTATTAAAATTTGATAGGTTGAATCTCTGAAGTGTGCCGTCGAAGATTTCGAATTCTTTTCTTACAGTGCCGTCTCGTGTTTTTCGTTACACACACACATACTGTTCTTGATATTAGGCCATTACCAGATACACTAGATATACCATTACCAGATACACGGCCTGTACTAGGCCAAGGCCACAAGAGGCACCATTTTTTTTTAACTCAAAAAAGAATGTTGAGCTGGATTTCATGGCCTCCCACGTCAAAACTTCTCAGGAGAAAAGCAAGTGCTCACCAGCAGCACACTTATTTTGAACTCAACAAAAATGAAGTTGATAATTTTTTAAAAAATATTAAGATAATAATATATTAAATTGATACCTACCCTATCAAGAAAGTTTTGAAGAAAAGGATTGTTTATTCCACAACAAAAAAATTTTGAACTAAAAATAACCAAAATCCAAAAATAACATGATTCTTTTTTAAATACTAAGACGATAATATATTGGATTGACCCATATTTTGCAACCTAACTCGTCAAACTCGTGACCTGAGTTATGGACCTCAACATGTTTTTTTAGATTATTTTTTATTTAATGATATAATACATGAGCTAGGTAATGATATCAATTTGGTTTAATAACTTAGTTATTTCTAAAACTATTTTTTGTTTAATTATACCAAAAAAATAGAAGTTTTAAGGTGTTTGTTTAAAATAATGATAAATTCACAAATATCAAACCAAAACAAATTATGTAGGCCAATTCAAAACAAATAAAATATTAAACGATCAAATTGAGTAAATATCACCAAGAAAAATAAATAAGGTAAAAAAAATCAAATGAAAAAAAAGAAGTTCAGCAACGCTGCCCTAGTTAGCCTAGCATGATTGGGCCTAATAGAAGCCCAAGTGAGCGGGCCTGATGCAACCCATGCATGTAGGCCCATTATTATTTTTTCTTTTTAAGGGCACTACTTGGTTAAAAAAATAATAGGTAGCACGTCGCTTACTATCAAGGATTTCATTCGCAACTAAAATTGGGCAACCATTGCTTAAGAGTAAAATTAACCCCTTATGATCTCTTTTTCTAGCCCCAAATACCTAAAAAACACTCTAGAAATCTTAAAAAACTCATTTTTGATATTAAATCTCCATTTAATTGGTTAAAAATGGAAAAATCAACTTGAATCAAAATAAAACTTTGAAGCTCGATTTACTTTTTTCAACAAGAAAAATGGAAAAAAAAGATCTAAATGAAACTCTTCTTAGCAAATAAAACTCATCAACGCTAAGAATAATGAGTTTCATCGATGAAAAATGAGTGTTTGTCAACTATCTCCCTTCTTTTCTCAAACTCAAGAACTCAAATGAAAGAAAAATGAAGTTTTCGACCCAACCATGTAATTTAAAAAATAAAGGGACCAAAAATGATTTTTGACAAAACCAAAAGGCATAGAGGTGCTAATAGTTTTTTTTAAGGACCTTCAAATATTTCTCTAATATAATTTTAGTCCTCTCATTTTTAATCTTTCTTAGACAATAAAATTGGATTATTTTTTGTGGAATTGAGGCCGGGAAAATGGTGAGACAGGTTTTTGTGATTGATATAATCATATAAAAAATAGACCAAAATAAATTATCAACTCTAAATCCTAATCAACCTAAAATTAAAAGGATCCAATTGAAAAGAAAAAATAATCCATGATTGAAGGGCGGAAAAAATAGCCAAAATTAACATTTTTTTTTCATAAAACTCAAAGGAAAGCTAATTTTCTTTTCCCTCCCCTCACTTTTAGTTCCTTGCAAAAAAACTAATTGAATCTATTTTTTTGAAACTGAACACCAACCGATGATGGGTTGCTTCCCAAGAAATTAATAACTATATAAAAAGAATAAAAATAAATTAGTAATTTTAAATTCAAATTAATACAACATCAAAGAAATAAATTGGAAAGAAAAAAAAACTATTGCAATCACACTGAATTAGATTGCTGAGCTCTTTTGGTTTTTTATTTTTTAATATATATTGTGGCATTTCAGCTTGCCTTCGGGCTCCTCAACCATTTAGCTTCAAGACTGTATAATTAGAAGTTGACAAAAAAATAAAAATAAAATTGATGATGATGATATTTTACGGGCCTTCTTGACAGTTTATGGAATGGACGTTTATATGGTCATGGACTTAATTTTGACAAGCCTTGATGAGGCTATCAGCAGTAGACTAATGATTTTGGTGCTCACTGGGTAGAATAATGTCATACTATTTGACTCTAGTCCTTCAATTCTATTTCATCTTTAAGCCATGAATCTGCAAAACCAAAGGGATCAATGTTCTTCACTTCACTAAGAAACTGGAATTAGGGCTCCCTAGATATCGTCAGCAGCTTATGCATTCTAAATCAGATTATTGATGAAGGGTCGTTCAATTTAGTTGTTGACTCAAACTGATAGATTGGGAAGTGCAGTGTTAATAAAGAGTTGCATTCTAATAGTCACTAACACAAAAAAATATAAAATACAAATAGAAATACCGAGAAAAAGTTTATGTTAATAAATTGCAGTGAATTTTAACGACAGAATAGTTCCCTACTATGTCCATCGATACAAACCAACAAAAATATTCTCTCATTATATACCCAAAGAAATTATAGTAGGAAGAGAAAAAAATCAAAAGTTACAATAACATGTCATTTATACAGATAGAATTACCAATAAAATAAATTTATCGGTAAAATCCATCTGTAAACTCATCAGTAATATTTAAGTTATGACCTGGTGAGCGACCTCCCCCTCTCTCTCCCATTTCTTCCTTTTCCTTCAACAGCTCTGTCATAACTCAAATTTTAACCACATGTTTTTCTAAATATTTTCAAAATACAAAAAAAATTAAAAAAATATGTTGTTGACGTATTTGCATCATTTTTATCGTCTTTTCAAATGAATTCAAAATTTAAAAATTTATTTTTAATGCGTTCAACTATTAATGCACACATTTCAAAATCATTGATCAATTCTTCTCATTAAATTGATGTTGATATTGTTTTTTTTAAAACATAAAAATACAAAAAAATAAAAAATAAAAATATATGAACAAGGGAAAAAAAAGTGCAAGGAAAAAATGAGGACTAATGTGAATTTGATTTGCTTGGTCAGCAAGTAATTGCAAGAGAAGAGACAAAAAATTTTGCGTATAAAATTGTGAAGGAATCTCACACAAAGAGGGGAAGCTAAGGAAACCTAAAAAGAAAAAAACTACAAAGAAAGTAAGAGATACTCTCCCACACAAAAAAACTCCTAGCCCCGATCTTTACAACAACTAGCCACTACAAAAAAAAAAAACAAAAAAAGCCCCTCATTGTGCAAACCTCCATCTCACGGTCCAGCTTGCACCATACCACTATTGCCAGTATTTCCAACCATCAATAGCAATAAAGCCTCTCGTTTTCAGTTGTCTTTTCCTTCATTGTTCCTTCAAGAACAAAATAGAAAACAAGAGCCCATCTTTAACCTTTCTTCAACAAGTCCAGCCGCCTTTCCACCTACAAACCCATGCCATTATCATAATTTTTTTTTTGGGTTCTTCCCCCACTAAAATTACCCCTTTTCTTTTAAAAAAATAAAAATAAAAATAAAATTAATAATAACAAAAAGACTGATAACTTGATAAAAACAGGTTGAGGAAGGTATCAAATATGTAGAAGAATCAAGCTGGAGTTTTGAATGAAATTGTGAGCCTAATCATATTTCATTGAACCCAAGATTGAAGAGACAATATAGATTCAAAGTCAAATTAAATGATTATTGGACAAATTTATATAAAAATTAAATCCGGGGACATAATTAGATTTTTGATAGGCCAATTTGATTTAATCATGAGCCAAATTAAAAATTGATTTAATTAGGTGTAAGGCCTTAATTATACTTTTAATGGGTCAAATTAATTTTATTAGTAACTTAATTGAAAAATTAAGTTTAGGAGCCCAATTTGAACTTAATCGAGAACATTGGAATTTTAGAGTACCAAACTCAATTTTTATGAAGTCAATTGATTGAAATCAGAGACAAAAATGCAAAACAAAATTCAAAGTTTATTGTCAATTAAAAGTTAAATTGAAGAAATTCAAACCAAGAACCTTTTTGAAAAAAGACATTAAACTTCGAAGACTCAATTTGGTTTAAAACAGGGGTGAAATTGAAGCAAATTAAAAATTTAATAGTTAATCTCCTTTCTTCTCATTGGCATCATCCAGACGTGGATTAATTCATGTCTTGTTACCACTAGCATTTGCTAGTAGTAAGGTAAAGTGGGTTGGACCCTGAGCCCAACCCACACGGCTAGCCTGGATCTAGCCCATTTTAAAAAATAGAAAATATTGTTGGGCTATCTATTGGCCCAATCCAACTCGATCGGGCCAGGTTTGGGCCTTGGGCCCAAGTAACCCATCCAAAAAAGAAAAGAAAACTCAAAAATTTCAAGGACCATTTTAAAATTATTTGTAGGTCCATCACGTGTTTTTTCAATAGTTTTGTCTAATATCGGGTCATACACTTACATTGTAAAATATGGACCTGGTATAAAAAACATCCGACGTTTCTTTGAATTTTTTTTTAAAAAAAGAAAAATCCAAAAATCTAAAAAAAAGCTTTCATTTCAAAAACAAAAAAATGTTTTGTTTTTGTGTAACGACCATATCCTAAAGGTTTTTCATGCATATTTTCTAAAAAGAATAAAATCACATTTTTATCATGTTTTAAAAATGCTAAATGAATATCGTAACTGGTTTATGATTATCCATTAAGGTTTGGTCAGAATACCAAAAATCCCACAACAATTAATTTCTTATTCGGATTGTTAGGATTTAGCTATAAGACTTTAATATTTTGAGAGTATAAAATTACATTGTAAAGTATACTCTCAAGTATTAAAGATACAAAATAGAAAATAAATGCGGTGCTAAATCTAGGTCTTATAATGGTCAGGATTTAACCCAATAAGATAGAGACTTCCTCACGAAAGGAGATTTGCTTTGAATCTTAGATGAGACCAACAAATAGAAACATGATCTAGAAAAACAATTAATCAACAATGCAACTTACATTAGGTAGGGTGTACTGGGGATGATGCATTTTTCCCTTGCACAGTTAGTCCTTTTACTCGGACTTTCACAGACCATTAGGTTTCTTAGTGACCATAACATTAGGTGGCAACTCCAAAACCCTATAATAATAAATTTATGACTAAACCCAAAACCCCTTCAATTTTAGGAGGCAACTCTGTCATGCGATGCCGTGCACGTCACGACAAGATGTCGACTCCACTGGGGACTTGTCTGATTGGACTGAGCTTTGCTTGTTTGATTGTTTAATTGTTTATTTTGTTGTTCTGTTTAATTAAATTTAGGCATATTTTTCTTTTTACTGCTTTAGCATGCATTTTTATATACTGCTCATGCATAAGTATATCGGGTATGGATTAATACTTTCATGCATCTTAATTTTCAAATAAACCGAATTCTAGGTTAGGTAGGGAGTAGCGGTCTGCTTCATGACTTTTAGTCAGGGTTTAGATTCGTGAAACATCCAACTATGAGCTGAGCGTTTATCCGGTAATGATGGTTACACTATGCCCCAACAATTCCTTGTAAACCCCTATACTGCTTTCATAAAACGTGGTCACTAGGCAGATCATAAACCCTTTCGAGACCAAGTAGTGAATTTACCCCTTATATAATAACCTAGAACCTGCATTTAGGGTACAAACTCCTTAATAATTCATTTTGTATTAGGAAAAACCTGATTAAAATCCTAAATTCTGCAGGGTTTTTTGAGTTAAGACCATGACTTCCATGACTTTTTTCTGTGTATGGGAAAAGATCCAAGATGATGCTATTCGTTGAAGAGGATTGCCCAAAGACTGAGGTTGGGGAACTACCGCACATGAACAAAGTACATTACTCCTTGGACAATATGAAAAAGCTTGTTTCAGTCTTGGGGTATGTGGATGAAACTTTTTTTGAGAGAAAGTATGGGAGAATTGCCCACCTAATAAGGATCTCGTTCAGATTTCAGCAGTCAAGGCCTTAATACATTTATGGAATTCAAGTTATTAATGTTTCACCTTTGGAGATGTTAACTTGACCCCTACCATTGAAGAGTATGCCCAGATTTTAAACTTCTCAAATGACCCTCACAAAGTATATTTTCGACAAAGAATCGAGAACACAGCTGTCGAGATCACAAGATCATTGCATCTAGACCAAGGTGTCGGTAATATCAACGGTAAACACCTGTGGAATATATCCGTCGGTGATTGTGGCATGGGTGGTAATTTTTTTGCAACTCTCGGTAAAATACCGACGGCTCGGTTCCGTCTGTAAGGCCGTCGGTATTGATTTAAAATATTTTTTAAAAAAATTATTTATTAATAGTAAAAAAAACTAATTAACCAAATAAAATTGCATTAAACATTAAAAATATAAAAATAATGTTAAATAATATTCATCCAAATATTCATTACAAATTTAATGTGTTTCAAAAACAAAATTAAACTAGATTAACGACGGAGCTAGAGGAGGAGGAGGTTGGTTGTTCCCAGGACCGTACGGCCAAAAAAGGGCTGCACATGTATCATCACCCATCCTTGATCTAATGTCCATGACCATTTGATGGAGCTGATCATAATCCGTCGAGAGTCGTTCACATTGTTGTTTCAAGGCCATGAACTCATCAGACTGAGTGCTCGATACTGATAGAGAGCTCTCAACGGTTGAGACACTACCGGCCGCCCGCAAGTTTTCGGCCGTAGTATTGGAGAGCCCGTAGACCTGATTTTTATCGGGTCCACCAGACGATCCTACCTCCATCAACAAATCCGAATCAAAATTCAGATGGGTCGAAGGATCGTCCCCATATCTCTCCCTCAACCGGCTATTATAGGTCTCCTGAAAATTAAAAAAAAATCATCATATTCAATTCAAGAAAATAATAACTTACGAAATAAAATGATTGAACGAACATACCACGAAGTGTTTAGCACGGTTATCCATGAACTATTGCATCCCCTTTTAGTGGTCTTGACTCCGCACATGCGTCTCTACAAACAGCTTCATTGGGCTCGGCTCACGTCCAAGAGACGTAGCCTGTAAGGAAAAAAAAGGTTGCAAATTAAATATACTTATAAGCAACAACAAATTAATTAATGATATATTTCATTTAAATTAATCTTACCATTTGCTTCACATGTGCATTGAATGGGACAGAGTCGCCGGTGTGCGTGGTCACCGAACCATGAATTTATCGGTTCCGGTTGTCGGCACCAGACTGTGAGTGTCGTGCAAACCGCTCAAATGTCACGTGCTCAATATATTGCGGTCATATATCCCCCAAGATGAATGGCGGTTTGAATTCCTGCCAAACCGCCACCTCATTCCAGCCTTCTAGACCATTATCTCTCGCATATCTTTTTGCTTTTTTTTTGTGTGTCATACCAAAAATCACGCAACCTACTTCCATAGTAACAAATTAGAATTTAGAACATAAAATTATATTATTTTCATTGTTACCTAATTTCCGCGTGATTCTCTCATACCCTCCTCACAATATTGTTGTTCGCGCTATCCCACTCAAATTTGTGTTGTGTATAAATAATTCATTTAAAATAAAAATAGTACAATATATAAAATTATAAAAATAATTTATTAAAAATAAGCTAGAAATTAGAAGTTAACACCTACTTGAAATCGTCGAAACCATGCATCGATATTAGGTCTCCATTCAGGATGTCTGGAAACCTGACTCCATTGAAATAATGGAATCTTCATTGATGATTTAAACGTTGATATTATTGTTCGGGCAGCCTCAATGTTTGTGAACCAGAAATTAAATAAAATTAATAAAATATTTATTATTTGTTCATAAATTATGTTATAAGTAAAAAAAAAAAAACTAAAACCTAAACAAACTGACATTGAAAGGTCATCCTTCTATTGTACCTGGAACTTGCGGGTGAATTAACCTCGCTGTGAAGACACACCGCCTCTGCGCTGTGAAACCGCCCTAGAAGAGGCAGCATCACAAGTTGGCACAGGTGCCTCTTCGTGATCAGCACCTAAGGATAAGTCATCCTCGCTCCTAGAAGAACTAGCTACAACTGTCTGCTGACGATGTCCTATTGATTTCATTCTACGCATCTACACAAATTTATACGACGAGAAATGCGTCGGTGATTATGATAGGGGCTATAATTTTTTTGCAACTCTCAGTAAAATACTGACATGACATATTCCGTCGGGTATAGCCGTCAGTGATTGTGGCACCATGCTGTAATTTTTTTGCAACTCTCGGTAAAATACCGACGGGACACAATCTGTCGGTATATTCGTCGGTGATTGTGGCACAATGCTGTGATTTTTTTGCAACTCTTGGTAAAATACCGACGGGACATAATCCGTCGGTGTTTGTCTCAAGCTTTTGCATGTTTTGTTGTATTGCATGTCTATTCTCTTGCACAAACGCTTAAATTGCAAACTTACAGCACACACAACACAATAACAAGAGCAAACAATTATAAAATACATATTTCATGTTCCAAAATATCATCCATAATATTACATTATAAAAAAAAGGCTTTACAACATATTTAGTTATAATTTTCATCTTCGTCCTCAATTGAATTGTTATCAGCTTCATCGCACTCTTCAATGTGGCTATCATCTTCTTCATCAACATTCTCTAGTCCACTAGAGCTTAAAATAACATTCAACTCCTCTACGTCAATATCAACAAGACTATCATCGAAAACACGAAAATTTAAATTTTCTTCTAAGTCAATCGAATGAGCAACTCAGTATGGTTTAACCAACTCACTAGTTTGAAA
>Ga0307515_10012172_pt1 | contig 16222 bp, 16 predicted proteins | sample 17_EM_MG_FD_194513 | JGI IMG/M metagenome (GOLD analysis project Ga0307515, IMG submission 194513) | Populus trichocarpa ectomycorrhiza microbial communities from riparian zone in the Pacific Northwest, United States - 17_EM | ecosystem: Host-associated > Plants > Roots > Unclassified | place...
GGCCGCCCAGCGCGATCCTATTCCGATCTATCGCCAACGATTGCTCGATCAACAGGTGTTGTCCGCCGGCGAGTTGCAGGCGCTCGAAACGCGCGTCGCTCGCGAAGTGACCAACGCCATTCAATTCGCACGCGACAGCGAGTATCCGGCGCCGGTCGAAGCGCTCGAACGGGTTTACGCATAAAGCAGCTAGCGCGAGACGCGCACTTGGGCACACGAGAGTTGAACCACACGCGCCGTGACGCATTAGATACAGGGGATTCCGTCATGGAACAGCATGCAGAAGGCGCCACAGGCGCCGCCACCAAAGCACAACGGACACTCACGATGGCTCGCGCGGGACGCGAAGCCGTGATCGCGGAGATGCGCAAAGACCCAAACATCTTTGTCATCGGTGAAGACGTCGCCAAGCTCGGCGGCGTGTTTGGCACCACCGTCGGCATGGCGGAGGAATTTGGCTCACAGCGCGTGATCGATACGCCGATTTCCGAAACGGGGTTCATCGGCATCGCTACCGGTGCGGCGATGGCGGGCATGCGGCCGATCGTCGAGATCGCGTTCGTGGATTTCATCGGCGTGTGCTTCAACCAGATTTTCAACTTCGCCGCCAAGACGCACTACATGTCAGGCGGGCGATTCAAAGTGCCGATGACGATGATGATCGGCTACGGCGGCGGGTATAACGACGCCGCTCAACACTCGCAGTGTTTGATCGCCACGCTGGCGCACGTGCCGGGCATTCGAATCGTGACACCTGCTGATGCGCATGACGCTAAAGGCCTCATGCACACTTGCTTGCGCGACGATAACTTGACGATTTGGATGGTGCACAAGGCGATCTGGGGGCTCGGCTGGCTAGGCACCGCCATCAAGACGGCGCTGTCCGTCGTGCCGGAAGAGGAATACACGATTCCTTTCGGGGAGGCGCGCATCTGGCGTGAGGGGAGCGACGTGACGCTGGTCGGCTACGGCATCAGTGTGCACCACTCCCTTCAGGCCGCGGAACAACTCGCGGCGGAAGGCATCTCGGCGGAAGTCGTCGACCTCAGAACCATCGTTCCGCTCGACCGCGAACGCATCTTCCAATCGGTCGCGAAGACCGGACGGCTGATCGTAATTGATGAGGACTATACGAACTGCGGCGTGACCGCCGAAGTGTTGGCGGTCATCGCCGAGCGCGATCCGAGCGTGCTCAAAGTGCCGGCAAGACGTATTGCCAATCCGGACATACCGGTGCCGTTCTCGCGGCCACTGGAGAATTTCTGCCTGCCGGATGCCGAGAAGATCGTAAGGGCTGCCAAAGAGTTGGTTAAGAAGTGATCACGGACATCACCGTGCCTCCCGACCTCGTCGATACCGATGACGAGATCGTTCTACTGACCTGGGTCTATCGCGACGGCGCCATTGTGGAGAAAGGCGCGCTCATCGCCGAATTGATGCTCGCCAAGGCGCAACTCGAGTTGGTTGCACCGGCCCGCGGGCGGCTGCGAATCACGGTGCCGGTGGACAGCGTGATTCGCAGAGACCAGGTCATCGGTACGATCGAGAGCGTTACGTAAAGAAGAGACGGCTCATCGGCACCGGCGCCGCGGGCGCCATCCGATCGTGACCCGATCGCGCCGAGTCGTAACGCTTGCAAGTTGCACGAATGTGCGACTTCGCGCGAACATGGGCGCTGTACGACGGGCGATAGGAAGAAGCAATATGACTCGGCGTAATCGAGCACTAGTCGTCATCTTTACGGTCGTGGCGCTCGGGGTGGTATCGCTGGCGCTCGCTCTTAGCCACAACTCGCCTTGCGGCACGCCGGCTTCACAGGCTGTCGATAAGACGGGGATGAAGGCCGTTGTCGCTCGTTGCTATGGTTCCCCCGATGTTCTCACGCTCGAGGAGATAGCCAAGCCGACCGCTGCCGACAACGAAGTGTTGGTTAAGGTTCACGCGGCCGCTCTGAATCCCCTCGACTGGCACTACATGAGAGGCAGCCCCTACATCATGCGACTGTCGGCGGGACTGGGCGCACCGAAAGACACCCGTGTGGGCGTTGATTTTGCGGGAACGGTTGAAGCCGTCGGCAAGAACGTTACGCGGTTCAAACCGGGCGATGAAGTATTCGGCGGCAAGAGCGGCGCCTTCGCCGAGTATGTGGCGATTCGCGAAGATCGAGCGCTGGCGCGTAAGCCGGCTAACCTGACATTCGAACAAGCTGCATCCATACCCATAGCGGCAATCACTGCACTGCAGGGCCTGCGCGATAAAGGGCATATTCAGCCGGGACAGCGGGTATTGATCAACGGCGCGTCGGGGGGCGTGGGCACTTTCGCCGTGCAGATCGCTAAATCATTCGGTGCAGAGGTGACCGGCGTCTGCAGTACAAGGAATGTGGAGTTGGTCCGATCCCTCGGCGCGGACCACGTGATTGATTACACCCAAAAGGATTTCACGCAAAGCGGACAACTTTACGACTTGATTCTGGATAACGTTGGGAACCACTCGCTCCTCGAGTACCGGCGTGCCATGAAATCGAACGGCAGGCTCGTGATTGTTGGAGGGCCAAAAGGCGATCCGTTTCTCGGGCCATTGGCTCAACTCATCAAGGCCAAAATACTTTCACCGTTCGTCAGCCAGGAGCTCGCCATGTTCTTCGCCGAACTGAACAAAGAGGACCTGGAAATCATCAGCGGCCTGACGCAGGCAGGAAAAGTTACGCCGGTGATCGACCGACGTTACAAGTTGAGTGAAGTCCCCGCAGCGATTCGCTATCTGGAAGCAGGACGCGCTCGGGGAAAAGTGATCGTTAGCTTGGAGTAAAGAGACATGTGGTGCGCTTGTTAGGCGTTGGTTTTCCACGCGCGGGCCGCCAGCAAATCAATGGCGATTCCCAGCAAGCACACCACCAGCGAGATACGGAGCGCGATATCGCCGCGCCTTCGACCGGAGTGGTGGCGACCGTGCCATTGAGTACGACTCCGGCCGCTTTGGTTTCTCCTCCCATGCCCCGAAGATAGCATCCGTGCGCTTCATGGCGACATTGGAAAAGGGTGTGTGAGGTTGTCTGACATGGCATCTTTCGCGTGGATTGCGCGAAGCGATCACACGCTAAGCTCCGGCGAGAAAATGGCCTGTGTCCGAATGCGCAAGGTGCTCCAGCAGACTGCGGAGATACGATAATTCCGATGAGCGCCGCAAGGGAAAGCAGGCAGCGCCCGCTGTCAATTGCGGCCGGCAATCTCGGCGATTTTCCTGGCTAGCTGGCCCTTCAACAGACTGCTCGAGTCGATCCAGTTGCACGCCGTGGATGAGCCACGGCGTATCCCTTGATGAATTCGCCACCATAGCGTCGAACCGAGCTCTACTCGGCGACATTCAACGCTATCAGGGCAGCGTGACTCGCGTGCCGGCGCGCCACCGCCTGCTCCCGCCCCAATCTTGAGCGACCCAATCCAGCTCATAAACAGGGCCCCCAGCGGCTGTGCCGACATGCGCACCGATCGCGAGTAATTTTGCCGTGCCGCCGCCGGCGTCCGCAAAAAACACCGAGCAACCGGCAGCCGGCCCGCCCCTATTGCGGCTGGCGTGATAGATGGCGCGGGCTTCCCCCTGGTTGTTGTACGACACGCCGTTGATCGCCCCACCCGCATTGTTGCCACCTGGATGGCTGATAATTTCGTTGGCGCAGTGATTCACGTTGGCTTGCGAAATTGCGCGCCCGGATTTCGCGAGGATGTGCGCGGCCAGTTGATCTGCACTAAACGTTGTCGGCGTCTGACCGATCATCCCGATGACTCTCATGCTTTCCTCCGTGAAAAAATTGGGCCCGCTTGCAGGGGGCGCAAGCATACTAAAAAAGAAAAGGCCGAATCGAGTGCCGCGCTCGATCACGGCAGAGCGTGCGATATCGTCTCGCCTTCGCGACAACCGGCCATCTTACAAGCGTCGAGCAAGGAGCGGTGATCCGGATTATGCTCGATGAGCACTCCAGTCCGGATAAACCCGGGTGCCGGCAATTTCCGTGACGGGCCGTCTACCGGTAGTCTGAACACTCTGTGGCGTGCGGAAGTTTTTTGCGGTTGGCGCGTAGTGCTTTGTTGAACGGCTCAGAGAACCAGCGCTGCACGGCGTATCCAAGCAAGACGCTGATCGCGAGCATGGCGCCATAGGTGAGCGCATACACCGCGGAGTTGGGGGAAGTCGCGCCAAAGAGGGATTTGAACGGATGCATGAGGCCCAGTACGACAAACATGTGTACGAGATAAATCTCGTAACTACCTCGGCCGGCCAATTGCAGCAAGGCGGTTCCCCTGGATAGCGTGGAATTTCCCACGCCATGAGCGAGTGCCATCAGAACCAGCGCTATTCCGATTTCGAGAATCGTCACGTTGAGGCCAACCGCCGTCAGGCCAAGTCCGAAAGTCTGCCGGCGGAACGCGACGATCAACATCACGGCCGCCACGCCGAGGATCATTGCGGCTCGCATCATTGAGCGGCTGAGCTGCACCCGCGCCGTGATCCAGGCGGCAATGCAACCGAACGCGATGCCGTCCATGCACGAAAAGTAAGCGTAGTCTTCCCAAGGTTCCTGGCCCATCAGTGCCATGCGATTGAGCGGGCCAATCACAATGAGCGCCGCCATGCAAATCAACAGCCCACTCTCGCGCCGCATCGCCAGACACAGCAGAGGAAACAGCACGTAGAAAGTCTCCTCCACTGAGAGTGACCACAACACATCCCAATTGCCGGGCAGGTAGCCGCGATGCCCCTCTAGCCAATTGAGATGTAAAGTCAAAGCGGCGGTGAGCGCGCGGCCGAGCGAGGCGCGCTCGGGCTTGATGACGAAGTCCGATGCCCCGGCCAGATGCAAGGCGCTGAGCACCGCCAGCAGCAACAGCAGGCAGGGCAGGATGCGCGCAGCGCGGAGCCGATAGAAATGCAGCAGCGGGATGCGATCCAAAGATCCCCAGCGGTTCAGGGACAAGCTGGTAATCAGGAATCCGGAGATGACGAAGAAGCTAATCACCGAGTAATAGCCGGAGAAGAACAGTACCTTTCCAAGCCATTGCGGCAGAAGATCCGCGACGTTGTAGTGATTGATTAGAAAGCGCAGGTGAATGTGATGGAGCACAACCAGAACGACGGCCAAGCCGCGCAATACATCGATGCCTTGCGAGCGGCGACCGGCCGAAAGCTCGCGTGCGGTTCGGACGGGTTCGTAATTGGGCGTGCCGATGGTCATGTGGATTACAGCGTCTGTGACTAAAGAGTTAGTTGCAGAATAACTAAGCGCTTAGTTACAATCCACTGCATGAAGAAAACAGCAACCGGCTCCAGGCGCAACTTAAAGCCGTTGACCGCGGTCGAGCTCGAGATGATGAACGTCATCTGGCGCATCGGCCCCTGCTCAGTGGCGCAGGTACTGGAACAATTGAGCGCGAAGCGCGAATTGGCCTATACGAGCGTCTCGACCATCGTGCGCATCCTCGAGCAGAAGGGGTATGTGGCCAGTCAGAAAGCGGGCCGCGGGCACCAGTATTCCGCGGCCATCGCCAAAGACGACTATCAGGCGATGAGCGTCACGCACCTGGTGAACAATGTCTTCGAGGGCACACCCAGCCTGCTGGTGCGACGCCTGTTGGACAGCAACGCCCTGACAGAAGACGAGCTGGCGCAAATCAAATCGCTGTTGCGCAAGAAGGGGGGCGGTTGAGGTGGCGTCGCTGGCACTGGTTAACTGGTACCTGTGCGCAAATGTTCTAGTCATCGTAGCGGTGTTACTGCTGGCCGGCATTCGCGCGGTTAGCCGCAGACTCGCGCGGCCCATTGCGTATCGGCATTTACTACCGTTGGGATACGCAATTTCAGCTGCCGCCGTACTGCTGCCCCTGTTCGGCCTGCTCTTCGAGCATGAACGTGTGATTCCACACACCGCTCAAGTGTGGTCCGCATCGACGATGCACAACCCCGCACGCGCTGCGGCCGGCGATCATAGAATCGTCGTGTCCCTGGCTCCTACACGGGCGTCGATATCACTGAACACCGCTGCGCGAGTTGCCGGATACGTGTTCGCTTCCGGCGTGTTGGCGGTGCTGGTCAGAATCGCGATAGATGCGCTGGCGATTGTGAGAATCATCGCACGCGCGCATCGGCTTCAGCGCCGCGGCGGCCTGAGAATTCTCACCTTAGATGCGGTCAGCGTGCCGTTTTCGTTCTGGATTCCCGGCCGCTATTTCATCGTTGTGCCGTCCGCCTTGATTCTGCGACCCGACGATCTGCGAATGGCGATCCGTCACGAGGCGCAGCACCATCGCCAAGCCGACACCAAGATTCTGTATCTGTACCAGTTGGCGAGAGGGCTGTTCTATTGGAACCCCGCTGCACACAGGCTGGCGCGGCAGATTCTCGAATTACAAGAATTTGCTTGCGATGAAGCGGTCGTGCGTCGCGGGCAGCCTAATGCGCAGGCAGCTTACTGTCGCTGTCTACTGTGGGTGGCGGAAGCGGCCACGCGACACAGGCAAGGCCTGTTGCGAGTCGGCATGATGGGAGGAAGCACCAGTGCCCTGGCGCGCCGAATCGAAACGGCGCTTGAGCGACCCAAGACACCTCTCGGCAAACCACAAGTTGCACTCACAGGCGCTGCGGCGGTGGCGTTGTTGGCAGGTCTTTCGATTGCGTTTGCCACGCCTATCCAAGACCGCAGAATCTCCATGGCAGAGGCACAGCGCATGGCGATAGTCGCGCAACGGACTTCCGCATTCCCGATTACGGCGAACGAACGAGTTCTGGAGCAGCTCAACGTGTTGCTCGGTACACCAGATGGGCGGGCGTATCTGCGCGCCAGCCTGGCGAGGATGGGCCAATATAAGCCGCTCATCTCCGAGCAGATCGAGCGCTATGGATTGCCTGCGGAGCTGATCGCCGTGCCCATAGTGGAGTCCGGCTATCGCAATCTGCCGGCGGGAAAAAATCCGCGGCACGGCGCCGGTTTGTGGATGTTCATCGAATCGACTGCAAGGCGTTATGGTCTCGACGTGACGCAGAGCACGGACGAACGCCTGAATGTGCGCGGCGAAACGGAGGCGGCCATGAGGCTGTTGTCCAATTTGCAGCTTCGTTTCCACGATTGGAATCTGACACTGCTTGCATATAACGCCGGTCACGACCGCGTGGAGCAGGCCATACGCGAGACGGGATCGAGAGATGCATGGCACCTGATTCAGGATGGCTATGAGAACGATCGGGATTACTTGGCGCGCTCAATGGCCGTCATGCTGATCATGAAGAATCTGGCGGTGATGGATTAGCCGTGTTTCGCGCGGGGATGGTGCTGCGAGGTCCTCATCTACGTAGTTATCGCAAGGGACGCTTCACACAGTCATGACATATTGCGGCTAGCGCCGGCGTGATGTAGCCAGTAGTCGGTGCTCGTCACAGTCGAAGATCGCGCCGCTCGTTACACTTGCCGCCTATGAGCACTATCTCTCCCATCGCCGCTAGCTCGAGCGTCTTGCAGAGTGCGAGCACTACGGTCAATCGAGCGGTGGCGGGAGTCAGCCGTAGTGCCGCAGCAGTGGCGTCCGCCTCGATAAGCGATACCGGCCAACTTCTTTCCGCGCTCATCGATTCGCGGCAGCAAGTGCTTTACACGCAGGCCGCCGCGAAGATGTTGGAAACGTCCAACCAGGTGATGGAATCGGTGATCGACGTTTATGCCTGAGCCGGCTGGTCGGCCCTGAGACCGTGCGCCGAGTTTTCGAGCCGTGCTCGCAAGCCTTTAGAACCGCGCTCGCACACCGGCTGTAATCCGTCGGCCGCTTTCCTCGAGTTGCAGCATTCGTTCAGCGAACGCGGAATAACTATCCGTACGCTCGTTAGTTAGGTTTACGCATTCAGCGAAGACCGAGAAGCCGCTACGCAGCTGAAAGCTGGCGCTGAGATCGTACTGCCCGTACGACTTGATGTTCTCAGGCTGACCCTCGGACCCGAACGTACGGCGCAAGAACTTATCGCGCCAGTTGTAGGCGCCGCGCACCTGTATGGGGCCCTTCTCGTAGAACAACACAAAGTTTGCCGAATTCGACAGCCCCTCGACATTGAACACTTGCGTGCTCAATGTCGGGTCGAACGAGACTGAGCTATCGACATCTGTGTAGTTGGCGCCTACACCGAAACCGTTCCATGGCCCGGGGAGCTTGTCGAAGGTGTACTGCGCGGCAAGCTCAAAGCCTTGCACCGTAGCGTCGTTTGCATTCACAGGCCGCGTATCGAGAAACTGATACCCGAGGATGGTCGTCGGTCGGGTAGCCAAGGATACGAAGTTGTCGATCCACTTATAGAAGCCCGCCACGCTGACATAGCTTGCATCGTTGATAAAGTAATCGAGCGCCACGTCGGCGTTTGTCGCGAGGTAGGGCTTCAAAGCGGGGTTGCCACCCGAGCTGAAGAACGAATTAGGCGGACGCAGGTTGAAGCTTTCGGTCGGCTGAAGTCTCGTGAGAGTCGGCCGGGTGAGGGTTCGGGATCCCGCGACTCGCAGCGCCCACTGCTCCGCGAGGTTCACGCGGAAGGTTCCGGCGGGCAGGATGTAGTGATAGTCGTTCTGCTCTTCGATCGGCATCGGATCGGTCAAAGTGAAGGCCACCGCGGTGGCATCCCCGGGTATCGGTGTGATCGATGCGATCTCCTGTCCCGTGCCCTTCGCGATCAAGTCTGTCGTGACGTAACGCAAGCCGATCTGCCCGACCCATTTCCTGTCGCCTAACAATCCCGCGAGCTCTCCCTGGACATACGCCGCATAGGATTTTTCCTCGACGGAGCCACTGCCCTGCGGGTTGATGACGGCGTGAAAGTCTCCGCCGTTCGCGGCCAAATTTGCGGCGAAGTCCGCGGCAGCGGCCGCATTGCTGTTTTGGCCATAAGCCGCCGGCGTCGCGAGGTACGCGGCCAGATTGTCGATGTTATCCGTGAGCCATTGAGTGGGCAGTCCCGAACCTGACAGGAAAGAACCTGCGTTGTAACGGGCGGCAATGCTCGGTGGCACCGTTGCGTAGTAGCCGCAGTAATAGCAGTTGATCGAAGTGGGGGTGCGATAGTCTGTCGTCGATTTTTTTCGATCCGTCGCCAACGCGCCGTACTTGACGGCACTCAAAGCACCGTCGAACGAGTGCTTGAGATCCAGCTGGACCTGCCCGATCTCATCCTCCACTTCGTTGCCCCCTTCATTGAGGTAATGGGCACGCAAGTCTGAGGGATCGGTCGCCGAAAGAATGTTCGTGTAGAGCGGAGTCGTGCCCTGCCGCAGATCAAACGTGGGGTTGATACCTACGTTGCGTGTTCCCAGCACGTAGAACCGCTCTTTGCCACCGTTATCGTCCTGCGCGTTCGAGTAAGACAAGTCCAGTGCGACAGTGGTGCGATCCGTGAGGCTGTAAGCTGTGTTGAGTGCGACCTGATACGTCGAGGCCTCGCGCGGAAACTCGCTGACCACCCAGTCCGTTGCAAGGCTGCCGGTATTGCCGCGAACATAGTGGGTCGCTGTGCGGTTCTGATTGATCTCGGCCGCAATGATGTCCGCCGGATCGCTGAAGTAGGCGAGGGTGTTGTTGCTATTTTCGATCTGATACTGGGTATACAGGGTGTCGAGCTCGAATTTCAACTGATCGCTCGGCAGCCAGTCGAAAGAGACCGTGCCGCCGATGCGCTCTCGAGTACTTTGATCCACGACTTGATTGTATGAACGCGACACGGCGACGTCAGCGAGATCTGTGATGCCGTCCTTGTTGAAGTCCAGGTTCTGATGAGTCAACCAACCGTCGGTGGAGAATCGCTCCAAACGCGCCTTGCGTTCGTCGTACACGATGCTGGCCAGCACACCAAACGTACTTTCATCGTTAGTCGTGCTGAGTAAGGCGGAAATGGTCGGCGTGGTGTCTTTCGAGCCGCTGTCGTATTTCCCCGCGGCACTCCCCGCGACATGAAAGCCAGGGCGGTCCAGCGCACGCGCCGTGCGTAGCTGAATCGTCGAGCCAATTCCGCCTTCTTGAAACTCTGCTGCCGCGGACTTGTAGACCGCCGCGCTGCTGATCAGCTCGGGCGCCAAGATGTCGAAGCTGAACTCCCGTCCGTCGTTCTCCGTTGCGAGCAATCGCCCATTGAAGAGAACGTTGTTGAACTCAGGGCCAAATCCACGAACGGTGACAAATCGGCCTTCACCGGCACTGCGATCGATGGAAACACCGGGGATGCGCTGCAAGGATTCCGCCACGTTCTGATCCGGAAACTTTCCGATATCTTCCGCGGCGATGGAGTCGACCACGCCGAGTGTCTCGCGCTTGAGATCCAGGGCCTTTGACAGACTGGCCTTAGTGCCTGTGACGACCACTTCTTCCAGTGGCTCGGTTTGCGCGGATGCTGTAGTGGGCCCACAGATTCCGACGACGCATAGCTGCATGCTCGCGGCGCCAGATAGGATCCATCGAAAACGGTTCTGCATTTCTGTTCCCTCAGAAGAAGCTTTTGCCCGTGGAATTAGAACACTGCGATTCCGCTTAACTGGGGTTGATCAGCCGAGCCGGACGTAAGTTGCACGGTGATCTTTCCGGCGGTATCCGCTTGTGCACCGAAATTCTGCTCGCTGGCGCGATGCCGAGCTCCGGTGGTGGCGATGATGTCGAAGTCTCCTAACACCCGGTTCCCGTTTATCGAAACATTGAAGCGGCGGAAGGAACGGCAAGACACCGTGGTAGATGTCTGTGGTACTGAAACTTGCGCCGCGGAGCACTTTCAATGGACCGCGGGGGCTTGCGTATCCATATGTCGTATTGATCGAGCCGTTCAACGTTGCGTACTGATGAGGATACAACGCCGTAAGGAAACCTGTTTGCGAGCCTTCCATCGCGCGAGTGGCGATCGTAAATGTCGTGATGACGGAGCTCGTCTCGGGCGTGTAGCGCCAGCTCACACGCGTGTCCGTTGGAAAAGAGAATGCATACTGGGCGTAATCGCTGAGCGCCGACGCGCTTGGCAGCAAGGCGAGCGAGAAGTAATTGCGTCCACTCGGCAGAACGCAGGTCAAGGTCGCCGAGCCAATTCCGTTCCAGCCTCCACCGGCAGGGCAGAATAGGCCGTAAGAATTCCCCGCAATGCTGACACCCAATACATTGCCATTGTTCGCGAACACAGTCGGTTGTCCCGAGAATGTGATCGTCGGGTTCTGTCCGTTCGTCAAAACATAAACAAAAGGGAAGCCTCGTCCGACGCGCGCTGTCATCGGCCCCCAATTGAAATCGACAGCCCAGTCGTATGCCGCGCTAACGTTGATCGTGGTGGCGTTGAGACCCACGACACCGAGCGTCAAATCGCCTTGAAACGGCTGGTTGAACCACGTCCCGTTGTTATTGACGCCGCTGAAGTAGCCTAACTTCAATCCACTCGCCGTGGTCTGCATCGATAGGGGCTGTGGAAACATATAAACGGGGCCGCCGTGCGCGGCGGTGCCCAGCGGATTCCAATACTTTGAAGTCCAAAATTTGTGGGTGAGCGCCGCGCCGCTCGAAGTCTTGTACACCGTGCTCGGCGGCGCCGTTGCTCCGGCGGGAAGACTGGTGGTGTAGCTGCCGGCGCCTACTGGAATAATTTGGGCAAGCGATAGGGCAGGCGCGATGAACGCCAGCAATATGAGATGTCGCATACGGCGTTTGAATACATTTAGCAGACCGGCTAACGCTGATTCAGCGCAAGCGGATTCAGGTAACGCATGGATCGTAGACATGCTCGCCCCCTAGTTTTCTGCTGAAAGCGGCCTGCGGCCCTTTCAGCTCGCCGGCAAAAGGCGTGACTTTTGCCCGCTAGATAGCTTTCGCTATCCCGCGTTGTGAAACCACATTGCAGCTCAACGCGTGGGCTTCAGTTCGTTATTGATTTCAGCGTGCCCAGAAGGATCTTCCGTTGATCCTGCAACCGCGCCTTCCTTGGCGCCGGAATAATATGCCGCACATGGGCTGTAATGACAACGTTGTGCTTTCGCTGCACGGTGCCCAACTCAATGACCTCGAAGTCGCACGACCGCTGAGTGTCGCGACCCGCATTCGCATCTCGCAATCGTGGCGAGCGTTAGAGCACTGAGATCCGCCGAGCTTGTGCGCCACTCGCTGCGCTCTTGCGGATGGCGCGCGGCGCCTTGCTACTTGCCGCGTCGATCGCCTCCGCCAGGCGCTTGACTCCCGCGGTTACAAGTCTGGGTGCTACGGATCCGAATCCCAACATCAGGCTGTTCTCGGGAGAGCTCCTGCGATCGTAGTAATACGCGGAAAGCGGCATCGTCTCCACGCCGCGCGCGCGAGCTTCGTTGGACACGAGCGTGGCGTCGCTCTCCTTCAAGTCGGCGACTGCGTGCAACCCCGTGACGACGGGCCTCAAGCTCAGCACGCCGCCACAGTAGCGTGCGACGGCTTCGACAAGCGCCCCGAGTCGTACGCGATACTCCGAGTTCATGCGGCGCAGATGTCGATCGAAATGTCCGTCGTTCATCAAGTCGGCTACGACGGCTTGCAGAACTCCTTGCGGGCGGAGGTCCAATGACACTCGAGCTTGTCGCATCGTTGCGTGAAGGTCCGGCGGCACAATGATGTAGCCGAGCCGAAGTGCAGGGAACAGTGTTTTGCTGAAGCTGCCCACGTATATGACGCGGCCGTCGGTATCGAGGCCATGCAGGCAGGGAATCGGTCGCGCGCCATACCTGAACTCGCTGTCGTAGTCGTCTTCCACCACCCAGGCGCCTGCGGCGCGTGCCCACGCGAGCAGCGCCAACCGTCGTGGAAGGCTCATCGGTACGCCAAGCGGAAACTGATGCGAGGGTGTCGTGATGACCAGGCGCGCAAGATTCGAACGCTGCTCGCCGTATTCGACATCGAGTCCCTGCGCGTCGACTCTGACTGGTTGAATCCGGGCACCGGCTGCTAACAATGCGGAGCGCGCACCGGGATACCCCGGCTCCTCCATCCATGCGACGTCGCCTGGGTCGAGCAGCGATCGCGCGATCAGATCGAGCGCCTGCTGAGCGCCGGCAACCACGATGACCTGATCGGCGGTGCAAGAGGTGCCGCGCGCGCGGCTCACGTAGTCCGCGATTGCCGCACGTAGCGACGGCTGACCGGCCGCATCGCCGTATTCGAGCTGGTGCGCCGTGAGCCGCCTCATGTGACGACTGACGAGCCGCTTCCACGTCTGGAAGGGAAAACGGTCCAGCGCTGGCGTGCCGGTACGAAACGCGCGCGGTGGGCCGTCAATCTTCGTCACGATGGGCGGCATCTGCGACAGCGTGAGGCCACGCCGGGAAAGCGGCGGATGCTGCGGCTCGCGACGCCTCGAACTTTCTGGCGCGCGCGCCGAGGCGTCAGGCAACTCACGGCTGACGAATGTGCCGGCGCCAGTGCGCGACGTGACGTAGCCCTCCGCCGCCAGATGCTCGAAGGCGAGCACGGTGGTGATGCGCGACACCCCCAAGTCCGCGGCCAGCGCGCGCGAAGACGGCAACCGTGTACCCCGGGCGAGGATTCCCCCGAGAATCGCGCGTCGAATGTTCTCGTAGATCTGGAACTGCAACGGCTTCCGCTGTCGCGGATCGATGCGTATGAAAAGAAGTCGCGATGCCGAATCGCTCACGAAGTGGCCTTAAGTTTTCATCGGAAGGTGGCTATATGAGTAGCATAAAAAACTGCCTAAGCTGCACTCCAATTCGGAGGACGGCTCATGAAACGAATCGCCATTACGGCTTTGACGAAGATGTTGCTACTCGGCGGCACCGTTTGTATCGGTGGCGAATCCATCCCAGGAATCCTGCCGAGCGGCTTTGGCGAGTCGGTGGACCGCGACGTTGCGCGCCTGCGTGCGGCCACGGCACCTTTTCATTCAGCCGAGCGCGCGTTGGCCGCCGGATACCGGCACACCGATCATTGCGTCGAGAAACCTCCGGAAGGGGGTATGGGCTATCACTTCGACAATCCTGCGCTACGCGATGGGATTCTCGAGCTGGAGAAGCCGGAAACGCTGGTGTACGAACGGCGCCCCGACGGCACGTTCAAGCTCAACGGCGTCGAATACATCGTGCCTCTCAGTGCGTGGAAGAGCATGGAGCCGCCAACCATCATGGGCCAGAGCCTCAAGCGCGCGGACAGCCTGGGTTTCTGGTACCTGCACGTGTGGAACTGGGAGCAGAGTCCGACGGGTCTGTTCGCGGACTGGAATCCGCGAGTCAAGTGCCCGAAGCCGGCTATGCCGCAGGGAACTGGCTGAGCCGCAGCCCACTATGACTGCTCGAGCGTTCGATATATCGCGCGGAGCCCATCCGCGTAGAAAGGCGACGCGACATCTTGAGTCATCACTTGGCCATGCGCGGCGTGGCCGCATTCATGAACGATGACGCGTGCGTCGCGCACCGAGCCCCGGTAATCGCCAACGTAGAGTGCAGATTCCAAGCTAGCGACTGCACTGAGAAACCGCCGGTGTAGCGGTTCGCCGCAGCGGGGGCGATGTCCGCGCGTTTGGTCAACGGATCGAGCAGCACGCGAAACACGCCGAGATATTCTGAGCCAAGCGGTGTCAGCGCATCCGAGGCGATGACTCGCACTAGGTTGCGAACGCCGCTTGCGATTGACGATGGGTGGGAACGACACCATGGCCGAAGCGTTTTGATAGAGCTGATGAACGGCCGCGTATCGAGGCCGAGGTCCGGCTTATCCTAATTCTGAGGAGCACTAAGCATGCAAGGCATCTACAGGGCAAGCCCAATCGCCGCGCTCGCGGCGTTCGTACTCGTCAGTCTCCCAGTCCCCGTGTTAGCTCAAGAGAAGGGCGAATTGGCCTTCAACAATAGTTGCCGGACTTGTCATTCGATCAAACCCGGCGAGAATCGCCTCGGCCCATCGTTGAGTAACGTCTTTGGGAAGAAGGCCGGGTCCGGCACCGGTTACGGCAGCTACTCACAAGGCATGGTCAACTCGGGAATCGTCTGGGACGAAGCGACGCTCGACAAGTTCATCACGAATCCCGATTCTGTCGTGCCCAACAACAACATGAAGCCTTTTACGGGACTATCCGATCCCGCTGTACGCAAGGAAATTATCGAATTCCTGAAGTCGGCCGCTAAATAGCGATGCTGTCGTACACCACGACCTTGTCCCAGAGATGCGAACAGTCGGCGACGAATTTCTTGTGGATGGGATGTTCTTGATAGACGTTCTGGCCGGCCACGTCATCAAAGAACAAGATCTCGGAAACGCTGTAGCTGTTTTCGACGACATCCCGCTTTTCCGTGCTTGCCGGAATTCCGAAGTGCGTACCACGGACGGTTTCTATTTCGGCGAGCGTGCGCAGGCCGGTCAGTAGTCGCTCGCGGTCGGCCTTGGAGCTCGGGTTCTTTAGCCAAAAGAAGACGTGATGTACGAGCTTCGTCGGGTATCGATGTGTCATCGTTTTCTGTTCCGCGCTATTGGCTGCGGCCGTGGCAGCGCCGGCCGCAATTAGAAAGCCACGACGGGTAGTGGAGGTTGTCACGTATAGAGCCTATTTAACATCCATGCATTGGCCTTCGATCTTAGCGGATGGAAATCTCCAGAGCAGCAAGCTTCTGTGGCTTTTCGTGCCGATGTATCTTTTTTGGCAGCTGTCGCCATAGCCAGTATGGCAAGCCACGCTCGCTTGAAGTGATGGCAGTGCTGTATTACATTGCAATACATGGCAACAATCACTCTTCGGCTTCCCGACTCGATGGATAAGCTTCTGGCGCGCCAAAGCGCAGCATCCGGAGTGTCCAAGAGCGATCTCGCGCGCGAGGCGCTGCGTCGATATCTTTTGGTCGGGGATTTTCGCGCGCTACGCGGTAAGCTGGTTCCTCGTGCCCAATCGCGCGGTATTCACACCGATGAGGACGTGTTTCGTACATTAGAAGAGCGGTGAGGATCGTTTTCGATTCATCCGTCCTCATTGCCGCCCACATCAGTCGTGCGGGAGTATGCGCACAACTGCTGGAAGACGTGTTGATGCAGCACGACGTATTCACATCCAACTACATTCTCGATGAGCTGGCGAGGAAGCTCACTGAGAAGTTCAGCTTTCCTAAAAAGGACGTTCGCGCAATATTGAAGTTTCTTCTAACAGCCGCGCAGAGCGTTGATCCTGCGAAACTGCCGGAAAACGTCTGCTGTGATTCTGAGGACGCTCCGATTTT